>Ga0184624_10000048_pt1 | contig 29813 bp, 18 predicted proteins | sample PLM3_5_b1_FD_133157 | JGI IMG/M metagenome (GOLD analysis project Ga0184624, IMG submission 133157) | Groundwater sediment microbial communities from an aquifer in East River, Colorado, USA - PLM3_5_b1 | ecosystem: Environmental > Terrestrial > Soil > Riparian zone | place: USA: East River...
CACAAGCATTGATCGAAAGAGGATTTCATGTAATTATTCTTACTCGTAATGCTAATAACAAAAAAGTAACAAACAATATTTCATTTGCCGAATGGGACATTCAAAAGCAAACAATAGATAAAAATGCTTTTGCAAAAGCAGATTATATCATTCATCTGGCCGGAGCCAACTTCGCAGACAAACGATGGAATGAAAAAGTGAAAAATGAAATTGTAATTAGTCGTGTTGACAGTGCAAAATTGATCATTGAAAGTTTAAAAACTATTCCTAATAAAGTAAAAACAGTAATAAGCGCATCCGGAATTAGTTGGTATGGAGTTGATCATGTCAACATATCAAAACCTTTCACGGAAAATGATCCCCCAGCCAATGATTTCATGGCGCAAACATGTCAACAATGGGAAGCTGCTATTGAACCGGCATCATTTCTTGGAAAGCGATTGATAAAATTTCGTATCGGCCCGGTTCTTAGTACTGATGGTGGTGCTTATGTTGAATTTAAAAATCCCATCAAATTTGGCATAGCAGGAATAATTGGCAATGGAAAGCAAATTATGAGCTGGATACATATTGATGATCTTGTGCGGGCAATTCTTTTTTCGATGGAGACTGAGCAAATAGAAGGAGTCTATAATGCCGTTTCGCCTGGGCCAGTATCAAATAAAGAATTGATACTGGAAATTGGCAAGAGCACCGGAAAATTTTTTATACCAGTTCATGCACCGTCTTTTGCATTAAAAATAGTATTTGGTGAAATGATTGGTGAAATTTTAAAGAGCACTGCGGTGAGCTCAGAAAAACTTCAGAACGCAGGGTTTATTTTTCAATACCCGGATATTAGGTCAGCTATTCTTCAATTATCTCACCAAAAAAATCTTCCGGTCTAACCTTTGAATGATCTTCATGCCAGACATTTGTAAACTCTCCAAGAACGGCTTTACCATGATGAAACTCTAAACGATGAAGCTTTAGGTCTTCAATATCCTGGAGTTTCACTTTTCTATACATCGGGTGCATTGTGCCTCCCGTTACCCCGGCTGGTTTTAAAGGATCGTATTGCAACTCCGGGTCAACTAATGTTCCTCTCGGGTACATGATCCCAGGCACACCTTGTCCTCTTATATCCATGTTTTCTGGATGATTCAATCCAATTGTATGCCCGTATTCATGAGCAGCAGTTGTTGAACCTTTATATAGATTCTCCAATTTAAAATAACCGCTGTTACAATTTAATCCATCAACAAAAGAAATATGATTATGAGAAAACTCTTCAATACGGAAATAATTATTCTTTGGGTCAAGATTTCTATAAATATCTAGGGGGTCAATTAAAGGGTTATACCATGCATGGATTCTGAATACAATTTCAAATGTCAAATTTTCAAATCTCAAATTTGCTTTCGGTTCGTTCCACATAGTTTCTATTTCATCCCTGATCATTTCAGTGATTTCTGGATCTGCTGCATTGCCATAAGTAATAATATTCGAATAGACGAGGAGTTGACGATGATGTATATCTAATTCTGCTGAACCCATTATTCAAAAATTACGGAGAACAGTTTTTCTTTTTCTGTTCTTCCTTTTAATTCCATATCACCGATCTCGTTTACTTTATAAGCAAATGGTGTGGAAAACTCATGAAGAAAACCTTCTGATACAACAAATGTCTCTTCAAGTTCATGGCATTTACTTCTTATACGAGCCGCGGTATTTAACGTATCGCCACTGTACACAAGATCTTTTTTTACGATCCCAATTACTCCGGCGGTTACTTCGCCTGAATGAATACCTGCCTTGAAAGTTGGACAGATGCCATATCTCTTTAAGAATTTTGCCTCACGTCTTTTTAATAAGAAAAATGATTGGCGTAAAAATTTAAAGCAACGTTGTTTGTTTAGTGGAGTGTTTTTCCATGATAGTACAACTTCATCACCTACATATTGATATATTTCACCATTATTAGCAAGGAGTGGAATGGTTATTTCGGCAAAGAAATCCCTGAGTAATCGAAAATATTTTGTATGTCCGAGTTTTTCAGCAATGGTTGTTGCATTGTTTATATCAAGAAAAATAAATATCCTGTTCTCAATTCTTGGTTTTACATATTTCCCACGGATCATGCCCCAAAACCCGCCGGGACCATATTTATCTACTACTTCGAGCATGATGATCGTAAGCAGGGTCATGACTGCCAGGTCAAACATGAAGATCATAAAGGCCCGGCTAAGAAAAACATTTCGGTAGAAGTCGTCTGCAAATTCATCAAGTGTTCCTTGTTGACCAAACACATAATAGCTGGCTAGCATAATAAATGCGATCAATATAAAAAGTACAAATGTTAGCAGCATTTTTAGTACCACCGAAAGCCAAAAAGGGTAATGGCGAAACGCATTTTTTAGATAAAAAACAAGTGATGCTGAAACTATAAACCCGATAGTGGCAAATGCCAATGAAAAGATAATAAGTGAACGTCCTGTTACATCATTTTTATCAATAAGAATAATATTATAAAGGAAAAGAAATGCAAATACTACCCAGATGATTGAGATGTTTGCAAGTATAATAAGTTTATAATTAATGATTCGCCGTGAAGCCATAAGTGAACGTTGAGAAAACAACGTTAATAAAAGTATCAATTAAATTCTAAAGAATACACCTTCGATTTTTCTTTTCTGCCCTTGAATTCCATTTCACCAAGCTCGTCGATCTGATATTTAGCGGGGACGTCAAAGTCGTTTAGAAAATCTACCGAGACTATAAATAAATGTTTTAGTTCATGACATTTACTCCTGATCCTGGCGGTAGTATTGAGTGTATCGCCGCTGAATATTAGGTCTTTTTTTATGATGCCAATATAACCCGCGGTAACATCGCCGGCATGAATACCAGCTTTAAAAGTTGGGACAACACCATATTCTTTCAGGTAGTATTTTTCTTTTCTTTTAAAAGTAAGAACAGCTTGTTGCACGAATTTTAAGCAGCGTAATTTATTTTTTGGAGTGTTTTTCCAGCAGATAACTATTTCATCACCTACGTACTGATATATATGCCCCCAATTGGTAAGTATCGGCTCAGTAATATCTGCAAAAAAATCGTGCAGCATATTGAAATACTTTTCATGACCTATTTGTTCTGCAATAGTTGTTGAATCATTTATGTCAAGAAAAAGAAATATCCTGTTCTCTTTCCTGGGTTTATGGTAACGACCACGAATTAAATTTCTCAACCCACCAGGCCCGTATTTATCAGATATTTCAAGTGCGAGTATGGAGATAAATGACAATATGCCAAGATCGATCATCACCATCAGGAAACTAGGTGTGAGGATCACCTTTTGAACAAAGTTCTTTTCAAAATCCATAAAGCTCAGCTCACCCTTGTAACGGAAAAGATAATAGGCAAGTAAGACAATAATAGATACAACAAGAATAAGCAAAAATGTTAATGTCATTCTCAATATAGTGGAAAGCCAGATCGGCATTTTTCGAAAAGCATCTTTAAGAAAGAATGCTTCTGCGCCTACTACAATAGTTCCAATGATAGCAAATGCAAGTGAAAAGAAACTAAGCCTTCTGCTTTCCAACGCTACTTTGTCAACCTCCACTATATTATAAAGGAGAACTATACTGAATAGCACCCAGATGACGACAATGGAAAAGACGATATAAAGCCTGTAAAGAATAACTCTCTTTGAGATCATAAAAAAAGCGTTAGTTTTAGTTAACGCTTAAAATTATTAATTCTTAACTATTAATCCTGAATTATTAATTCCTGACAGGCTTTCCACCTTTTAGCACAGATTGAATTCTTTCCAGTGTTTTCTTTTCACCGCATAGGGATAAGAATGCTTCTCTTTCCAGGTCGAGTAAATATTGTTCTGACACTAATGAAGGTTCGCTCAGATCGCCCCCGCACATTACATAAGCTAATTTCTTTGCAACAACTACATCATGATCGGTTGCATAGTTAGCTCGCCACATTCCATTAATGCCGGCATACAGCGCTCCAAGAGCAGATTGTCCCAACACTTTTACATCCTTGCGTTGTACTGGCATTGAATAACCAGAATCAAAGATCTCGATCACGGACTTTTTTGCTTCAGCAATTCTTCTGCCCTGGTTCATCACTACTTCATCTAATCCTTTTCTATAAATACCGATCTCAAAGCCTTCAAATGCTGATGTTGCGACTTTCGCAGTTGCAATGGAAAGGAATCTATTTTTAAGGGTTATAGTTTCCGGTTCATCCTCATGCATTTCATCTGATGCCCGTAGTGTAAACTCTTTTGTACCGCCACCTCCCGGAATTAAGCCAACACCCAATTCTACTAAACCTGTATAAGTTTCTGCAGCAGGGCAACATTTATCCGAATGGAGACTTAACTCACATGCCCCGCCTAATGTTAATCCATGTGCGGCAGTAACGACCGGTATTGATGAATACCTGGCACGCATCATCGTATTCTGAAACATTCTTATTGCCATATCCAGCTCATCATATTCCTGGTCAATAGCAAGCATGAATATCATTCCAACATTTGCACCGGCGCTAAAGTTGGGACCTTCATTTGCAATTACTAATCCTTTATAATTCTTTTCTGCCTTATCAATTGCCGTTTGAATTCCTGCAAGCACATCGCCACCGATACTTCCCATTTTTGTGAACCATTGCAAGCCCAGCACATCATCGCCAAGATCATACAATTTGCAACTTCCGTTTTTCCAGATCTGTTTGTCCTGGTAATTACTCATTACTATAAACGCATCGCCACCTGGCAGTGGCTTATATGTTTTGCTGTTTTGATCGTAGTACAGCTTTTTACCATTTTCAATTTTATAAAACGATTTGTTACCGGCTGCTAACATTTCATCAACCCATTTGGCTACTTTATATCCTCCAGCTTTCATGGCTTCTGTGGTTTTTGCTATACCAAGCACATCCCAACTTTCAAAAGCGCCGATCTCCCAACCAAAGCCAGCCATCATTGCATCATCGACCCTATATAATTCATCACTTATTTCAGGAATACGATGTGATATATAAGAAAAAAGCCCATAATGAAAATGACGATAAAATTCACCCGCTTTGTCACTACCCGCAACAAGCATTTTTAATCGTGTGTTTAGATCGTCAATTGGTTTGGCTGCTTCAACAGTTGAAAATTTTGATTTTGCCCGTGGCTTATATTCAAAAGTTTTCAGATCAAGTGTGAGAATTTCCTTTTCACCACCGCCACCTTTTGTCTTCTTAAAAAAACCTTGCCCGGTTTTATCACCGAGCCAATTATTATCTACCATTTTTTGTAACCATGCCGGAATATTAAATGAATCTCTTGCTTCGTCAGTTGGACAATTATCATAAACTCCCTTTGCAACTTTTACTAATGTATCTAAACCAACAACATCAGCTGTACGGAAGGTGGCTGATTTCGGACGGCCAATGATCGGTCCAGTCAACGCATCAGCTTCATCAATGGTTAACCCTAATTTATCAACCAATCCAAAAAGTGACATGATGCCAAAAACGCCAATGCGGTTTGCAATAAAAGCAGGAGTGTCTTTACACAAAACAGTTGTTTTACCAAGGTAGAGATCGCCATAATTCATTAAGAAATCTATAATAGATGGATCTGTATCTGGTGTTGGAATAATTTCCAATAATCTTAAATAACGAGGGGGATTGAAAAAGTGAGTGCCGCAAAAGTGTTTTCTAAAATCATCACTGCGCCCTTCTGATAACATGTGAATGGGAATACCAGATGTATTTGAAGTGATCAAGGTACCTGGCTTGCGGAACTGTTCAACTTTTTCATAGACCTGTTTTTTTATATCTAACTTTTCAACAACTACTTCTATCACCCAATCACAATCACTGATTTTTTTCATATCATCATCAAAATTTCCTGTCGTAATTTTTTTGATAACATTTTTATGATAAACAGGCGAGGGGTTTGATTTAATGGCAGCAGTTAATGCATCATTTACTATTTTATTTCGTTCAGCTGGCTTTTTACTTTCTATTGCTTCTTTCGGTACAATATCAAGCAATAAAACCTGTAATCCGATGCCTGCAAAATGACAGGCAATACGAGAACCCATTACACCGCTTCCTAAAACCGCCACTCTTTTGATGACCCTTTTTTCCATAACAAATTAGTTAGTTAAACAACTATTCAAGACCGAAGTTAAGTGATTTTACGAAACAGGTTGCCTTCTGATTAGGAGAAATACGATTTTATAAAAGATTGTCTTGCAGCTTGACTTAACCATGGTCATTAATTTTATTAAATAGACAAAAGAAGATGGGTCAATGCAAGAATAGCCATCGATATGCGTTCTAAATATCCGAATCAAGTACAATGAAAACCAATTCCTCTGCTAAGAAAAGCAACAAGCCAGCCCTCTCTGTCAGTCACAAAGCTGCTGAAGAGCTTTCTGATCTGCTGCATCATTTACCGGATGCACTGATCATTACCGATCTTTCCTTCAATATTACAGGCTGGAATGATGCCGCCGAAAAATTGCACGGCTTGCCGGGTGCAAGAGGAAAAAACCTTTTTCAACTTATTAAGATCGATCTGCTGGACTCAACCATCGAAACTATTAATGCACAATTATTGAAAAAAGGATCATGGGAAGGTGAAGTTATTTACCACAGGCATGATGGTGAGAAATATATTTTTAAAACTTGTGCTACCTCAATACTCGATGACAATAACAAGCCAGTAAGTATAATTTTTGTCAATCATAATGTCACTAAAATAAAAAGTACAGAAAAAAAATTGGCAGAAGCAGAAGCGACGTATGAGAAGCTTGTTAATACATTGGTGGATGGTGTGATCATGCTGGATAAAGACGGCAAAGTAACTACATGCAACAAAAGAGCCTCAGCTATTTTAGGCTTAAATGAAGAAGAGTTATTAGGAAAGGAATTGGGAGATTCATCATGGAAAGCAATAAAAGCTGACGGAACACCATTTCCCTGGTATGAATTTCCAACTGTTGTGAGTTTGCAAACAGGATTCCCTCAACGGAATGTAAAAATGGGAGTTAATCTTCCTAATGGTTTATTCGTTTGGTTGCTGATCAATTCGGAAGCACTGATCCGTATTGGCGAGTTTGATCCATATGCAGTCGTGATCTCATTTTCCGATATAACGGACAATGTGAACCGTGAAGAAGAGCTTAGAAAAAGTAACGAAAGATTTTTCTATGTTTCAAAAATAACTTCCGATGCTATATGGGATATTGATCTTGCAACAAAACAGATCTATCGAAGTGAAACTTTTTACGAACTATCTGGTTATAGTCGTGAAGAAATAAAACCCGATCTTGATTGGTGGTTCAATAAAGTTCACCCAAAGGATAGAGAAAGAGTTAAAAATAAAGTGCAGGATCACATCCAAAACGGGCATGAGCGTTGGGAAGACGAATACCTTTTTCTTTGCGCCGATGGATCTTATAAATTTTTACTTGATTCAGGAACTATTCAATACCGCCAGGGGAAGCCTGTAAGAATATTGGGCGCCATTCGGGACCTTACCGAAAAGAAAAAGCTGCAACAACAACTTCTCCAGGAGCAAGAACAAAAACATAAAGCGGTAAGCCAGGCAGGTATTGCCGCACAGGAAGCAGAACGCAGCGATATCAGCCGGGAACTTCATGATAATGTGAACCAGCTCCTGATGAGTGCAAAGTTGTTTATGAATTCTGCAAAAAACGATCCCGGGAAGGCAGATGAACATATTGAAAAGGCAATGACTTACCAGATGATGGCGGTAGAAGAGATCAGAAAACTTTCAAGAACACTGAATACTTCGCTCGTAAAGGTTATTGGTCTTAGCCGAAGTATTGATGATATTATTATCAATATGAAAGCTTTTCAACAGATCGAGACTAGATTTAACTATGATCAAAACCTTGACAAGATGCTTTCTGATGATCAAAAATTGATGATCTTTCGCATACTGCAGGAGCAAACCAATAATATTATCAAGTATGCGGATGCCAAAAATGTAATAATCAGTTTAAAAGAAAAGAACAATACGATCTATCTTTCCATTATGGATGATGGAAAAGGTTTTGATGCTTCGATACAGTCAAAGGGCATAGGCTTTATAAATATTTATAACCGTGTGGATGCTTTCGGGGGAGAAATGGAGCTTATTTCTTCGCCAGGAAATGGTTGTTCACTTCAGATCAATTTCCCACTTATATTCAATTAATCAAAATCTATAGGGGGCAATTGGCGGGTCTTTAATTGTTTATTGTATTTTTTCATCAATCGCTTGTTCTTTTTCGCTCCGACACTTGATGCCACACCACTCATTGCAATTTTTATATAATAATTTATGAATGACCTGTCACGCAGCCGCGGGAAATAGACTACCCCAACCCTTTTCTTATTTTCATTTTTAATGATAAAACTGTTTGCAATAAAGGTCATCAATCCCTGTAAAAATTTTTTCTTTTCTTCATTTCCATTTTTTAAAAACTGCACTTTGAGGTCATGGTAATACATTCTCATTTCGCCCAATGAAAGATGCTCCATTCCAACAGCCCTCATCGTAAGTGTATCGAGATAGCCGGATTGCAATTTTATTGAAGACAAGGCCGGCAATATCTGATTAAGATATAACATCGAATGTGGTTGCATTCTTACAGTGATCAGGAAACCGGAAAGTGTATCGAGATAGGATTCCCTTGTTCTTAATCTTATCCATGCTGTATCGAGCAAATAGCCATTCAACCTTATCCTGAAACTATCGGTAGGGGTTATTCCGAAATTTTTTATTGGAAAAATATCACCGTTCATTCTCGTTACCGGGATAACGGCGGTTTCTTTGGTTTTGTCGTTTAGTTCGGTATAAACTGCAGTACCATTTGAAACCAGGATCGTGTCAATTGAAACTTTAAAAGGAATTTTCTGAATCAATTTTGTTGCCAATGGTTTTATAATGCCCGCATGAAATGGCGGGGTTTTATCCCTGTACGAAGTAAAATAAGGATCATCAATTGTGATATTTCCTGAACGAAACACACTGTCTTCAAGATATTGATCCAGGTCGAATTTAGAAACGGAGACCTTGCCCGTTTTTAAAGTTATATAATCTGTTTGCCATTTACTTGCAGCTACAAACTCGTCCCGACCAAGAACAGGATGAAATGAAAATGAATCAACAGAAAAACTTTTCCCGGCTTTACTAAATGAAAGATCATGCCATGTCCAACTATTCTTTTCATCGATCATCTGTCCTGAAATACCGGTGATCGTGAATGAAGGATTTTTTTTAATAATGGTTTTCAGGTCGCCATTTATCTCTGAACCTAATTGAAGGTTTTTTAGAACACCCTCATAAACTTTTACATTTGCAGATTTTTTTCCAAGGCTATCAGCTGTAAAATTTTTTGCCTCAACTTGATCAACTTTAACGGACCAAAATAATTTTTTACCTGAATTCACTACCAAATCACTAAGCTGTATTTTCAAGGATCCATCTTTTGATGTTGTGGTTTTGTTATTGGCATTTGTAATTGAAAAATTTGAAAGCGTAGTATTAAATGAGCCAATACTGATCTTGTTATCAATTCCTTTGCTAGTAAAATTTTTGAGACTGACACTACTTTTACTTCCATCCCAATAAACTTTTTGTATGCCTTTTGAAGCTGTATTTTCCATTGAGAAAACGGGATGTTCCATTTCAAGCTTATCAACAAAAATTTCGGGTAATGATGCTTCCCTGTTGCTATCTTTTTTTTCAGTGAACCGGAGCTTAATTACAGGATCAATGATTTTTGCATTTTTAATTTGGGATGATCTATTTATAATACTATTCACATCCGGTGTAAATACTATGTCCGAAGCTTTTATATCGACACTATCACTATCTTTTACTTGCTTAAATTGAAAGTTGGTCAATGAAGAGACAGAATTATCAGTTAAAGAAAATTTATCTGCAGTAAGTGATGTATGTTGGCCAAACCAGTAAAGATCTTTTCCATCTGTTTTAAGTCTATCGATCTTTAATTTTTCTTTTTTGTCAATTGATGCAATGGAAAGGGAATTCAAAAAAACCGATAACGAACTTTTTGCATTGTTAAAATATAGTTGAGTATTCGTTCCCTGTATTTTTTTAAATAAAACTGTCAATGACTCATTGGCTTTATTTCCTGGTTGTAAAAGATTTATCTCGATATCAGCTTTTGTCCAGCTAATTCCCTGGCCTGTCAGCATTTTTAAGGAATCAGTGAATACCAGGCTATCCAATTTTACATTTCTCGCATTTACATTAAAGTCCTGCTGACGATCATAAATATTGACCTTTTCAAATAAAAATTGTTTACTGGTTCCATCAAATGAGGCATTATCCATATTTACAACAAGCCCTTTTGTTTTCATTATGCCTTTTTTAAAATTAAGCAGCTCAACAGATCCCTGGACATTTTCTATTGATAAAGAGTCCGCTACATTGTTGCTGTTTAATACGAGATTAGCATCTTCTAAAAGCAGATCAATTGAATTCCTTGTTTTTATTTTGATCTTTCCATTCTCTATTACTATTTTCTCAAGGTTCATAAAATTATTAATACCGGCCAATGAATTGGTGATCGGGTTCCGTGTTTTTGGTTTTGCAGTTGCTGATGGATAATAATCGATGATCGGTCTTATTAATATTGCTTGTCTTGCGATAACCTTTTGATCAAATAAAAGATCAGCCCAGGATAGCTCGCTAAGTATAAATTGACGCACTTGTATGTTGCGTTTATCTTTATAAGGCTCGGTGTTAATTGAAAAATTGCTTAGCAGGATCCTCTTTTCCCTTAATCGTATACTGTCAAAACGTAAAAAATAACTGCTGTCTTTTACAAAATTCTCATAATTACGGATGGCCATATCAAAACTTTGCAGCGAAATAGGTTGGGGCTGGCTGTGATCTATCGTAAGCCCCTTCATTTCGAAATTATTTTTTTCTGAAGTAAACGATGTGCTCTTATCGTTTCGATTGGTTGCAATATTTAAGGAAGCATTTTTTACACCAACATAGTTTAATTGCATATCACCTGTAAGCTGGTTTATCAATGTATCCAGGTCAGGTATTTTTTTGGGCGTAGAGCTTTTATTTTTTAATTCTAATTGTATTTTAAAATTGGGGTTAAGGCAATAAACGGAGTCGGCCTTTATGAGGTCCTTTTCATATAATGATTTAAAATCAACATTGGTCAGTTTCAGTGTATCAAGAAAAAGAGAGAAACCGGATGCGTTATTATCACCTCTTTTACCAATTAGCGTACAACTGTCAATTTCTATTATCCTTTTTTTGATCTTAATTCTGAAACGACTGAAAGCAAGACGATGATTTCCATCTGGAAATGTGATATCCTGGTTTTTGGTCCAGAACACCAGTTTGGTATCCGATTCGGGAAAGTCTTCAGCATTAGTATCGGGATCCACCTTAAAATTTTCAATATGAAAATGCATCCCTGTTATCACCAATGGCTGTTGATCAGGCAAAACTTTGTTTATTAATGTAAATCGACCTTCATCAAACTGGAATCTTTTTACTTCGAGGAACTGCAAGGCATCCATGATCGAATTATAAACCTTTCCCATTTCCTGCGGAATGGAAACATCTTTTTGACCCGATGTATCAAGCGGCTTCAATCTTGTCACGACAATTTTAGGTGCAACAAGGGCTAAAGAATCGATCCTTAGTTCTTTCCGCGTGAAGATCGGGATCAGCGCTTTTACTCTCAGTTTTATTTTATCAACCTGGAAACGATAAGAAGTTATTAGGTCAAGTGAATCGTTCGAAAAAAAAGTAACATCCTCCAGCTCTACCTTTTTACTGAAATAATTAAACTTAATGTTTTTTACTTTCAGTTTTAATTTCCCCTTTGATTCAGTAGTTACAAGATCTTCGATCAGGTTTTCGGCATTGTTAACAACATAAATATGAAGCGCAGTAATAAGAATAACGATGATCCCCAGGATGATTCCTAGTGTTTTAAGGATTTTTTTCTCAAGCCAAACGATCCACATTCAATAGGTGAGGTTAATAAGTTATCAAATTACTCAAATTTAGCCTAAAGAAAAAGCCACCTTGCTCTGCAGATGGCTTCATTGATTTTTAGCTTACCGAAGAACCAGGACTTACCGTTTCTTCAGGTTTCAGTAAACGAAGTTTTCCATCCTTGTCCTCCGCTGTTAAGATCATGCCCTGGCTCTCAATTCCTTTCATTTTTCGAGGGGCAAGATTGGTAACTACTACAACTTGCTTGCCAACCATTTCCTCCGCCTTATAATGAAGCGCAATACCGCTAACAATTGTCCTCGTTTCAGTATCCAGGTCAATTGTTAATTTTAAAAGCTTATCAGCTTTTTCTACTTTTTCGCATGCTGAGACAGTGCCAACCCGAAGATCCAGCTTGGCAAAATCATCATAAACGATCTCGGATTTATTTTCCATTTTTTTTGTTTCTTGTTTCTTGTCACTTGTGTCTTGTGGCTTGACCAAACCACTTTTCAATTTTTCTATTTGTGCTTTTATCTCATCATCTTCAATTTTTCTGAATAATAATTCAGGAGGCCTTAATGAATAACCAACACTTAGCAGTTTTAGTTTTCCTGCATTTTTCCAATCCAGTATTTTATCAACTACTTTCATCATGTACAACATTTTCTTTGCTGTATTAGGTAGAAACGGATTGATAAGGATTGCAAGATTCGCCGTTAACTGTAAGCAGAGATGTAAGGAGTTATCAATTATCTTTTGATTCTCCGGGCTTGTGGCCTGTGCCTTGTCACTTGAAACCTTTTTCCATGGCTCCTTTTTTTGCATGTATTGATTTCCCTTACGGGAAAGATCGATCACTTCAAATAAGGCATCACGAAATTTATACTCTTCAATTAAACTTTCAACTTTCAACTTTGAACTTTCAATTTCCTTCATTATCCACCGATCTTCATCATCTAAAATATCCTCATGCAGTTTCGGTACTTTACTATTGCAAAGTTTATGCATCAATACCCATGTGCGGTTCAAAAAATTCCCGAAAATAGAAGCCAGCTCACTGTTATTTCTATCCTGGAAATCTTTCCATGTAAAATCATTATCCTTTGTTTCAGGCGCATTAGCACATAAAACATAGCGAAGCACATCTTCACAACCAGGAAAATCTTTTAGATACTCATCTACCCACACGGCCCAATTGCGGCTTGTCGACACTTTTTCTCCTTCAATATTTAAAAACTCATTTGCGGGAACATTATCCGGTAATACAAAATTTCCATGCGCCTTCAGCATTGCAGGAAAAATGATACAATGAAAGACTATATTATCCTTGCCGATAAAATGAACCAGCTTTGTATCTTCCTTACACCAGTAATCAGCCCATTTATCTGTCAATTCTTTTGTAGCGGATATATAACCGATCGGTGCATCAAACCATACATACAATACTTTTCCTTCAGCATTCGGTAAAGGAACTTTTATTCCCCAGCTGCTGTCCCTTGTCATCGCTCTTGACTGAAGACCCTTGTCCAGCCAGCTTTTGCATTGACCATACACATTATTCTTCCATTCTTTATGCCCATCAATGAGCCATTCTTTTAACCATACCTCATAATCCTGCAATGGAAAATACCAATGCTTTGTTTTCTTTTTTACCGGAACCGCATCACTCAATGCACTGCGTGGATTAATTAATTGTTCCGGGCTTAACGATGAACCGCATTTCTCGCATTGATCGCCATAAGCATTTGGGTTGGCACAAACGGGGCAGGTACCAATAATATATCGGTCAGCTAAAAATGTTTTTGTTTTTTCATCGTAATACTGTTCGGTTTCTTTTTCTTCAAACAAACCATCATCATATAATTTTTTAAAGAAAGCCGCTGCGGTTTCATGATGAACTTTATTCGAGGTACGGGAATAGATATCAAATGAGATACCCATTTGCTCAAAACTATCTTTAATTATGGCGTGGTATTTATCAACTATTTGTTGCGGTGTCACACCTTCTTTCATTGCACGGATCGTAATAGGTACTCCATGTTCATCGCTGCCGCAAACAAATTTTATATCTCTTTTTTGTGCCCGCTGATACCGCACATAAATATCTGCAGGCACATACACACCAGCCATATGTCCAATATGTACCGGCCCATTTGCATAAGGCAAAGCCGCAGTAACTAATATTCTTTTATAATCGCTCATATGACTTGCGGGGAGTGTAGCGACGAAGCAATCTCCCCAATCTGTTTTTTATTTTTTTGTTCCAAACTTGGTAATTACTATTAGACTTTCGTTGCGTCGCACTCTTATACGTTTAGTAATTCTATTCATCAAAGAGGGGAAACAACCAAGGTCTGCAAAAATACCGGATTAAAGACCATTGCCCAAACCATTGCGATTAGCAGATTTTATTTACATTGGGAAAAATTAAACACTGCTTATGTCAAATAAAACGGTAGAAGAAAAATTAAAGGAACTTGGTTACGACCTACCAACACTCCCCGCTTCGAAAGGGATCTATAAACGCTGCCTTATTGATGGAAAAAATCTTTATGTCTCCGGGCATATTTCAATAAATACTGATGGAAGTTCAATAACGGGAAAATTGGGTAAAGACCTGGATGAAGAACAAGGAAAAGCAGCAGCAAGACAATGCGGGTTAGCTATTCTTTCTTCTTTAAAAGCTGAATTAGGCGATCTTGAAAAGGTAAAAAGAGTAATGAAGGTACTTGGGATGGTTAATTCAACACCCGAGTATGAAAAACACCCAATTGTTATCAATGGTTGCAGCGAATTGTTTGTAGCGTTATGGGGAGAAGACAATGGAAAAGGTATTCGTAGCGCTGTCGGTATGGGTTCATTGCCCGGTAATGTGGCAGTTGAAATAGAAGGAATGTTTGAAATCTATTAATTATATGTCTGGAAGTTGGTATGAAATAAAAAACGTCAATGAGCTGGATTCACCCGCTCTTGTTGTATTTCCTGAAAGAGTCAAACACAACATTCAATTGGCTATTGACATGATCGGTGATGTAGATCGCTTACGGCCGCATATTAAGACCAATAAATCTCCCGATGTTGCCAAACTGATGCTGAATGCACGTATTACAAAATTCAAATGCGCAACGATTGCCGAGGCAGAAATGCTTGCACAATGCAATGCGCCGGATGTTTTGCTCGCTTATCAACCGCTCGGTCCAAAGCTTAACCGTTTTGTTTCCATTATAAAAAAGTATCCTGCAACAAAATTCTCCTGTCTTACTGATAATATTGCTGCAGCCAATGAGCAGGCTTCAGTTTTTAATTCTGATCATCTTACTGTTCCTGTTTTTATCGACCTGAATGTTGGGATGAATCGTACAGGAATTTCTCCCGATGAAAAAGCCATTGAATTAGCTAAGCATTGTTCAACATTAAAAGGAGTTTCTCTTATTGGATTGCATGCTTATGATGGTCATATCCGTGATGTTGATTTTGAAATGAAAAAACAAAAATGCAATGAGGCATTTGCAGCTGTACAGAAACTGAATGAGAAATTGAAACTTCCCACTATCGTTATGGGCGGTTCACCCGCGTTTTCAGTTCATTGTAAAAGAAAAGATATTGAATGCAGCCCTGGAACATTTGTTTATTGGGATAAAGGCTATACTGATCTTTGTCCGGAACAAAAATTTTTACCTGCCATTGTATTGGTGACAAGGATTATCTCTTTGCCTTCCCCAAATAAAATTTGTACAGATCTCGGTCATAAATCTGTGGCTGCGGAAAATGAGATCACACGAAGAGTTTTCTTTTTAAATGCAGAAGGATTAAAACCAATTGGACAAAGCGAAGAGCATCTTGTTTTGGAAACGAGTGAGAACCATTCTTTCAAAGTCGGAGATATTTTTTACGGGCTGCCTTATCATGTTTGTCCGACCGTTGCTTTGTATGAAAGGGTATTTACAATAGAAAATGGAAAAGTAACAGGAGAGTGGGAGAATGTTGCGAGAGACAGAAAGATTAGTTTATAGTTTATGGTTTTTCGTTTGTAGTTTTTGCACTACCATTAACGATAAACTATAAACCTAAAACGATAAACGATTTATGTTGATAGTTGATGCCCATCTTGATCTTGCCTGGAATGCTGTTGAATGGAACAGGGATCTGCAACAGCCAATAAAAGCAATAAATGAACGAGAGAAAGGAATGACCGATAAACCTGGTCGTGCCAACGCTACAGTCTGTTTACCTGAATTACGAAAAGGAAATATTGGATTAGTGGTAGCAACACAAATCGCAAGATATGTTGCTCCCGATAATCCATTACCGGGCTGGCATTCACCCGAACAGGCGTGGGCAGCAACACAAGGCCAGCTTGCATGGTACAGGACAATGGAGGCACAAGGAGAGATGGTACAAATAAAAGATCTGCGTTCTTTAAATATTCATCTTGATATCTGGAATGATGATGGACCAAACGAACAAAAGCCTGTTGGTTATATTTTAAGTTTGGAAGGCGCAGATTCTTTAATAACTGTTCAGCATTTAGAAAGAGCTTATGAGTATGGACTAAGAGCTCTTGGCCCCGGACATTATGGCCCCGGTCGATATGCAAATGGAACCGATGCAACCGGAAAAATGAACGGAGAGGGTTTGGCTTTGCTCAAAAAAATGGAAGAGTTGAATATCATTTTAGATGCGACGCATCTTTGTGATGACGCATTCTGGCAGGCTATGGATAATTTTCATGGACATGTTTGGGCCAGTCATAATATGTGTCGTGCATTGGTAGATCACAATCGCCAGTTCAGTGATGATATGATCAAAATATTGATCGAGAGAGGAGCAGTGATTGGCGCTGCTTTCGATGCATGGATGATCGTGCCGGGATGGGAGAGAAAAAAATCAATGCCAAAGGAAATGGATTGTACCCTGGAAAAAGTGATCGATCATATTGATCATATCTGCCAGCTCGCCGGAAATACGCTTCATGTTGGTATTGGCTCTGATCTTGATGGCGGATATGGCAGAGAACAATGTCCTTATGATGTTGAAACCATTGCTGATCTTCAAACAATCCCTTCATTGCTTCTTAAACGAGGATATTCGGCTACTGATGTTGAAAATATCATGCATAGGAATTGGATAAGTTTTTTGAGAAAGGCGTGGGGTAGCTGAACTCAGAAATTAAAATTCATATTCATAAAATAATAGCCTCCATTATACCCTATCTGGGTGCTGTTGAAATCATAAGTAACTAAACCGGATTGTGTATTTGATTTGTTTTTTATTTTATCGGGGTAAGTGTTAAAAACATTCCGGGCGCCCACTTTTATGGTCATCCATTTTATTGGCGAATACCCAATCGAGCAACCTACTAATGTTTTGGGCGTAAAAAATTCATCAGGGTATAAACCTGTAGTCTTGTCCACATTCACAGCAAGGCGAGCAGCCTTGCCAAAATATACGGTCCGAAAATTAAAATCCCATTTTCCCTTTTTATATTCAATTCCCAATATTATTTTGCTGAGTGGCTGGGCCTCTTCCAATCTACCTCTTTCTTCGCGGTTAACAACAAGATTCAGGTGTTTTGAATCATCCGGAAGATTTTTTGCAGGCTGAACAATTTCGTAAATATGTGTTTTATTATAATTACCCGAAAGCGATATTTCGAGAATCGATTTCCTGAATAGCCAGTTGCCCGTAACAACCAGATCAATACCTTTTGTACGTGTGCTTATTGCATTTGCAAAAAAGCGAATAGATCTAATATCATATTTACCTAAACTATTTAGTATATCTTTTATCCAAACTGAGCTATCCCTTGAAATCAGTCCAGTAAGTGTAACCCTGTTGCGCACTTGTATCCAGTAGGCATCGAGTGTTATATTTATATTTTTTGTTATCCTTGATGTGATGCCACCGCTTGCATTCAAAGACTCTTCAGCTCGCAATGGAGCAATTCCGAATGCGTCCGCAGTACGCCCCTCATTCCTGAATGTTTCCGCGATAAATATGACACCACGTACTGATGTAGGGCTGGCATTACTAATATAACGCTGTTGTAATGCCGGTGCACGGAAGCCGTTACTAAATGAACCCCTTAGTAATAAGCGGTTGGAAAATTTATAACGTAAAGCCAGTTTACCCGCCAGATTCCCTCCATAATCGCTGTAATCTTCATACCTGGATGCAACATTCAAAAGAAATTTTTCATTTTTTTCTATTTCCAACTCGATGTATGCTGCGCTGACGTAGCGGTTCCTATGTATAGCATTACTATCAGAATTGCCTGCTACTCCTTGCGAACCCCATTGTTTTCCTGAGCCTGGAGCATAATTCTTGTACGAAGCCTCTTCGCCTTTTTTGATCTGGAAATTATCCATACGGAATTCACCACCAAATGAAAGAGAGAAAGATTTAATTCGGTTAAGCTGATTTGCAAAATTTCTCGACCAATTTATATTATTAGTATTCTGACTATAAAATATTGAACCCGGATGAAAACTGGTTTGTGCATTTTTGCCGAGAGAATACTGGGTTGCATTATTGGTGTTGGTTAAAAAAAGTTCATTCGAGTTGCCTCCGTACACACTACTAATGTCCCATTTCCAGCCTTTTTTTGTTCGTCCTTCGATTCCTGCAATAAGTGAAGCATTAAGATTTGTTCCAAAATACACCATTTGAAAACCATCGGGATACAAATCGCTAATTATAGAAGCGGTATCTTTCGGATAACGGTATGCATTTGAGCCCCCGTCTTCAGTGTAGCGGTAATTAAAAGTTCCTGTCCAGAAAAGGTTGGTATTTTTAGTTAGAGGATAGGCTCCGTTTATTATTATTGACGAATTAAGAAGCTGTGGGTTCCCAATACGGCGGTGGTTAAGCCTGTCAAAGTTATTCGCATCAATCGCGGAATCGTCCATGGATTCAATCTGGATACTATCTAATCGTGTTGCATTTTGGGAGTAATTATAATAAACACGTCCCTGATACTCTCCATTCCGCTGCGTTGGTTTGCTGAACCTAGCGGCACCAGTAAAATTTATAAAACCTTTTCTGTTAATTTGAAAACCGCTGTTGATATCAAATGCTACCGTTTCACCATCTCCTTTGTAGAATTGACCGAGATGTAAATTAGCCTCAGTTTTTCCGGTTGATTCCTTCAACCGGATGTCAATCACACCCGCAATCCCGTCGGAACCGTATTGAGCAGTGGCCCCATCCTTTAATATCTGTACTTCTTCAATGGCTGCCGCAGGAAAACAATTTAAATCGGTGGCTCCTGAACCATATCCAATACTATATATAGAAAAGATATTAGCCGAGGCATGGCGTCTTTGTCCATTCAAAAGCACAAGAGTCTGATCTGGTCCTAATCCCCGGAGCGTTGCCGGATTCACATACGCGGTAGGACCAACTGTTTGTGGGGGAGAGTTGAATGACGGAACAGCAATAAATAATTGTTGTGTGAGATCATTTAAGGCTCTCGAAAGTTTAGTCCCCGGTATTATGTCAACCGGTACAGTGGTGTTCATACTAGTTCTGTATATGTGTGATCGGGAACCTAATAGAACTTCTTTCAATTGCTCCTGCTTTTCTAAAGTGAAACTGAGTTCAAGAGTCTTATTTGCTTTTATTGTTATTTCCTGCCGCATGGTTTGATACCCTACATATGAAATGGTGAGAGTGTAGGTGCCGGGCTTTTCTGAAATGCGGAATTCGCCGATATCATTTGTCATTACTGTTTTCTTACCTATCGAGACGGTAGCAGCATTCAATAATTCTTCTTTTCCCTGCACTTTTCCTTTTATTATTCCTTCCTGTGCGAGGGTAGTAGAACGAAATGCAAAAAGGAGGATGACAAGACCAATGATGTATGACAGGTTCTTTCTCATTTTTTCATTTGATTGCGTCATTAGCATGTCTTGATCCCGAAGAGGAATTCAGTAACTTGCCTACATCCTGTTTATAAAACCGGCCAATAGGCAATTCACTTTTCCTGATCTCTACTGAATCTGCATTAAAAGAATCGACCTTATTGACTGCAATAATATAAGAACGGTGAATACGAATAAAAGAGTCAGCCGGTAGCAATTCTTCAAGCGATGAAATAGGTTGCTTGGTGACAATGGTTTTTTTGGAAGTGACTATTTTAATATAATCTTTAAGGCTTTCCACAAACAGGATATCATCCAGAAAAACTTTTACCATTCTCCTATCCACCCGGAAATACAGGAAGAGATTTTCCTGTTCAGAAGCGACCTCAGTTGAAGTAATGGTGTGATTGCTGCCAGTTAAATTAATTTGAAGAACTTTATTTACAGCCTGCAAAAAACGTTCAAAGCTGATAGGTTTCAACAGGTAGTCTACTGCATTCAATTCAAATCCTTCCACTGCAAATTTCCGGTAAGCAGTAGTGAAGATCACTTTTGGGGGATTTTTCATCGTGCGGATAAAACTGGTGCCAAGCAGATGCGGCATCTGGATATCCAGAAATAAAAGCTCAATCGCGTTATGCTGAAGAAATGTCAAAGCCTCTACTGCATTTGGGCAATCACCTGCAAGTTCCAATGCTTCCACACCGGCAATATGTTTTTTCAAAATATCCCTTGCAGGAGGTTCATCATCTATGACGAGGCATTTTATTTTTTTATGGTTCACCATATTCATTACTGAGTTATCGCTCCAATTCTATTTAATTCGACTCCTTCGTTAAGAAACATGGGTGTCAAATCTACTTTAAGATAAGTCATCATTACCTCCGGTTCAGTATGCATCCTCAATTCATTTTTATCCGGGTACAATGCCTGTAATCGTTTATATATATTGCCCAATCCATTTTCGTAGGGCGTAACTGGCGCCGCCTGATCAGCAGATTTACCATTAACCAATTTCATGAACAGTTCATTATCTTCAATTTTTATATCAAGACTTATCCAGGTTTTTTCCTGTGTTTGATGATTGCAATAAGAAAGACTGTTTTCCAAAAAAGGTAAAAGCAACAAAGGTGCAATCATCTTGCCCCGTGCATCTCCTTTCACCGCCATAGATACTTCCAATTGATTACTCATTCGTATTTTTTGCAAGGCCATATAATCCTTTATCATCTTCAGCTCTTTTTCTAATGGTACTTCGGATTGGTCAGATTCGTATAGTATGTAACTCAACAGGTCGGATAATTTCAAAAGCAATTCTGAAGCTCTTGGAGGATTATGCTGAGCAAACTGATAAATACTCTCCAGTGAACTGAATAACACATCGGGATGAATCTGCGCCTTTAACAACTTCAATTCCACCGCAATCTTTTCTTTTTCCAGCCGTTCAGTTTCTTTTTGTTTCCACCACCAGTATTTTACGAGTTTAATGGCTATTGCAGCAATCACTACTTTTAAAGAGCTGATAAACCCTGCGCTGATGCTATTCCAAAACAAAATCTCTTTTTTAATAATACCAGGGAGCTGAAACATGCCGTCAAGGATGGGAAACAACACTGCATAACAGAAGTAGCCCCAAGCAACCGTGATAGCAATTGCGGTCAGCAAAATGCCGGAAAATGAAATCCATTTTTCTTTTTCAATAAATCGTGGTAATAACAAATAGATACTTATGTAAACAATAAACAAATGACATAGCAGAAGCAGCAATGATTTTAACAGGATGATGGAAATCCATTTTGCTGAACCGGCTTGCTCAAACCCTTGCTGTGTGAAAAAGTAACTTCCTGCAAAGTAGATCCACCAAGTGATCCACAAAATGACATGACGCCTGTACCGCAGACCGGGCTGATGGGAAAAGACAAACTCAAACCATTTCATGCGTAGCCATTTTTTTGGTTTTGCTGGGCCTTTCATTGGATGGCTGCAGATTTATTTCCAGCAATACGGTGAAGTGTTCTGGTTCTTCAGTCATCTTCAGTTTATGAAGACCAGGATACAGCAACTGCAGTCTTTTCTGAACATTGGCCAAACCGATACCCCCATTATGAGCCGGGTTGATATATTCTTCCGGCTTACTATTAGTGAGCATGAAATAGAATTGGTCATCCTCTACAATGATGTTCAGGTTTACCCAGGGTCGTGATAACATCTTACTGGTACCGTGTTTGAAACTGTTTTCTACAAAAGGTATCAACAGCAGCGGAGCAATCTTTTTACCAGCAAGATCGCCGCGGATATCAACCTGCATATCCATCTGATCACCGTAACGTACTTTTTCAAGTCCCATATAATCCTGTATCATCGTCAGTTCTTTTTCCAAGGGCACTGTGGATTGGTTGCACTCATGAATGATGTAGTGAAGCAAACCGGATAATTTCTTTACCATCGCCGGAGCTTTCGGAGAATCATTGAGCGTAAATGAATAAATATTATTAAGTGTATTAAAAAGAAAATGCGGATGCACCTGCGCTTTTAATAACTGCATCTCGGCACTGGATTTTGCGTTAATCAATTGCTGCGATTCTTTTTGTTTCAACCACCAGCGTTTAACGAGCTTAATTCCGAGTGCGGCACCGCCGACAACCGGGCAGTTATACAATACCATATCCCAGGCGCAATCAAATAGTTCCTGATGTGTCCATATTTTAGGCGGGCGGCCAAAAAGTTCACGGATATAGGGATTACCATATTTAAAATCAAAATAGAACAGCCCGACACAGGAGAACAATAATATTGTTACAGAAAATATAAACGCAAAATATTTTCCCTTTGCCAGATAGTGAGGCATAAACCAGTAAATGAGCAGGTAAGTGAAAAATACATGCACAATGACCGCCAACAAAGTATTTAATATGACTAGCAAGTAAAATCCAGAGTAGCCGCTTTTTAAAACAGGATCAGGAACCTTTAATGTATTCCAGCCGGGATACCAATAAACAGGCATGAAATAAGTGAATTCAAAAAATATCCACCATGCAAGCCAGAATAACAAATGCCTTGATAAACGATGGCGGAAGTTATCGGAAAATGTAAGATCGTATGTTTTCACATACTTAAGTTGAGTGGTTGGATAAATGTACCCAATAGATTCCGAAAGAACCGGAATTTGTTTCAGTAATAGACAAGTGACTTCTTTTTCTCGCCTGACGCTATTTGTCGTCGCCCAACGGATACTATGAGCCTGTAATAGCTGTGTGTCTTTCGACGCTGGTAACACGGCGAAATGAAGAATTGCGTGCCTGATCGAAAATTAATTTTAGTTCAGGAACATTCTCTTCACCTAAATTTTTTTTATGAGAAAGCAAATTTTTTTTATAAGTTTATTTGTTGGGTCCCTTTCACTTTTTAATGTTTCTTGCCATAAAGATGTTATTCAAAAAAAAGAACAAGAAGAAATTTTTGCTATTGCTAATAATGCAAATAACAGAACTGAAAAAAAGATTTATGTATTGGACGTAGTTCAACTTTATGATGTAGTTAATGATCCTTCCAATGCAGGAAGCGAGATTACACTTTCGCCCGGAATTTATATGTTGAGTTCCTCTTATCCAAATGGAGGACGCCTCGAATTGCAAGCTGATATGGAATTACGCGGACAGCCTGGACATCCCGAAGAAGTGATCATCGATCAAACTGCATTACCAACGGCATCATTTAATCTTACAGGCGGTGGCAGAACCGGCGGAATCCGAATGGGGCGGGGCACTAATACGTTGGAATGGATAACAGTAAAAGGTAATATCAACGGTCTGTCGGCTATTGATGGTGATCTATTGTCTACTGAAACGACTATAAAAATTGCTCATGCAATCGTAAGCGGCGGCCAGATCGGAATTGATATTCGAAATCGTTTGGCCGAACATTCCGGCAGGATCATTCATGCAGAGATTTCAAATAATGAGATTCTGGAAAATCAGGCAGGTTTTGGGACCGGTATTGCCATCCAGAATGCCAATGGTGCGAATGGTGCAGTTATTAATGTGAGTATGAAAGAAAATTATATCCATACGAATCGTGTGGGGTTCCGTGCATTCAGTAATGCCGCCACAAGTACAGTAAACAATGGAACAGTCAACGTGATTTCACATGCTGATAGAATTGAAGGGAACGGTATGGGTATGTATATAAATGGTGGTTTAACCCAAGTGGCATCAGCATTTGCAAACGGAAATCAAACTCATTTGGAATTCTATGGATCTATGATCAGGAATAACAACCCGGTACCCATGCCGCCGGAAATTAAACCACTTGAAACTGTCATACCTATAGGAGGAATTTTTGCAGTAGGAGGAAATAGTACCGGTGGCGATAATAAAGCTTCAGATAATAAACTTATTGCAAAATTTTGGGGAACTGATATATCGGGGAACGGTACAGATGTATATGCGTTTGGGGCATGGTGCAGACCGCCGGCAACTTTTCCCGGAGGAAATAACCTGGCTGAAATTTATTTACATGGAATAAGTGGGAATGCAGTTGTAGTGGCAACTCCATGTGTGCCTTTTGAGGCTGCGGGAACAAACATTCTCAATGTCTATCGCTAAACTATTTCAAAAATGAAATGGGTACTAAAATATACGGTGCCATTATTTTTGTTTTGGATTGTATTTTTTATAGCCTGCAAAAAAGAAACTTCCTGCGAAAATTGCAAAGAAGGTAACAAACAACCAATAGCAATTGCAGGCCCAGACCAGGTTATTACTTTACCAACCGATAGTGTTTTACTGGATGGCAGTAGCTCCAGTGACCTGGAAGGGATAATAAGTGAATGGCTCTGAACAAAAATTTCTGGCTCTGCTTCTTTTAATATTAATCATGAACCCGATAAAAAAGAAATCATCTGATATTTTATTTTTAAGGGCAACATCTATCTGCTTGTTATATTTTTTTTTGCCCTTAAAAGCATTCTGTCAAAACGAAAATAAAAATTGGTATTTCGGAACTGGCACGGACGGATTGATCTTTATTAATAATATCCCTCAAAAAGTAAGCAATAAATATAACTGGGTAGGTTATGAAGGAATGATCGTTGTAAGTAACCCTGTTACAGGTGAACTTCAGTTTTATTCTGACGGAGAAAAAGTTATCGATAAAGATCATAACATCATGTCGAATGGAACCGGCTTATCTGGAGCTGCATCCGGATCACAATGTGTTCAATGTTGCCCTATACCTGGCTCATCTGACCGGAAATTTTATCTTTTTACTAATTCTGCTTGGGATTTTACTTCCGGTGTTATTTCATATTCAATAGTTGATTTTACTAGTAATCCGCTTGGTATAGTTACAAATAACAATACTCCGTTATGGAATGGACCTTCAGACCAGGGAATGTGTTTAGTGAATAAATCCAATAGTAACGATTATTGGTTAATCAGCAATGTTTATGCAACTGCTACTTATTATGTATGGGCTATTACATCTTCTGGTATTGGTATTCCTTCAATTTACACATTTACCAATACAGGTGAAAGTTATCAAATGAATTATGATCATACCACTCAGAAGCTTATAGTTACTGGTTACGGAAATAAACATATTACATTAATAAACTTCAATGCTGTGACCGGAGTATTAACCAACGAGATACAATTAGGTTCAGCTTTTGGGGATTGCCTTTCAGCCAGATTTTCTCCTGATGGGTCAAAGTTATATGCCGGGGTAACGCCAGTCGGTTCACCCTCTCCAACGCTATATCAATATGATTTTGCAAGTTCTGTTTGGACTAATATGAATACTTGTTGTTATGCTCATGATATAAAGAAAGGGCCTGATGGGAAAATGTATCACATCCATACCTACAACGACTCACAGCCCATTGCTGTCATTGAATTTCCGAATCTGAGTGCAATAAATAATAGTTGTAATTATCATACAATAACTTTTAACCCTGGCTTTGATGGCGAGGTAAGGAGGTTCCCTGAATTTGTAACTCTACCAAATACAATAATCATTAATACATCAGATACTACAATCTGTGCAGGAAATAGTATTACACTTTCGGTTAATGTTGCTCAATCTGTCAACGATACTATTTTGCCACCCGGTAGTCAGTTTGAATATACTTTTAATGAGCCTGCTGCTGGATGGACTACAACAACCGGAGGCTGGGCCTCAGGTAATGCACCTTTTGGTAATTTGTCCAACGGTTCCCCGCCAGAGTTTAACTATAATACCTATTGGCCTTCGAACATTCCTGAAGGGGTAGATGGGCTTGACTTGCATATAAGAAAGAATATTAATTTTAGCGGGTTTGATCTATCAGCTATTCATTGGTACCTGGGAGTTGATAATGGCTTTATACTGTATGTCAATGGCACTCCGATTGATTCTTCTTATGAAGATGGCTATGCATATAGGTGGGAATATAGTGGTATCATTCCGGCCGCTTTATCAACTACCGGTAATAATATTATTGCTATTGGCTTGATAGACGATGGAGAGTCAACAGCTTTTGACATGATGATCCTGGGCCAGCGATTAAGCCAAGGCACATCCATTTTGTGGTCAACTGGTGATACAACAGCCAGTATTACTGTGACACCCATACAGAATACTACTTATTTTGTAACAGTGACTACTGGAACAAATATTTGTAGTGATAGTATAAGGATAAGTGTAGGGGTTCCCTCTGTACAATTAATAAATGCATCTGTATGCCAGGGTGAAAATTACGCCGGATATACTGCCAGCGGTATTTATATTGATACACTGGTAGCTGCCAACGGCTGCGATAGTGTAAGGACAATAAATCTTACCGTTAACCCGCGGACGTTTTCAAACATCACTCAATCCATTTGCGCAGGGCAAAGTTTTGAAGGATATACATCCACCGGCACTTATATTGATACATTGGTTGCAGCAAATGGTTGCGATAGTGTAAGAACTATAAATCTTACCGTTAACCAGCGAACGTTTTCAAACATCACTCAATCTATTTGCGCAGGACAAAGTTTTGAAGGATATGCATCCGCAGGCAATTATATTGATACGTTGGTTGCGGCAAATGGTTGCGATAGTATAAGAACTATAAATCTTACCGTTAACCAGCGAATGTTTTCAAACATCACTCAATCCATTTGCGCAGGGCAAAGTTTTGAAGGATATTCATCCGCGGGCATTTATATTGATACATTGGTTGCAGCAAATAGTTGCGATAGTATAAGAACTATAAATCTTACCGTTAACCAGCGAATGTTTTCAAACATCACTCAATCCATTTGCGCAGGGCAAAGTTTTGAAGGATATACGTCCGCCGGTACTTACATTGATGTACTGGTTGCTGCCAATGGTTGTGACAGTGTAAGAACAATAAACCTTACTGTGAAATCCCGATCATATTTAACCATTATTCAATCTATTTGCCAGGGACAAACATATTTGGGACATAACACGGGCGGTACTTATATTGATACATTAGTTGCTATCAACGGATGTGATAGTATACGAACATTACAGTTAACAATATTGTCAAAGCCAATTCCCGATCTGGGCAGTGACAAAGAAATTTGTTCGGGAGATTCACTAATCCTCTATCCCGGGTCATTCTCTACTTACAACTGGCAGAATGGTTTAACTCAAAGTCACTTCGTAGCCAATCAGCCGGGTATGTATTCCGTATTAGTAACGAATAATTGTGGCTCGGCAATTGATCAAATCCTGATTAAAGAAAAGATTTGTGACATTTATTTTCCCTCTGCCTTTACTCCCAACAATGACGGGAAGAATGATCTGTTCAAAGTTCTTGGAGCACATGCAATAAGCGATTATCATCTTACAGTTTATAATCGTTGGGGGCAGAAAATATTTGAAACAACTGATTACACAAAGGGCTGGGATGGATTAGTAAATGGGAAATTACAGAATACAGGGGTTTTTGTCTGGCATTCTGAATTCAAGAACGCAGGTAATCCAAATAAAATATTAATGAAAGGAACAGTGTTACTGATAAAATGACCTCTCCGTTTATAATACTCACTCTTAGCCATTGTAATTTGCAAGCAGGAGTTTTAAATAATTATAGTTCTGATTCGTTGAATGCGGCTTTAGGTCTACCTAAGGTATCTTAGTTTTATTTTCAATAAGGCGAAGGGCTCACCGATGTCCATCCTCCATCAATGATCAAACTCTGGCCGGTAATATGCTTTGCACCTGGTGACACGAGGAATAAAGCAGCATTAGCGATCTCATTTGTCGTAGCTGGCTTTCCCATCGGTGTGATACGACTCCATGTGTTTGTATACTCTTTATCAGCTAATGTTCTTTCAGTAAGTGTTGCACCCGGAGCAATTGCATTTACATTAATATTATAAGGAGATAGTTCAATTACCAAATTTTTAGCCAGCATTTCCAGGCCGGCTTTTGTTATTGCATAAGCCGCCAAATTTTTATGCGCCTGGTGTCCGACAACAGAAGACATGAATAAAATACTTCCACCTGTTCCCTGTTGTTTCATTTGTTTAGCCGCTGCCTGTGCCAGGAAAAAACTTCCACTAAGATTTAACTGCATCACTTTATTAAATGAGCCGGGAGTGTAATCAAAAAAATCTGCGAATAAAGTAATACCTGCATTTGCAATGGCAATTGTCAGCGTGCCAAAATTATTTGCAGCTTGTTTAACCATTTCATTTATAAGATCAACATCTGATGCGTCGCCAGCGAGGCCGATACAATTTCCCCCTTCAGATTTTATTTTATTTACTGCTGAGGAAGTGAGTTTTTCATCTATATCATTCAATAAAACTGAAGCTCCTTGCAAAGAAAGTTGTTTGCAAATTTCAAAGCCAATGCCCTGGCCGGCGCCGGTTACAATTGCTACTTGTCCGTTAAATGGATCAGTATTCATTTAATCAAGATAAGCATTTTGCAAAGGAAATATTCAGTAGTTCTTTTTAGCGAGACGATCTCTGCTGCATTAATTTTTATTTCTTTTTATGTGATAACATCCAGCTTAGATAATCGGGTTCGGCAAATGCTTTATTCCAGCTATCATGATTAACACCCGGGTATTCAGAATATTTTACTTCGGCTTTTAATGATTTAAGTTTTTCCACCATCTCCTGTGAGAGTTTTACATTGACGACGGCATCTGCGGCTCCATGAAAAATCCAGAAGGGAACTTTTGCCACTCTTTTATCATAATGATTCACATCACCACCGCCACAAATAGGTAATGCTGCCGCATACATATCAGGATAACGATACACAGATTCAAACGTTCCCATGCCTCCCATTGATAGGCCGGAGATATATACTCTTGATTTATCAACACCTTCTTCTTTCGATATTTTTTTTACTAATTCGTTGGCTGCTGCCAATGGCCAATTGGGTTCAACAGTATAATCAAACGTCCTTACAGCAGGCTGTTTGGTTTGGTCGGTTTTCATTACAGCCCAGAATGACTCCTGAGGGCATTGAGGAAATACAACGATCGCCGGAAAATTTTTCCTGTTCTCTTCTGTTATAAAAAGTTTTGAACCATGAGCAAGTTGCTTCTCATTATCCTTGCCTCTTTCACCAGCGCCATGCAAAAACAATAACAAAGGATATTTTTTTGTTTTGTCATAATTGGCGGGATAAAGGATTCGATAAGGCAAAACTTTTCCTTCTCCAAAAACAAATTCTTTTTTCTCATAAATATCTAATGCATGATCTACAACTTTTTTAGTTAATAAACCTTGCACGCCCAGCCAATCATAAAAACGCTCTATCCAGTTATCAGTAGGAAGATTTTGCTTACGCATACCAAAACCGTGATCACCTCTTGCATACATATGCAGTTCGGCATCATGTTTTGTTGAGAGCCATTTATTGTATAGGTCTATACTATGGGGTGCAAGACCAAGCCCGTCATTACTTGCTGTTACAATAAAGATCGG
>Ga0184624_10000049_pt1 | contig 29792 bp, 32 predicted proteins | sample PLM3_5_b1_FD_133157 | JGI IMG/M metagenome (GOLD analysis project Ga0184624, IMG submission 133157) | Groundwater sediment microbial communities from an aquifer in East River, Colorado, USA - PLM3_5_b1 | ecosystem: Environmental > Terrestrial > Soil > Riparian zone | place: USA: East River...
ATTAGTAAAACAATAAATAAAACGGCGGCAATTCCAACAAAAATTAATACAGGCTGGTTCATACTGGTAAATTTAAAATAAAACTACAATTTAGTTTAACTGCGGAATATTAAGTTTTAAACTTTGTTCTGGCCATAAAAAGAAAGCTAAATTTGAAAATGGAACAAGCCTACATCATTGCCAGACTTAAAGAAATGACCATGCCTGAGTTATTAGATGCAATTGCAGAAGCTCATGCAGGCGGGGCGATCGATATTTATGAGTATTTAGAACCAACCCTCATAGATAAAACAACCGATACACTCTATGAGTTTATTGACGCTGTTAAGTCAATCAAAAAAGAATAACTGAGCATTACCTCTTACTATCTTGATTTATCTTTACGGTCATGAAAATCACTACAAGAGAAATGACCCAAAAGGATGCAGAAGCTGTTAATACTCTTTCAAAACAGCTTGGCTATCCCCTATCAATTGAACAGACGCTGGAGAACATCAAGGCCATTTTACAAAGTAAGGATCATACCGCTTTCGTAGCGGGATATGAAAATAAAATTGTAGGTTGGATCGGAGCTGCACAGGCCATTATGATCGAAGTAATGCCGCATTGTGAGATAAATGGCTTAGTAATAGATGAACATCATCGGGGAATGGGAATTGGAAAATCATTGATAGATAGAGTGAAGCATTGGGCTAAGGAAAAAGGCAATAATAAGATCGGTTTGCATTGCAATGTAAAAAGAACCGAAGCACACTTGTTTTATGAACACCTTGGTTTTACTGAGCTCAAACAACAAAAAAATTTTGTGATCAATATATAGGTAAAAGAACCCAGCCTTTCCTTTAAATGAAAACCTAAGAAAAGGCCGGGTTTCTAATCAGAAGTTTTTATTGCCTGTTATAAGAATATGTATTTACATAATTTGATAATTCATTCCTACTGCTTTGGCTTGTCAGCACATCATACATCAGGTTGAAATTTTCCGGATCGGTAATATTCCCATACGCTGATTTTGCTAATTCTAATCGATTGCTTTCCGAACTTACTAATTGGACCAACTGCTTTGCTTGTGCAACTGTAAAATAATAAGTTTCATTTGCAAAGATCTCAGTTAACCTTGACATCTTAGCTCCCAATCCGTACGTATTTCTTACCTCATTGTATATTGAAGTAAAACTGGAATTTGACATGGGCGTCCTGGTATAAACAGGGGGCGTATAGACCGGGTTGCCCTGGTGATCCCTTACATATATTTCCAATTCGTTTCTTGCGCTGTTAGAAAAGATATCATAGAGTTGATTGAAATTGGCCTGGTCAACTATATTGTCGTAAGATGCTTTTGCCAATTCAAGCCTGTTGCTTTCCGCACTTACTAATTGTATCAGTTGCTTTGTTTGTGCAGTTGTGAAATAATAATTCTCATTTGCAAATGCATTTGATAAAGCTGACATTTTTGCTCCAATGCCATAGCGATTTTGAATATCACGATAAATAATGTTGAAATCTGCTTCTTTCATCGCAACCCTCGTATAAACAGGGTTACTATTATCATAAGTACTTACAAAGATGTTCAATTCATTCCTGCTCGCCTGTGAATTCAGTAATGTATTCATCTGTGAAAAATTAGTACGGTCAATAATGCTTCTGTAAGATATTTTGGCTAAATAAAGGCGATTGGCTTCATCAGGAGCTAACTGAACTAGTTGTCTTGCTTGTGCAACAGTGAAATAATTATTGGTATTTGTAAATGTGTTGTAGATATACGACACTTTTGAATTTGTTGTTGACTGGCGCTGTGCGGTTTTGTAAATTGTATTGAACCTGTTTGCAGTCATCGCTGTTGATGAACTGCCGGCGTTGTAAGTACTTACATAAGCTGCTAACTGGTCTCTATGGGATTGACTATTCAGCACATCATACATTTGCGTAAAGTTTGTTGGATCAGTAATGCCCCGGTAAGATGCTTTTGTTAATGTGAAGCGATTGCTTTGACTGCTTATTAATTGGATTAATTGTTTTGCCTGAGCTGTTGTAAAAAAGTAATTCGGATTTGCAAAGGCATCGCTGACCATTGTCATCCTCTTAGCTGAACGCCATTGATTGCGAATGCTACTATACAAGTTATTAAAATCTGCATCACTCATTGCGACCATATTCTGGCCGTTATTATTTCCGGATCTCCATTTAGTTTCTTTTAATTGTACACTTCCGTTTGCCGCAATTGTGATTTGAAGGTCATAGCCTGTTCTTGTTGTAAAAATTGTGGATGAAGGATTGGCTTCATTCGCACGTTTTATTTGTAAAGTATGTTGACCTGATTGAAGATTGGATACAACAATAGGCGTATTAGTGCTTGTAGCATAGTCATTAGAAATAACATACTCTGTATTATCTATTACTATTGCTTCATTATTATTTCCCCGCACATTGATCGTTACAGTGCTGACGCTTTGCGCCAACACCGAAATTGTGGTTACACAGCTAGCGAGGAAAAGAAAGATCGTTTTCATAATGCATTTGATTTAATTAATGTTTAAAATATTATAGTATAAAAACAAAGTCCATACCATAGAATAAATCAATGGTTCGAAATAGAATGATCCAAAACCAGGTGTGGCCAAAATGCCCCATTTATTAAACTATTACATAAAATGAAAGCCGGGTAAAAACCCGGCTTTCGATATATCCACCTCAACGCTATTAAGCACTTTTTTTCTCTCCACCTCTTAACAAGGCAACTAAAAGTAATATGAATACTGCACCTCCTATCACCCATACTACTGGGTTTTGGTACCATGCTGATTCTTTTTTTACATTTATATCTACATCTATCCCTTTATCCTGTGCAAATGATACTACACTGAGCAAGCAGGATAAAAGAAATGTTGTAAATCTTAACCATGATCTGCTTATGATCTTTTTCATACTTAGAAGGTTTTAGTAGTTTATAAAATTTTATAGTACAAATAAATAGTTGACAATCATTTTTCGTGACTACAACATCAATGTCTACAGTGACAGGTTTGCAAAAAAGATGCCATTGGAAATTTCAATGTCTGGCATATATTTTTCCCGGTTATAATAAACCTTTTATGACTAAACAAACAAAGTCCTTCTCAAAAGGGGAAAAAAATACTGAAAACAGTAATAAACGGAAACAAAAAAAGAATGGAAAAACTGCGAAGGAGATCGTGAAGCGACATCTCAGTGATAAAGATGATAAGATAACCAAAGAAGATCTTGAAAATTTAAAAATTGATCTGTCTTTGCCCAAAGACAAAGCTCATGAACCGTTACCTATTAAAAATGATAAAGAAAGACCCAAGGATGCGGATAAAGATAATACGATCACCACACCCTGGGATGTGATCAGCGAATAGCATATTGATCACTGGTCAGCTCTTTTTTTAGGAGTTACTATAACTTTAATCAATTGGTAGATCAAAAATCCAACGCCGCCACCCAATGTATTTAAGAGCACATCATCAATATCAGTACTGCGATAACTGGTAGCTAATTGAAGGAGTTCTATTCCAACTGACACTAGGAAACAGATCAACAGCACCACAAAAAAGTTATAAGTTTTTCTAAGTCTTTTATAAATTAAAGGAAGATAAATTCCCAACGGCAAAAGCATTACAAAATTCCCGAGGATCTGTTTGCCCCAGGTTTGATAAATGTCGATCGTTTTGAATAGTTCGAGATTTACCCGGTCATGTGTTTCGATCCGCTGGTTCATTTTATCCCACCAGCCATGTGATGATACCTCTTTAAAAAGTATAAAATAGCCAGTGAGCTGAAGAACAGCAAAAACATAGATGAAAAAACTTGCCTGTACGGTTACATGTAAAAAATTGTTCTGTTTTCTCCTAACTGTTACAAAGATGATCCAGGCAAATAATATCAGGATACTTAAAACCAACCCTGCTACTCTTTTAAAACTAGCTCCACTGTAATTTTCATGATACAATACACGGAAATAAAACAGGCTCACGATCATTACCGGCAGGATCACAAGCAGCTTTTTTAAAGTGGTGTTCATGAATTAAGTGTAAAGTAATAAAATCCTGTTAAGAGTTATACTTCACAGAAGATTAACGTAAGATGGCCTGATAGTTTGATTATACAAACGTTTTATATTCAGTAAAATTAAACTCAAACGTTATGAAAAGACTAATACTCATTTTGGCTTCCGCTGCTATTATTTTCGCTTCCTGCAAATCAGGAAACATGAAAGAACCTGAATACCGGGAAATTCAGAATGTGCGAATTACGGATATTGGCTTGTTACAAACTACTGCAGGTCTGGATCTGGTTTATTATAATCCAAATGATTTTGGCGTAACACTTAGCCAGGCAAAAGGAGATGTATATATCGACAATATGTATTTTGGCCGGTTTAGTATAAGTGATAAGGTCGCAGTACGCAAACACCAGGAATTTATAATTCCTGCTGAATTAAAAATGGATAATATAAGTGCTGTAAAAAATCATCGTGAAATATTCAAAAAGAAACAAGCTGTAATAAGAATTGAAGGATTTGCTACTTTAAAAAAAGCAGGATTTAACAAAGAAATTCCAATTAAATACGAAGGAATTCAGGACCTGGAACGTCTTCGTGCTATCGTGGCAAACTAATTTTTGTTTTTAGAAATTTTTTGATAACCTGTGTATAATACAGGTTATTTTTTTTATTAAAACTACTATTCTTCTCCTTGTTAAAAGTAAAAAACGACAACTTACTAAGTAAGTGTACTTTAAAATTCGATCAATGATTTCTTTAACAGTTATAAAATCTCTGGCATCGTTTTCCATTATATAGGTGGAAATGAAAAATAATTTATTCATCTTAAACAACTCAGTTATGAAACAAGTTCTACTAAAACAAGTCGTATTATTTATTGCCATAGCTGCAGTAGTGTCTGTAGCAGTGGTTGGTTTGACAAAAAGTTCAAATTCTAAAAAAGTTGATGCGACCGAATTGGCACAATTCGAAGCCTGGAAAGCATCAAGTTTGCAAAAAGAATTAGAAAAGGAAAATGCTGTTGTTACAAAACCAGTAACTAAAAGTTCAACAGCAAAACGTGCCGTAAGCTACCAGAGTCCAAAGATGGTATCTGAATCGCAAAACGCCGCTAAAACAACAACTAAAAAAGGTTGGAGTAAGGCTGCAAAAGCCACAGCTATTGGCGCTGGTGCAGGTGCAGTACTTGGAGCGGTGATCAATAAAAAGAATCGTGTAGCAGGTGCTGTAATTGGCGGAGTTATCGGCGGCGGGGGTGGCTATGTAATTGGCCGCGGAATGGATAAAAAAGATGGCCGATATTAATTCTAAATTAAAACCGTTTATGCAAGGGACTTTATAAAGTCCCTTTTTTTATTAATTAAGGTCAATCTTGAAATTGCTAATTTTAGCAAAATTTATTGCAATGAGTAAATTCAAGCCTGTCTATTTTGTTTTAATAGTCTTGTTCTGCAGCCTAATTTTTCAATCATGGATGCCTCCTGGCAAAACAGAAAGAGAATTTTACCAACTTACGGTTTATCATTTTAAAGATGCATCGCAGGAAAAGATAATTGATAACTATTTACAAAATGCATTGTTGCCTGCATTGCATAAAATAAGTATTAAAAATATTGGCGTATTTAAGAATCGTTCAAATGACACACTTGCCGATAAAACAATGTATGTGTTGACGCCTGTCAGATCAGTGGAAGAGATAATTAAGATATCATCGAAACTAAATTCTGACAAGGATTACCAGGCTGCAGGTGCAGAATACCTTAGTGCAGTTTATACATCTGCCCCATATTCCAGAATGGAAACAATTTTGCTTCATGCGTTTTCACTGGCACCAGCGCTCCAGTTACCTAAATTAGGCGGCGCAAGAAAAGACAGGATCTACGAACTCCGCAGTTATGAAAGCGCTACGGAGAAAATTTTTAAGAATAAAGTGCATATGTTTAACGAAGGCGATGAAATTGGGTTATTCAAACGGCTGAATTTTAATGCAAGCTTTTATGGCGAAGTTATTGCCGGCGGTAAAATGCCAAACCTTATGTATATGACATGCCATGAAAATAAAACGGTTAGAGATGCTAATTGGAAAAAATTTGTAGATGACCCGTATTGGAAGAAGCTTTCTACAATGCCGGAATACCAGCATAATGTTTCGCATATTGATATTAGTTTTTTGTATCCGACAGAGTATTCTGACTATTAAACGCCCGGGTTCTCCAGTTGTCTCAGGAGTCATTGAGCAAGTACTTATCAATTATTAAGTAAAGCAACGAAGTACAGGCAGCAACTCATTTACCTATCTTTTGACGTAATACTGGATAGACCCGGTACAATTTTTCCGAAGATTTTTAAGTTATACAGCAGGTTGCATGATTTTTGCTTTTAAAAGGAAACCTTACAAAAACCCTTCATTATGAAAAAAAGCCTTTTCCATATTTCCAGTTTGTTAGTTGGATTAATAGTAATAACAAGCCTGCAGGCACAAAGCCTGAAAAGCCTGGAGGAAAACAATGGCTTTAAAAAATATAAACTTAGCTCAAAATTTGTTTTGGGTTTAGGAATAAAGAATAAAGATGCAGATGGCGCTGACAAAATTGTCATCGACTATACCAAAGACATGATCGGCGACATACCTGTTAAAACTATTGAATTGTATTATTTAAAAGACACGTTAGCAAAGATCATCGTAAACATTTCCCCTGAATATTACGCTAAACTTATAGATGCATGCAAAAGTTCTTTTGGCGAACCAACCAAAGACTTTAGTAGTAATGAAAAAGTAAAATTTGACAGCACGGTTTCTACAACCTATTATAAGGACAATTATATCTGGAAGGCCAATCGTTTAAGACTCGAGTATTTTTATTTATATCCGAAAATAACCAGTGGCGCTTATGGAACAAGGACTCTTTACCTTGTTTATATTTTGAATGACTATGGACAGCGGGTACAAAGAGTTAAAAAAGGTGCTAACTCAGCCAGGAATTTCTGATAAAAAAGATTAAATAATATCTTTATCCAATGCCGATCTTATTTGCGGAGGAGAAAGATGTTACTTCCCTGGTTGCATTAATGGACAGCGCCTACCGGGGTGAAGATTCCAAACAAGGCTGGACTTCAGAAGCCGACCTTTTTATTGGTAATAGGAGAACGGATGAAGCAACGGTAGCGAATCTTATTAAAAAGCCCGGAGCTGTTTTTCTAAAATATTTAAATGACGAAGGCTCATTAGAAGGCTGTGTTTTTCTTCATAAAAAGGATAACAGGCTTTATCTCGGTATGTTTTCAGTCTCGCCATTAGCACAAGGAAAAGGGATCGGTAAAAAATTGTTGACAGCTGCTGACGATCATGCCAAAGAGCAAAACTGTTCTACTATTTACATGACTGTAATAACTGCCAGGAAAGAATTGATCGACTGGTACGAAAGAAATGGATATCATAAAACAGGCAGAGTCCTTCCCTTCCCTGTTGATGAACGATACGGGATCCCCACCCAACCGCTCGAAATGTTAGTGCTTGAAAAAGCGATCCTCTAACACGGATCGATCCAACTTTATCTTTTCTTTAAAATTAGCTATCGTAATATTATGCAATAGCTACGGTCACCGCATCTCATTAAAAACTAAAACCTGGGTTATGAAGAAAGTTTCATCACTCGCCTGCTTTTTCCTTTTAATTCTCACCGACGGCACCAGGTCACAAGAACTATACAACAAGCAAACTAAGCTAGAAAAAGATTTTGCATCACTTATTAATCTACCTGATATCGGCGAGGCTTATCCTTATATTTCAGCAGATGGTTTGCGGTTATACTTTACTTCAGATCGTGAAGGTAGGCCTGGCGGAATATACTTCTGTAGGAGGAACTCAGTAAATGAAAATTTTAATAAACCAGTTTCGGCCGGGAAAAATATTGCTGATGGATACTATTGCGCAACGCTGACAGATGATGAACTAACCATGTATATGGCTAAAGATGGTGAAGTATATGTTTCAAAAAGAAAAAACATGAATGATGAGTTTAGCAAGCCAGTGATGGTAAAAGGATTGGTCAACGGTTTTAAGTTTGCACCTGCTATTTCACCTGATGGTAATGAGATGATCTTAGTAAAGGAATTATCCTCTGATAATTATCAAACCTTTGTTTATAAAAAAACAGGAGAACATAATTTTAAACAAACAGGAATGCTGACTCATCCTAAGGGAATACTTGGAGGTGGCCAGTTTAGCAAAGACGGACTTGGTTATTATGTGTCTTATGAAACATCTGATTCAATTAAAGACGAAGTGGATCACGATGAAAGTATTACAATGACCCTTGTAAAGTATACAAGGAAAACATTAAATAACGATTTCGAAACAATAGAAACCCTGCCAAATGCCGTTAATCCTACGAAACGAAATCATCAGCCGACAGTTAATGGAGATGGTACTATAATGGTAATTGTAAATACGGAAAAGTATGATTGGAGGTATAATGAATTAAGACTCGTGAACATTGATGAGAAAATTGTTATCGAGGATTCTGTGGCAGAAGTTTGTGATTGCAAATGCAAAATTGATGAAGAAGATATTGAAGAAGAAAAAAAGATTCAGCCAGATTCTGCGGTTATTATCGATTTTGATATAAACGATTTCATTAACCCGTTAGCGTATGAACTGAAGTTTTTTGATCAAGAAATAGTTTTTTTTGACACTATCTCTTGCACATTTGGCGTCAATTCGGGTGACGAAAACATAGGATTAACTAAGCCTGATGTTATTCAGCAAATAAAGGTTTATCCCAATCCATTTACCAATAGCATTGTTATTACACTTAAAAAGGATGATATCAATTCAAATTTTGAATTGTTTGACATTTCAGGTGGAAAAATCATGTCAGGTAAACTGAATAACTCAGTTAACAGAATTCAATTCAATAAACCCGGTGGAGGCATTTATATTTACCAGCTTACAAATAGTAAAGGAAAAGTGTTTGCAACTGGAAAATTGTTGAGGAAATAACTAATATGATCTCTGTGAGAATTCTTATAAAAGCAAAAGGTCTTCGATTGAAGACCTTTTTATATAAACACAAGATTTATTAGTTTTCTAAAGCACCATCTTCTTTAAACTTCTTGAAAACAGCGATTACATCAGCTGGTAATTTTTCTGTCTTTTTAAATGGCATAAAACCTTTGTCAGTCGGGTTTAGCTCTATACGACGGATTATGTCGTCGATATCAGCTTTCACGTTTGCATAGTTATCATATGCTTTTTTGTTTCCGCCTTTTGATGGAATATGACAGGGAGCACAATTACCAGCAATAACGGTAGATACATTTGCTGTATAAGTAGTTTTAGGAACAGCAGCGGCTTTTTTAGAAGACGAACAATATGTTAGGCCTAATGCCAAAACTGCCATACCAGCGAATACATAGATTTTTTTCATTCTTAGGTTTTTTTAGTCTTTAAAAGTATTGAAAAATTCCTAATCAAAAAATCTTTACTGTTTTGATAAGTATCAAATTTATTCCTATGGTACATTTGCGTCACTTTTTATGCTAACACCTGTTTTTGCAACATATAAAAACGCATATACCGGCTTATCACGGTCTACCTGGTTGCTTTCAATTGTAATGCTGATCAATCGCAGCGGCACAATGGTAGTTCCGTTTCTTACGCTATATCTTATTTCAAAGGGTTACAGTGTTTCTAAGGCAGGATTTGTTTTTGCTTTTTTTGGCCTTGGTGCATTTAGCGGCGCTTTTGTTGGGGGTAAGCTTACAGATAAAATAGGCTTCTACCCTGTTCAGATAATAACATTACTTGGTGGTGGAATAATGTTCTTTGTCTTAGCACAAATGCAGACTTATTGGCTTATTTGCCTTTTCACCTATTTACTTGCATTTATCAATGAAGCATTTCGTCCCGCCAATTCAACTGCTGTTGCTTTTTACAGCAAACCGGAGAACCGAACAAGATCCTATGCTTTAAACAGGCTTGCAATTAATCTAGGATGGGCCATAGGCAGCGGTCTTGGTGGTATACTGGCCAATATCAATTTCAGTTTGCTTTTTTATGTTGATGGTGTTACAAATATTGTAGCGGGCATTCTTACCTGGATCTTCTTAAAGCCTGTAACGTTTAGATCAGAGGGTGAAAAGCATTTTGAAACGGTGACATCATTATCTCCTTACAGGGACAAGGTTTATCTTTTTTTTATATTGCTTACAGTTTTATTTGCCAGTTGTTTCTTTCAGCTATTTACAAATCTTTCACCCTATTTTTTTAAGGAACTACATTTTTCAAAACCGCTAATTGGTTTTTTATTAGCTATAAACGGAATAATAATCGCTATTGTTGAAATGGTATTGATCTATAAATTAGATGGCAAGCGAAAAAACCTTGACTATATTTTTATTGGAATACTGATGGTAGGCATTGCATTCCTTATGCTCAACATACCTGGAATGGGGCCAATGCTGGCTTTCGGCATGATAACAATGATGACATTTGGGGAAATTTTTTCCATGCCCTTTATGAATAGTTTCTGGATAAACCGAACCCGACCGGAAAACCGAGGGCAATATGCTGCATTATATACCATGGCATGGTCGGCTGCGCAAACCCTTGGCCCACTTGGGGGCTCCCAATTGGCCGGTCATTTTGGCTTTAAATGGCTCTGGTTCAGTGCCGGAGCTCTCTGTATTATGGTTTCACTTTTGATTCGACGGTTAAAGAAAATGGATGCGTCGAGGGGAAAATAATTGAAGTGCTGCCGCCGGTTACTTGGCATGATTTTCTTAACTTAACTACTCAAATCTTTATTATGGATAACGGTACGGACAACACAATTGGTAAAAGATCTAAAAAAGAGTTTCGCAAAACGATCTCGGCAAAATTGGAATCAAGTTTAGTTGAATTCCAAAACGATATCAAAGAGAAAAAATTTAAAGCTGCAGTAAAGAGGGCCAGTAAATTGCTGGCAAATGATATGTTTGTAAAGCAAAAAAAGAAAAAGGAAAAAGACAATACTGTAATGGCAGAAGCTATTGGAGCATAAATTTTCATTTATCTCATTGCCGTCCTACCTGAGGTGGGACGGTTTTTTATTTGTTTTTTTCTATAGTCCAAAATATTTAACCAGATGCTTAACGTCAATGAAACAAAAAATACGATCAGCGTTACTTTGTCCACAAGATCTTTTGGAAAATTAATGCCGGTAAGTTTTAGTAACAGGAAATGAACATAAGAGGTGGACTGATCATGTAAGCCCATTTTTTCCCTTACATCCCAATGCCAATCGGTACAAAAGCAATAGCCCCATCCATACCATATGCCAACTATGAACCATGATGCCGCAGTAAGTAAAAGGGTGAACAGGTTCCATCGCCGGGTCTTCTTCCAGGCCCAGCCAAAACAATTAAATAACAGGAGAACCGTGTGAAAGAAGAAGAAGAAAATATTAAGAAATTCGTAACCCATTAATATATTCTGCCTTCTTCATGACTTAAAAGCTGTTCGGCTATTGTATTATCGAATACAGCTTCTTTATTTGAGATCACCTGGCGCAGAAGATCGTGAATGGTAATTACTCCGACAAATTGCTGGTCCTCATAAGCAAGAATGTAGCGGGCTTTATGAGAGATGATCAGGTTCATGCAATGCTCTACCGTATCCGTTGTCTCAACCATCGGAAGATCATTGGTCATTACTTCTTTTACTTTTGTATTGGCACTTGAACGACCTTTCAGTATGACATTGCGGCTATAATCTCTTTCACAGAAAATACCTTTAAACTCATCTCCTTTCACTACAACCAGGTAACTGAGATTAACTGAGTTCAACATTTGCAAAGCATCAATAACCAGGCTGTCTGCATCAATATTGTTGAAAACAACCGGTTTGCTTTTCAGTAGATCGTTGACGGTACGCATAACTTATCGTTTGTTATAAAGTTCGGGGTTTTTATCAAAAAAATAATTGATTTTTAGGGTAATCTGAAAACAATTATAACGGCATCGGGCTGGCTTTATTGAAACTTTCCTATGAAACCCCTTCCCGGGTATCAGCATCCATCAGGATCATCCAGACCCCAATATCTTTTCGTAACAATACGTGAAAACGACCAAAGCTTTTTCTTTGTTCACCGGTCTGTTGGTTGTCGTTTTGTAAAACCCCACTTCTTTATCCTCCTGGCTTGCACCTTTTCATTGTAATAAATCACATATTTTCGCTGTAAATATTCAATAATGGATCTGCAAAAACAGTTTGAAGAAGCGACAGCGAATAGCAAAAACTTAAGTGAAAAACCATCCAATGAAGTCTTACTTCAGCTCTATTCTTTATACAAACAAGCTACCACTGGCGATATTAATACTGAACCACCTTCAAATCCGTTTGACTTTGTAAATAAAGCCAAGCATGATGCATGGGTCTCTTTAAAAGGCAAAACAAAGGAAACTGCTATGCAGGAATATGTTGATCTTGTTAATAAACTTAAAGGCTGAGTTTATTAGAATATGCTGGAAAAATATTTATCATTTCTCGTTTGTCCCGTCACACGTTCTGCACTTCGGCTGCATAAGATATCTGTAAAAACAAAAATGTTCAGCGGCGTCGAAAAAGAAATTATCGCCGAAGGAATTTTGTTTGCCGATAAAGATTGGTTCTACCCTATTATTAATGGTGTGCCACGTTTACTGATCGAATCCTTTTTGGATCATGAAGAGTTTTTAAAAACAAACCTTTCAGACTATGAAAACCGGAAGGAATATGTGCTTAAAAATTATTCTGAAGTAATTCAACAAGCTATCAAGAAAAATAGCAGGACAAAGAAGAGTTTTGAAATGGAGTGGGGACTTTTTAATTATGATGAGGATAAAACATGGGAACTACAAGGAGAAGACCTGCTGTCAAGGTTTCTAAAGGAAACGGATGAAACGAAAGAATCATTGAGAGGCAGATTGATCTTTGATGCAGGCTGTGGTAATGGGCAATTAAACCAATACATTGCCCGCTGTGGTGCCGTAATAGTAGGCATGGATCTAAGCAGAAGTGTTGAGAGGGCTTTTTTAAACAATAAAGAAGAAAATGCTTTTTTCCTACAGGGCGATGTACAATTTCCTCCTTTGCAATTTGAAAAATTTGATATTGTTCATAGCAGTGGCGTTTTGATATGTACCAATAACAGCGAACTTACTTTTTCAAAAATTGAACCTTGTGTAAAAAGGAATGGCAAGCTGAGTGTATGGCTCTATCATCCAAGGAAAAATTTTGTTCACAACTCATTTAATTTTTTGAGAACCTATACCTCCAAACTACCAATTAAAGTTCAATACTATTTATACTTGTTTACACTCTTTCCTGCAAGCTATGTTGTAAAAAAGATCAAGGGCAATAAGCAGAATGCAAGGGAAATGATGATCGCAATTATGGATTGGTTCTCCCCAGAATTTCGCTGGGAACACACACCGGAAGAGGCGACGACCTGGTTCACAAAAAGAAATTTCAGCGATGTGAAAGTAACAACAACCGACACCTTTGGATTTAATATTATTGGAAAAAAATGATCAGCTAACAACTGAATTATACAGGTCATCAAACATTTTGCCTACACGGTTATAGTTGAATTTTTGCTGGCTTTCCTCAGCAACTTGATTTGAATTTATTTGAACCCCGGTTTCCATAAAATAAAGAATTTTATCAGCAAGATCATGGACCTCACTTTCTGTTACCAATAAACCATTAACACCATTCGTTATCAATTCTCGTGTCACATCAAGATCACTAACAATCACCGGGATACCACAGCAAAGTGATTCAGCTATTACACAACCAAAAGTTTCATAACGGGTAAAATGAACCATCGCATCTGAGTTATTGATCTCTTTTGCAACATCAGTATAAGGAATTTCTCCCATAAAGATCACTTCCTTCTCAAGCGAAAGATCACTGACCATTTTTTTGAACTTTTCTTTTGCAGGTCCAATGATCTTTAATACAAAATCATGTCTTTTCTTTTTTACAAGAGATAATGCCTGGAGCATTCCTTCAGGATTTTTCTGATTAATCAACGAAGAAATATGTACAAAACTGAATGTTTTGCTTCTCTCCTTTTCGCGATATTTAAATACATCAATATTTACAACGTTTGGTATAACGATCGGTTTTGTATCGGCAAGTTTGAGATCCACTAGCGCATCAGCAAGACTTTTGGAAACAGCATGTATCTTTTTTGAATTTTTATAAATAGCCGGAACCATTTTCTTTTCAAATTGACCGGGTATATGATAATTATCATAGCCAGGCATATAAATACCATCGTGTTCGGAAATGATGTATTCCAATCCCTTTCTTTTTTTAAGATATAAAGCAAATAACCCGGCAGGATAAGCAACATGGACATGCACAATATGCGGCGATGAATCAGCAAAAAATTTATTATACATTTTTCGCAAAGCTGAAAACCTTTTTACTCCATTAATTACCGGGGAGAGAATACCTTTTAACAATGGATAGTAATAGATGTAGATAAATAAATTCTCATTTATCTTCTCTTCTACAAGTTCGGGCTCTTTAATTGTTTCGTCAATCGCAGTATAAAAAACGGTAATACGATTATATTGCGATGCCGATTCAGCATGTCTCTTTATAAAATCCCCGGGATAAGGATTTCTGCGACTGGGGAACCAACTTGGTAAATAAAGAATATGCTTCATTTATCTGGGATATCTGTTATCAAAATCTTGCCTGAAAATAGATCAAAATCAGATTTCTTTATTGTAAAAAAACCTTTGAATGATGAGTTAGTAACTGGCATTGATCTGAAAATGAAATAAGCCGTTGTTATTGAATAGGCGATCAAATTGGCGATGGCAGCTCCTTTATAACTAAACAACGGTATTAATATAAGGTCTAACAAGATCATAAGTATACAACAAAGAACAGAGCCTATAAGATTTATTTTTAGCAACCTGTTGGCAGAAAAATAAGCTGCAAGTATTGTTGTGATCGTGAAAATTAAATAGCCAGGTATCATTATCAATAAAGAAAGAAAACCATCAAAATAAATTGGCGGCAGGAAAAAGGAATATATGATCAGCGCTGCAATGATCAATAAAAGCGTCAAAACAATATGTATATAAAATGAGACCCTGCAAAGTGAAATAAATTTTGAATCGGATAATTTTTGACCCTCGTTTTTCAAAGCTGGGACTATTAACCCAGCCAAAACACCGGGAATGATCCATAATAGCTGCGCAAATTTAGAAGCTTGTGCGTACACTCCTACTGAGACATGATCATAATAAATGCTGATCAACCAATAGTCAGCACGGAATGCAATGAACTGAATGATGTTTGTGATCAATACAATAAAAGAGAATGAAGAAAATGACCTCATTTCATCCTGTGAAATATTTTTGAAAGCCGGGTTAAATTTTATAATAAAGAAGAAAGCTAAAATGAAAGCAGGAATAAAAATAAAGAGACTATATATCCAGATCGGGAAATTGACTATAAATATGGGATCTACAGCCCAAATGATCAGTACGACAATTAATAATACCCCTGAAACGATTGAAAGCAACTTGTTACAAAGCCTCGCTTCATGTTGCGAATAGTAAAGCGACAAAAACTTATCCATTAATACCAAACCGGTGAAATAAACTATTTCAGCAAAAAATATCCTGAGATCATAACTTCCTCCAAGAAGTGTATGACCTAAAAAAAAATAACCGAGTATTGCAATAATATAAAAGAATGAAAGCTGGATCGCCGCAGTTATCACTGTAAATGAAAAAATTTTATTACGGCTGTAATTTGTTCCTGCTACACCATGCCAAACGATTGCCGCATCAGTTCCAAGCCCGGTAATAATATGAATGAAAGCTGCATTTACGATGATCAAAGAAAGAGTTCCAAACTGGCTTGCACCAGCAAGCTTTGCAATTAGCAAGCTGATCAAAAAACCAATACCCGTAAAGATCACTCTAAAAATAAATCCGCGTAGTAGAAGCTGCACAATCTTAGTTTATGCAAATAAAATATAATTTTAACCAAAATAAGGGATTGGGCTGTTATGTTTTACAAATTATTGAATGTTTATACCCGGAATTTTTCTTTTCCTCATAGAGGATTAAAATATTTTCTTAAAGCAGCTAATTCATTAGGGATCGCAGACAAGATATATAAGAAAAGATTTCATGACCATTTTTACATGTTATTAAACCCAACGGAGCATATCCAGCAACAACTCTTTTGGTATGGGTATTATGAAAAAGAGTTGGGTGATCTGTTGAAGAAAATTATAAAACCAGGGGATGTATTTCTTGACCTTGGGGCTAATATTGGTTATTTCTCCTTGCTGGTTGCTAATAATTCACCGTTGGTAAAAGTCATTTCGTTTGAACCTGTGGCAGTTCTATTTCAAAATATGAATAATAACATCTCTCTCAATAATATTAAAAATATATCGACGGTGAATGCAGCAGTGGGAGAAATAAGTGGAGAAGAGGAATTATTTGTCTCTGCTCCAGACAATTTGGGTATGTCTTCATTTCATCAGCCAGAAAACTACTCAGGTAAAAAGGAAATAGTAAAAGTTGTGGCAATTGATGATTGGTTTAAAACATCCCGACTGCCTAAAATAGATGTCATAAAACTTGACATCGAAGGGAGTGAATTAGGCGCATTAAAGGGAATGAAAGAAGTATTACAAAAAGAAAAGCCGATGCTTATTGTGGAAGCAAATCCCGAAACACTTTCAAAGTTCAATTTAAAACCATCCGATATATATGATTATTTAAAGCAACTTAACTTTGAGGGCTTTTTAATTTTGGAAGGTGGCAGGCTCAAGTATTTAAGTCAAGCTGAAATAAAACAAACAACAAATGTTTTGTTTATCCATCATCATAAATTGAATGATTACGAAAAGATTGAGTTATTACCGCCTGTAATCGCTTCTCGATAATTTATCCTGTCTTAGTTGAATAAAGGACTTTCGGTCTATATAGTAAGCAAACAATAAATAGAATATTGGCAAAAAACTAAGCAGCTTAAGAACAAAGCTGCCAGTAAAAAAGCCAAGCAGGTAAAATACAATCAATACAAAAACATTTCCCAGCAATTGCAGGTCATCGATGGAGCAGACCACTTTAAAGTGATAATAGCTTGGCTGCTTATAGGTGAGGTCAATTGGTTTTGTAAAGTGAAATCCATCAGTGACAACTATCTTGGAATGCTTATCAAATACTTCAATAATAACCGGGTCTTCGTTGGGTAATGGGTAGATCTCTTTATTATTTACTATAACTCGTACATTCAGCATGCCAAGCAGGATCTGTTTCTTTCGGCTGATGACAATATAATATTGAGCAGTAATATATTTTTATTTCAGTGAACGGATGATCTCGATAAAATCAGCTGCAACCAGCGAAGCCCCACCAACTAATCCACCATCTACATCCGGGCAACTAAATAATTCTTTGGCATTATTTGCTTTTACACTTCCACCATAAAGAATGGGAACCTGGTTTGCAATTGCCTCACTGTATTGACTTGCTAAGACAGAACGCAAATACGCATGCATTTCTTGTGCCTGGGCAGTTGTGGCTGTTTTTCCTGTACCGATCGCCCATATTGGCTCATAAGCGATCACTATGCCATTTACCTGTTCCGCAGTTAAATGAAATAATGATTCTTTTAGCTGCTCGGCTACATACTTGTTTTGAGTCCCTGCTTCACGAATTGCCAATGCTTCCCCGCAACAAAAAATGGGGGTAATAAAATTTTCAAGACAAAGATTTACTTTATCCGCAAGCATCGCATTTGTTTCGGAAAAGTATTCTCTTCTTTCACTATGACCAACTACGCAGTAAAAGATCTGTAGGGAGTGAAGCATTCCAACAGATATTTCGCCGGTATACGCACCTGATTTTTTATGATAACAATTTTGAGCCGCCGCGTAATAATTCTTTTCTTCCGCTACTTCACTCCTCGTCATCGTCAGGTAAGGATAGGGAACAGCAAAAATTGTTTTTTGGTGATCTTTTAATTTAATTTCTGCAGCCAGGATATCATCTAAAAGTTTCTCCCCTTGCTGAAAAGTCATATTCATCTTCCAGTTAGCCGCTGCAATTTGTGTACGCATGATTTGGTTTTAGTAGTTTTTAAAGATATAGGTAAGAATTGTTTTTTCATTCTCAGTTATAGACTCGCCTTTTAATTTTTTCCAACTATCTATGTCCGCCAACGCTTTCTGTAATTCATATCTCCGAAGTCCATCACTGCCCCATGAAAAGCTGGGGATATATTTTGGCGTAAGACCAGTTTCAAAAACATTACTGCAAACTCCCATTACAGTTCCTGTGTTTATAGATGTATTAATAGATGTTTTGGAATAATCCCCCATGAACACACCACATTTTTGACCAGCACTCATTTCACCTTTAGGTGTCCATACTTTTACGATGCTGGCATTGTTTTTAATATTTGAATTACTTGTGCCGGCACCAAGATTGCACCACTCTCCTATTACAGAGTCACCAATATAGCCATCATGTGCCTTGTTGGAATATGCAAAGAATACAGAGTTCTTGATCTCTCCGCCAACTGTGCAATGTGGCCCAATGGAAGTAGCTCCATAAATTCTCGAGCCCATTTTTATAACAGCATTTTCACCACATGCAAAAGGCCCTCTTATGACAGACCCTTCCATTACCAACGAATTTTTGCCAATATAAACAGGGCCTTCGGAAGCATTGAGAACGCAATTTTCAACAACTGCACCTTTCTCAATAAAAATATTTCCGGCTTTGCTTACTTTATTTGTTTTTGAAATTTTCTGGGACTTTCTTTTTTCAGTTAATAATTGAAAATCTTCACGGATGGCATGATCATTTAGCTGAAAAATATTCCAGGGGAATTGAATGCTTTTTATTTCATCACGAATAGTTATTGCTTTTGATACTTTTATTTTATTGGGTTCCTGTATCTCCTTTTTTGAAAATCGGAAAATAACGCCGGTATTCCCATTCGCAGAAATAAATTCTCCGTCCTTCAATTTTTTAAGCGCCTTTATAAGTTTGGGAGTGGGAAGAAGATTTCCGTGTATCATGAAACAAGTGTCATCTTCACTGACAATTTCAAGGTGAATTGACCTATCGAGATCTTTATAATCATCCTCCAAACGATCATAAGATGTTACACCAAGAATTTTTTCCCATTTTTCCCTGATCGTCAGAATGCCAACCCTTATATCCTGGATCTGCCTTGTAAGCGTAAATGGATATAGATTTTCAGGTTGACAAAATTCTTCTGTAAAAATGATCTTATCAGGCATCAGGTAAAGCTAAAGATTTTAAAAAAATAAAAAGCCCCGAAGAAGAATCTCCGGGACTAAAGTATAGCCATGAAAAACAAAAACTTAATAATAATTCTAATTTAAGAATTTATTTTTTCTTTTCGTATTTCCGTTTGAATTTATCAATACGACCCGCTGTATCTACCAGCATGTTCTTACCGGTAAAAAACGGGTGAGATGTATTAGAAATCTCCAATTTAACCAGGGGATACTCGTTTCCATCTTCCCACTTGATTGTTTCTTTGGAACCAGCTGTTGAGCGGCTTAAGAAACTGTGACCATTACTCATGTCCTTAAAAACTACTAGTCGATAACTCTTTGGATGAATATCCTGTTTCATAATTGTTTGATTTAAAGGCTGTACGGATTTTGCCGTACTAATTAAAAAATTTACGTGCAAAAGTAACGTAACGGGAGCTAATCACCAACAGAAGGTCTAAAAAATAGAAAAGCGCCGGATTTTTCTTCCATTCATTTGCCGAAGCTCCTGAACGTCTTACTAACCCAACGCTTTCCGTGAGGCTTATTGTCTTTTAACGGACCTTTCTACCTCGGCGACCAAATTCTTCTTTTGACGGATTCCTCTGATCGCAGATCCTTCGAATCTTTTGACGGACTTTCCGGACCTCAGATCAAACTCGCTTTTGACGGCTCATTCAATCTTATAACGCTAAGTTGCCTTACAATAAGTTCTCTTCCAAATTTCTTGCCTATTTGATACTCACTTGTTTTGCACAAATTGAATTTGAGATATACACAATTTATCAATAGTTATGAACAGTTTATGAACGAATTAATCTCGCATATTGACAAACTGAAGAGGCAAATTCAGATTAGATGATCTACAGAGCTGAATGACCGATTGGAGGTCATCAATTTTTTTTCCGGTTACTCTTACCAAGTCGTCATTTATTGATGCTTGTACCTTCATTCCTGAATCTTTTATCAGTTTAACTATCTTCTTTGCGTCTTCTTGTGGAAGCCCATTTCTTACTTGTACTTCTTTTTTCCAGGTCTTGCCGCTTTGTTGCCCTTCTTTACTCAGATCAAAGGCTAATGGGTCGATCCCTTGTTTATGCGCCCTGCTTATAAGTACATCACATAGTTGGCGCATCTTCATGTCGTCTTCGGTCTCAATGTTGATCTTAAAGTCTTTCTTATTCAGATCAATTACAACATGACTTCCTTTGAAGTCAAACCGGTTTGTGATCTCTTTTGTTACCACATTAACTGCATTGTCCAATGCTTGTGCATCTACTTTTGAAACGATGTCAAATGAAGGCATAATTTAATTTTAGATTTATAAAATTGAAGCTTTTAAACTGAGTTTTAAAATAAAATTATTTAAACAAAGAAACCCCTCTTAGAAAAGAGAGGTTTCACACACATGAGAAAACTGAAATAATTTTTATTGACTTTGTCCTACCCTGTTTTGTTCGTCTTGTGAACTGCTATTTCTACGCCGCGGTTGATTTTGCTGGCCAGTCTTTCCAAAGCGCCATGTAAAAGTTCCGGTTAGCTGTCTTGTATCCGGGCGGGAAATAAAGCCACCATCAACCAATCCATAAGTATTTCTTCCCTCGAACTTTTGCCAGGCAAATGGGTCACGGAAATTAAATCTTAGAGTGCCTTTTCCTTTCATTATTTGCTTTTGAACTCCTATGCTCATCTGGTAAATTGGTTCCATATGAGTAAGACCATTAAGCGCTTTATGACGATAAAATCCGCTTAGTTCAGCTGTCCAACCTTTTTTGAAAGTAAAATTGTTGGTGATGTTAGCCGTAAAGGAAGTATACGCCATATCAAGATTAATTGTATCGTAAACACCCTTGTAATGATTGTTAAACACATTTGTAAAGAAATTGGCATTCCACCATTTTGCAAATGTGATCGGGACTGTAAATGAAACACCGATATTAGTGTACCTGGCAACATTATCAACAGTAAGGTATCTTATTTTACTATTAGGTTCAGGTTTCACTATTTGAGAAATTACATCGTCTGTGTTATTGTAATTGAATGTTGTTATAAACTTGCCATTAAAACTATGTGTCACATCAATATTATGAGTGTATTGCGGACGCAGGTAAATATTTCCCTGCCTGTATGATAAAGTATCGAGGAAATAAATGAATGGATTCAGATCCTGGTAATTCGGTCTTTGAATACGACGTCCATAAGCAATTGCGAATGTGTTCTTCTTATCTAGTTTATAGCTAATAAATGCAGTTGGGAATAAGTTTGTAGTGTCTCTTTTAAAAGTCTGGTTTGTATATACCTGGTTACCGTGTGAAATTGAACTTTCGAGTCTTAACCCGGCCTGGAATGTCCACTTTTTAATTTCCCGGTTAAAATTGACGTACGCTGCGGTTATTGTTTCGTCATAAATAAAATGATTGGAACGTATAACATCCGTTTCCCATTCGTTATTGACCATCCGTTCATAGTTGACAAGATTGTCGTTTTTGACATAACTGAATTTTACACCTGCCTCAAATCTTCCACCACCTTTTACCGGTTGTGTGTAGTCACTTTTGAAAGTATAAATATTAATATCAGATGGCAAATACCCCTTTAAATAAGTGGTGGATGTTTTTTGCAATGTGCTGGTATAATAATCCGTTGTCAGTATCATGTCTGATACATTATTATAAGTCACATAATCAAAATCTGCAGTTATCTCCCTGCCTGTGGTATCAAATGAATGTTTCCAATTAAGGTTAAGTGTCGCATTTTGAAACTTAATATCATTATCAGTAGAAGAAACCAGCCTGTTTTCCAAATGCATGTTTGCATCATACAGGTCGGAAGTAGAAGTTGGTGTAGGATGTCCTTTGAATGAAAATCCACTAACGACAACTCCGAAAATATTCTTTTTATCGGCATACCAATCCAATCCCAATTTCAGAGTATGATTGAAATTGCCAAATTTGAAACGAGTTTCAGTGAAATTATAGCCCGTGGTATTATAATTTTCATCAAGAAACCTGCTATCAAGACTCAGGCGATTCATTCCACGAAAAACATTTGGATTATAGTTGCCAAAGAAATTAAACTTGTTTTTCTTCCAGTTAAAATTGAAACTGTTCTGTGTTTTAGGGATCATGTAAAATGCTTCATCAGGACTATAGAAACTGGTAGTGGCACCAAGCATAACGCTGCCGTTAAAGCCATTATTCTTTCCCTTTTTTGTTTTAATATTAATAATACCAGAGTTTCCAGACGCATCATATTTCGATGACGGGTTTGTCATGATCTCGATCTGATCAAGTGCGGATGCAGGCATATTGCGCAGAAGGTTAGCCAGATCGGTTGCTGATAAATAGGTCTGCTTGCCATCCATCAACACTATCACCCCCTGCTTTCCGCGAAGACTGATGGTGCCGTCATTGTCCACAGTAATACCCGGTGATTTCTCCAAAATATCAAGAGCATTAGAACCAGCACTTGTTGGTGAAGCATCAACATTAACTACAGTTTTATCCAGCTTAGTTTCAATAAATGGTTTTTTAGCGGTTACTGTTACTTCCTGCATTGATTTAGCATCTGCTGAAAGGCTGATGCTTGCAGCATTGAAAGATGAGTTACCGGCTGTGATCTCTAATGATTGGCCAAATTTTTTCTGAAAACCAACAGATGAAACACCTAGCAGGAATTTTCCTTCTTCAAGGTTTTCAAATTCATATTTTCCTTCTTTATTGGTTACAGCAATTTTTACCAATGATGAATCCTTTGCACGCAACAATGATACGGAAACTGATTGCAATGGTTTTTGCGATTCATCGGTGATAACACCTGATATTTTACCAATCTTATTTTGTGAGAAGACAAGTGCAGAAAATAATATACAGATCAAAAGGGTAAATGACTTTCTCATAAAGGGCTATACTTTAGTTGATAAATGGCTACTGTATAAAATTGCGGCGAATAAATTCTATAAAGAAATGAAATATGATAAGATTCGTAGTTCTGGTGTTGAAGGGCAAATACTACTTACCTATACACAAGCGGTAAGAATCTTATTTAATAAACAACACTTGTGAAAACTGTTAAAAAAAGAAAAACCCGTTTTGAAAAACGGGTTCTGTTCAGAGAAAACTAAAACTGACTGCTTAAATTTTCAAGGCTATACTCGATCTAATGATTAATCATTATTAGTTCTCGCCACCTGTTTTTACACGATTGGTCTCATCGTTGGCACTACCAGTTTTTCTTTTTGGTGTATTACCAACCTTTCCTTTTGCAAAACGATATGTAAAGCCAAGTGCTACCTGTCTTGAATCACGACGTTGCTGGAAGGAAGCATCCACAGTACTGTACTTTATTTCACCTTTTATTTTCTGAGTGCGGAAAACATCACGACCAGTTAATCTAAGTGTCCCTTTTCCTTTAAAAATTTGCTGGCTGATTCCCATATTTACCATTCCAAAACTTTTGATCCTGAAAACACCTTGAACGCCGCCTGAATTATAATACCCGCTTAGTTCAGCACTTAATTTTTTTCCAATTTGAAATTGATTTTGAAGATTAGCCTGGAGAGTTGTTGCCCCGGTTTTTACATAATCACCATTAATTATTCCTTCAAACTGGTTGTTATAAAGATTTGCCCACAAGTTCGGAGTCCACCATTTTTTAACTGGTCCGCTCGCACTAACTGATATTCCATATTGACGCTGCTTTGCAATATTATCTTTCTTCACATAGGTTTCATTTTTGTCTGTGTTTTGTTCAAGCACGTCGTTGATGATATCAGTTGTTTTTGTATAGTTCAAAGTTGTATTTATAAATCCTTTGTAGCTATGAGTAAGTTCAATATTATGAGCAAATTGTGGTTGCAAATTCGGGTTACCCTGTTCAAAAGTGTATTTATCAAGGAATAGAATGAAAGGATTCAGATCCTGGTAATTGGGTCTTTGAATACGACGACCATAATTCAACACAAAACTATTTTTATCACTTGGTTTATATTGAATAAAAACCGTGGGGAACAATTGAGTATAATGACGATCGAACTTTTCTCCTGTTGTAATCAGGTTACCTTTTGCATTTGTATTTTCAAGTCTTAGGCCAACCTGGCCAAACCATTTCTTTGTAAATGGCCTGCTATAATTTACATATGCAGCGTTTACATTTTCATTGTAGATAAAATGATTTGAACGGCCAAGATCAGGAACTCTTACGGCATAATTCACGCTGTCATAAAGAGCATCATTATCTGTTTCAACAAAGCTTGTTTTAAGACCTGCTTCAAATTTTGCACCTTTCTTTAAAGGAAGCGTGTAATCGACTTTCGCCGTTAAAATATCGATGTCCTGTGGAAGACTACCTAATAAGGTATCAGGTTTATGTGTAGGAACTCCATTTGGATCGTAATATGCATTTATCAAATATTGCTGATTGGCGCTTCTATAAGTGAGGTAGTCAACATCGGCAGTTATCTCTTGTCCTGCTGAATCAATCGTATGACGGAAATTTAAATTCGTACTAAAATTTTTCCACTCTCTGTCATTACTTGTATTTGCTATAGTATTACTTTTTAAAACTAAGGTTGGATCGTAGATCATAACATCGCTTTGGTTGGTAAATACACCAGGATTGTAGTAACCGGTAACAACAGCGCCAAAAGATGTTTTCTTATTCAGAAAATAATCGAACCCAACTTTAGCATTATATGATTTACTATGTTCTTTTATTCTTGATTCTTGTTCGAAATATGATTTGATCTCTTTTGTTGTGTTCTCAATAAATGTCCGCTGAATGTCGAGGTCCTGGAAATTTTTACGGTTGCTATATCCAAGGTTAGTAAAGAGGTTTAATTTATTCTTCCTGTAATTGAAATTAAAGGACTCTCCCACTTTTGGGTAACGACCCTGGCTCCATGTGGATGTAAAGCTTCCGCTGTATCCAAACTGTTTTGTCTTTTTAGTTTTAATATTAATAATACCAGCGTTTCCTGCAGCATCATATTTTGCAGGCGGATTGGTCATGATCTCGATTTGATCAAGTTGGCTACTATTTAAATTGCGCAGATAATTTGCAAGATCTGTTCCGGATAAATAGGTAGGCCTGCCATCAATATATATTTGTACGCCTTGTTTTCCCTTTAAGCTAATATTTCCATCTTTATCTATAGATACACCAGGAGATTTTTCCAAAACCTCAAGGGCTGTGGTACCTACATTTGTAACAGCTGCTTCAACATTTACAATTGTCCTGTCTATCTTTTGTTCAATTAATGGTTTTTTAGAAGTAACAGTTACCCCTGACAAATCCTTGGCAACGGGTACCAATTCAATTGTTTTAAGAATAATATTATAATTAACTGCGGTTATCTCAAAAGTCTCAGAATATCCTTTTGAATGACCTACAGCGGAAATTGAAACCATGTATTTTCCTTCAGCAACATCTTCGAATTGATATTTACCATCTTTAGTGGCTACGCTGATCTTGGCCACAGATGAATCCTTAGCCCTTAGTAAAGAAATTGTGGCTGATTCTATGGTTTTAGTATTGCCGTCAATTACCTGCCCGGTTACCTTTCCAGACCCTTTTTGTGCCTGGCTGGAAAAGGATAAGGTAATAATGGCTATTAATAAGGTCAAAAACTTTCTCATTGTTAATGGTTTAAAGTATTAAGTACTTGTTTTTAAGTATTACAGTTCAAAGATAGGTACTTGTTAATGCCAAGTACAGTGTTTTAAAATAAACGGCCATATTTCTTGATAAGTGGCCGGTTCCCATGACATCAATATGACGCTGGCCTCAAAAAGGGGTTACAATATTCTATTTATTCATGATTAGTGGTATTTATGTTAGATAAAGGGTTTTAATCACTAGCGATCAATTCTTAGATGAAGGTAACAGGGTAGCGAGCTTGGGACAATGCCAGACCGGCAAGTCGACGCCAACAGTCGGTAAATAGATAGCTATCTCAGTTTAAAGGGGAGCTACGGTTTCACCGACTACCTGTTTTATATTGCAGGAAATTTGAAAGATGATAATTGATTTCCGATCGGATACTGTAACAAAGCCAACACAGGGTATGTTACAGGCAATGATGACAGCAAACGTTGGTGACGATGTTTTTGGTGAAGACCCCTCAATAAATGAATTGGAAGCAATGTCTGCGCAAATGTTTGGAATGGAATCTGGCCTCTTCTGCCCTTCCGGAACTATGACAAACCAAATTGCAATTAAATGCCATACACAACCAGGTGATGAAGTAATTTGTGACGAGAGTGCCCATGTTTATCAATATGAAGGAGGGGGTATCGCTTTTAATTCTGGTGCTTCAGTAAAGCTGTTATATGGTGACAGGGGAAGAATGAATGCTGACCAGGTGAAAGCGGCCATTAACCAGGATGACAATCATAAGGCTCATACAAGTTTAGTATGCATTGAAAATACAAGTAACCGGGGTGGTGGCAGTTGTTATGATCTTAATGAAATAAAAAAAATAAAACAAGTATGCCGGGAAAATGATCTTGCTTTTCATCTTGATGGTGCAAGATTATGGAATGCAATGGTTGCGAAAAATGAAGCCCCTAACCAATATGGGGAAACTTTTGACAGTATTTCTATTTGCCTGAGCAAAGGGCTTGGTTGCCCGGTAGGTAGTGTATTGCTGGGTAAAAAAGATCTTATAAAAAAAGCACGGAGAATAAGAAAAGTATTTGGCGGTGGAATGAGACAGGGAGGATTTATTGCTGCTGCAGGTATTTACGCTTTAAAAAATAATATTGAAAGATTAAAGCATGATCATGATCATGCAAAACAGATTGGTAATGCAATTGCTAAAAACCCTATGGCCAAATCTGTTTTTCCGGTTGAGACAAACATTATCATTTTTGAAACAGTTGCAGCAGCTGCAACAATAGTTGAAAAATTAAAGAAGAAAAATATTCTCTGTTATGTCACTGCTCCCGATCGTGTGAGACTAGTAGTACATCTTGATATAACGGAAGAAATGGTTAGTAAAACAATTGAAATAATAAAAACTATCTAAGATAATATGTTACCTAAAATCAATCCAACAAGTACAGGAGCATGGAGATCATTGCAAGAGCATTTTTATGAAATGAAGAATGTTCATATGAGAGAATTATTTAAACAGGATCCAGATCGGTTTTCAAAATATTCTATTTCCAATCGTGATATTGTTTTTGATCATTCAAAAAATATTATCAACGATAAAACAATTCAATTGCTACTTCAATTGGCAAATGAATGCAGGTTAAAAGACGGAATTGACGCCATGTTCAATGGAGAAAAAATAAATGAAACAGAAGGAAGGGCCGTTCTTCATACAGCATTAAGAAATCTTTCTACTGAACCGGTGTTTGCCGAAGGTAAAGATGTAATGCCGGAAGTAAGAACGGTATTAAAGCAGATGAAAAATTTTTGCAATCGTGTACATGATGGAAGGTGGAGAGGTTATACAGGAAAAAGGATAAAGTATATTGTCAATATTGGCATTGGGGGTAGCGATCTTGGCCCGCTAATGGTAACCGAGGCTTTAAAGCCATATTGGCTGGAAGACATTCAAACTTATTTTGTATCGAATATTGATGGGACACATATCGCTGAAGTTTTAAAGAAATTAAAACCCGAAAGAACGCTGTTTCTTATAGCATCAAAAACATTTACTACACAGGAAACAATGACGAATGCTTTTACAGCCAGGGAATGGTTTCTTGAGCATGCTATCGATGAAAAACATATTGCTAAACATTTTGCAGCTTTAAGTACAAATGAAGCTGCGGTAGTGAAATTCGGGATCAATAAAAGGAATATGTTTCGGTTTTGGGATTGGGTTGGTGGACGTTATTCACTCTGGAGTGCTATTGGGTTATCAATAGCTTTAACTATTGGGTATAAAAATTTTGAAGAATTATTGGCAGGTGCTTATGACAGCGACCAGCATTTTAAAACCACTCCGTTTGAAAACAATATCCCTGTGATAATGGCTTTAATAGGTTTATGGTACACTAATTTTTTTGGTGCGCAAAGCGAAGCTATACTTCCTTATGATCAGTACCTCCATCGTTTTGCTGGCTATTTTCAACAGGGGAATATGGAAAGCAATGGAAAATCAATAGACAGAAATGGAGAGCAGGTTGAATATTCAACTGGCCCGATCATTTGGGGCGAGCCGGGGACAAATGGTCAGCATGCATTTTACCAATTGATACACCAGGGCACTCCTTTAATTCCCTGTGATTTTATTGGGGTAGCACAAAGCCATAATCCAATCGGTGATCATCACCAAAAACTCATGAGTAATTTTTTTGCACAAACAGAAGCATTGATGAATGGAAAGACTGAACAGGAAGCAGAATTTGACTTAGAAAAAGCAGGCTTGAGCAATGAAGGAATTTCAAGACTCCTACCCTACAAAGTTTTTACCGGTAACAGGCCCACGAACTCTTTCTTGATAAAAAAAATAACTCCCTTTACCCTGGGCCAACTGATCGCTTTATATGAACATAAAATTTTTGTGCAAGGAATTATCTGGAACATTTTCAGCTTTGATCAATGGGGAGTTGAGCTTGGAAAACAATTAGCCAATAAAATTTTACCCGAATTAAAAGATGATGAAAGAATTTCATCACACGATTCTTCCACCAATAGCCTGATAAATATTTTCAAGGAAATGAAAAATGATCTAACTTAACAGGAAATAAACCTGCGATGAAAAGATTGTTCTTCTTACTGCCTGTTTTATTTTTCATAAAAGGATATGCACAGGAACCTTATTATGATTTTAAAAAGTTCAGGGAAAATGATCTCTCAAAAGATTCTTTAAAAAAATATTTAGAAAATAATCAACTGCCCGGTAAAGTCATGGGAAAAATAACCTGGTCTGATCCACATGGCACTTTTATTTTACCGCCAGGTAAAAACATGTCTATAGATTCTATGCAGACAATAATGCAAAAAATTAGTGAGAAGCAGCGCTGGGGTAACCTGGTCTATATTCAACCTAATGGTACAAGAGTATATGCCTTGCCACAGGATCAAATGCCTTGTCTTGTACCGGATATGTCCCAATTTAATATGCCTGTAATGGGTAAAGAAATAAAAATAGCCGGTATGCCTCCTGGTTCTTTACCACCAAATGAAATCATTCCAAAAAAATAATTGCAGGTAAAAATAAAAGCCCCTCCTAATAAGGGGCCTGTTTATATATAAATCAGCTTCGGTTTACTTGATCGCTTTCAAATTATAGATCTTGCCTCCTGTCTCAACTTTTACAGAATAAACTCCATGAGCCAATAGTTTGTTCGCGGTATTTATTTTCAATGAAGTTTGAGTGTAATTATTATATATCATATCATATATCTTACTTCCCTTCATGTCATAGATGCTTACAGCAACTTTGCCATTAGGAGTTTTGGCAAATTGGATATTAATGCTGTTTGTTA
>Ga0184624_10000050_pt1 | contig 29549 bp, 22 predicted proteins | sample PLM3_5_b1_FD_133157 | JGI IMG/M metagenome (GOLD analysis project Ga0184624, IMG submission 133157) | Groundwater sediment microbial communities from an aquifer in East River, Colorado, USA - PLM3_5_b1 | ecosystem: Environmental > Terrestrial > Soil > Riparian zone | place: USA: East River...
ACCAGGGCGACGACGGCCAGCGCGGCAGCCAGGGCGAGGAGGGCGGCGACCGCGCCCCAGCGGCCGCGGTGGGAGGCCGACCGGACGGGGGCCGCGGGTGGCGGTGGCGGCGGCTCCGCTCGCGTCGGCTCCGGGGTGAACGCCTGGGTCGGCTGTTCGAGCACCGGCTCGCCCCGTTCGAGCCGCGTCAGCGCCTCCCGAGCGGAGCTCGGCCGCTCGTCCGGATCGTCGGCCGTCAGCCACTCGATCACCTCCTCGAGAGCCCGTGCGTGCGGCCCCTCGCAGGACCGCAGGACGACGCCGCAGGAGTAGAGGTCCGACTGCTCGGTCGCGGCGTGGCCTTCCATCACCTCGGGTGCGGCGAAGCGCTCGGTGCCGAGGATCAACCCCGTTTTCGTCATCGCGGTCGCGTCCCGGGGCTGGGCGATCCCAAAGTCGATCAGCCGCGCCGTCCCGCCCGGCTCGATGACGATGTTGCCGGGCTTGATGTCGCGGTGGATGATTCCCGCCGCGTGGATGTGGGCGACGGCCTCGAGTAGTTCCCGCGCCAGCTGCTCGCAGTCGACCTCGGCCCCCCGCTCCAGGTGCGCCGCCAGGTTCTCGCCGGGCACGAACTGCATCACCAGATAGGGACGTTCGCCCTCCTCGGAGAAGTCGTAGACGCCGACGAGGTTGGGATGGGAGAGCCGCGCCGCAACCTGGGCCTCGCGCCGGAAGCGGGCGACGAAGCCTGGGTCGCCGGCGATCGTGTCCGAGAGCACCTTCACCGCCACCGGCCGCTCCAGCACCTCGTCCTGCCCCAGCCAGACGGCAGCCATGCCGCCTCGGCCGAGCATGCGCTCGAGCCGGTAGCGGTTTTTCAGCAGATCCCCGTTGCCGATCGTGGCGACCACGGGTTTCCTCTACCCACCTGGCGGGAATACCTGCCGCATGGACGTGATCCTCTTCATCATCGGGCTCCTGCTGACCGGCCTGATCGTCGGTGCTCTGGGGCGCCTGCTGCTGCCCGGCCGCGATCCGATGAGCATCTTCCAGACGATTGCCCTCGGCATCGCCGCTTCTCTCGTCGCCGGCCTGATCGCCTATTACGTCTTCGACGAGAAGGAGGGCGCGGGCTTCTTCTTCTCGGTCATCTGCGCGATCGCCCTCGTCTACGCGGTGCGAAAGATCCGCGAGCGCGACGCGACCGGCCCCCGGCGCCTGTAGGACATCCGCCGAGCGACCGCCTGCTTCCCATAGGCTCCTCGACAGGGTGTCTAAAACGGGAGGGTTTCTTATGCTGCGGTCGTTGCTGTTGAGCCTGCTGGGAGTGCTTTGTCTCTGCGTCGGCACCGCCGCCGCTGAAGAAGAACCGGAAGTCGGGGCGGACACGACGCCGCCGGTATTCGCCAACGGGCTCCTCAGCCCCAGCTACCTTCCCTATGAAGGCGGCAACTCCCAGATCAGCGTCGACATCATCGACGAAACCGAACTCCATTCAACCTACGCCCAGGTCTTCGGGTCCGACGGCAGCTACCAGTCGATCTACCTCTACCAGGGGAACGGGACCACCTATTACGGGACGCTGGAAGCGGGGGCCAACTACAGCGACGGCACGGTCAGCTACCTGGTCGAAGTCCAGGCCTACGACGCCTTCCACAACTACAACGCCGGCTACATCGGCGAAGTCCAGGTGGAACCGGCGCCGCAGTTCGACGAATCGCCCTGGATCAGCCAGACCGGCCTCAATCCAACCTTCCTGCCGTCGAGCGGCGGCACGGTGACGATCGAAGCCGAGGCCGGCGACAACAGAGGGCTATCCGCCGTCTACGCCGTGATCACGCCGGTGAGCGGCGGCAGTAGCGTCGAAGTCGGGCTGAACGGCGTCAGCTTCAGTCACTTCGAAGGCACTTACGAAGCGCCCGCCAACGCGGGACCTAACGCTGCCGAATACCTGGTCGAAGTCGTCGTCGAAGACGACATCGGGCAGCAGGGCCGCGCCCTCGCCGGGACGATCACCGTCGACGCCCCGGAAGTCGCTCCCCCGCCCCCCTCCCCGTGCAAGGGCAAGCCCCACAGGCCCGCCTCCCTGCCAGCGGGACCGAAGGGCTGCGGCACCACCGGTAAACCGGCTCGCTGAGGGTGGACTACTCGGCGAGGCTGCCGTAGCGCTCTCCCGCGGCAACCCGTGCCGCGGGATGAAGCCGGACGGCGTCGAGCCAGAAGCGGGAGCCGAGCCGGAGCTGCAGGAGCGCTGAGCGCAGCAGGGCCTCGCGCCCGGGGTCCCAGCTGAACCCGAAGAGGCGGCGGATCTCCGCCGGGAGGAGGCCGATGGAGATCAGCTTCACGGTCTCCGTCACCGGCAGGAAGGCGGCGCGCAGAACGCCCGTGTAGGGCGGCTCGAGGATCATCCGCACCGCCTGGTCGCGACGCTCGCCGGAGATCCAGAGGCTGCCGTCGCTGAGCCTGCCCGCCATGTAGTCCCCGAGGTCGCCGACGGTGGCGGGCATCGAGTCCGGCGGCAGGCCGAGCAGCTCCCCTACCTGCCGGTATTCGGCCCAGTAGCGCTCGCGCTCCTCCGGTGGGAGGTCGCCGAAGATGCGCTCGTAGTAGACGAGCGCCGAGTCGGCGAGGGTGGCGAGGACCCAGAGGCCGAGCTCGGGGTCGGTGGCGTCATACGAAGTGCCCTTGGCGATCGGGCCGTAGTCGGCCGGGACCTTGCCCCGCACCCTGCGGTGCATCTTCTGGACGATGCGGCCGGTCTCCTCGGCTTCCTCGCTGGTCCCGAAGTAGATCCGCGACATCCGCTCGTCGGTCCGCAGCAGCCGCGCCTGCGGGTCGTCGAAGATGATCGAGTGGCGCTGGAAGCCGACGACCGCCAGCGGGTCGCAGGCCTGCATCAGCAGCGCGCGGACGCCGGAGAAGAGGACGAGCCGCTCGCGGTGCAGGCGGCGGACCATCGAGTCGGCCGGGAAGAACCCGTCCACCTCGGCGGCCTGCGGCGCCCGCCCCTGCGGGAGCCCGGGGATCAAGGAGAGCACGCTGGTGGGCTGGAACACCCTTCAGACGGTACCCACCGCCCCCGGCGGGCTAGTGCCGTCCGTCTCTAGCCTCGGCCTTGCGAAGATGGGCCGGTGGCGACGGCGAAGGAGCTGATGCGGGCGGGGGAGCCCTACCCAGGCGACGACCCGGAGCTGAACCGTGAGCTCGACCGGCGCCAGGCGATGCTGGCGGCGCTGAACGCGATCCCGCCCGAGCGCGCCGAGGAGCGCGCCGCCGCCCTCGCGGATTTGCTCGCCGGGATCGGCGAGGAGACGTTCATCCGGTCCCCCTTCTACTGCGACTACGGCGACGGGATCACGATCGGCTCCCGCACCTTCGTCAACTTCAACTGCACGATGCTCGACGGCGCGCCGATCACCGTCGGCGACGAGTGCCTGCTCGCCTCCGGGGTGCAGCTGATCACCGCCACCCACCCTGTCGATCCCGCCCCCCGCCGCAAAGCGATCGAGCAGGCGCTGCCGGTGACGGTCGCCGACGGCGTCTGGCTCGGCGCCGGCGCGATCGTCTGCCCCGGCGTCTCGATCGGCGAGAACACCGTCGTCGGCGCCGGCTCCGTGGTCACCCGCGACCTCCCGGCCGGCGTCGTCGCCTACGGCAACCCGGCGCGGGTGGCCCGGGAGATCGACCGCTAGCGGCGCTCGTTGCCGCGCTTGTAGTTGCCGGTGACCCGGGCCATCACCTGCTGCGGGTCACGGCGCTCGACGTCCCGCAGGAAACGCGCGGCGACATCGCCGCGCAGAGTGGCGGCTCGCCTCCCGTGGTGGCTGACGACGACCTCCGAGCCGCGGACCTCGTAGCTGAATCCTTCAGGGGCAGGCATCAGGCCCGCTCAGTGAAGGCTGGGCCGGTACGTGAGCTCCTGGATGTCGCCGTCGAGCGTCCGCTGCCCGACCAGCTCCAGATCGAAGTCAGCCGCACCCTCGAAGATCGGGTCCAGCCCGGTCTTGCCGGTGATCACGGGGAAGAGAGTGACCTGCACCCGGTCGACCAGCCCGGCAGCCATCAGCGCCCGGTTCATCGCCAGGCTGCCGTGCGAGCGCAGCGGCACCCCGGACTCCTCCTTGAGCCGGGCGACGACGTCGACCGCGTCGCCGCTCACCACCGTCGCGTCCGGCCAATCGAGGGGTTCCTCCAGCGTCGTCGAGACCACAGTCGCCGGCAGGCTCCTCATCCGGCTGACCCAAGGATCGCGAACCTCCGCCTCCTCACCGCTCTCGGCGAGCATCCGCGCAAACATCCGATACGTATTGGCCCCGAAGACCATCCGCTGCTCCTCGCCATACAAGGCAAGGCGATGGTCCAGCAGCTCAGGCCCCTGCTTCCCCCAATAGCCGCTCCAGTCGCCGCCCGCCGCGCCGAAGCCGTCAAGGCTGGAAAAGACGTCAAAGGTGTAGGTAGCGCTCATCTCGTTCTCCTCAGGTAGGAAATTGCCGTTCTGCCTAGCTAGGCGACGAACGGGGGGCGTGGAAATCGACACGCGGATCGATTCTGCCGCGATCGGGCAAAGGTGGCCCGATCCGGGCCGGCCAGGAAGAGGATCATTGATGTATGGGCCGGGAAGAAATGAGCTGGAGCCGCCAAACGGCGCGCGTCGCGGTACCCGTCCTCGGAGCGACGCTGCTCGTCCTCGTGATGGCGGCGGCCGCCTGGAGCGCCCTTGGCCGGGGCGGCTCGGTGTTCGGCGACGACGGTGGAGTCCTGACGCGGTTCGAAGTTCATCCTCAGAGGAGCGGCACGATCGAAGATCTCGCCGTCGGCGCCGGCCGGGTAGCGCTCGCGACCGCGGGAAGGTCGGTGCAGCCGATCCAGCTGTCCATGCTGACCGCCGATGGGTCCCCGGACCGCTCGTTCGGCGCCGACGGCCTTCTGCAGCCGCAATTGGAACGCGGCCGTCCGTTCCTCGACGAGCCGGTTCGCCTTGCCCTGACCGGACGCGGCCGGAAACTATCCCTGCTCGTCGCCGGCACGGTCGAGACGCGAAGAGGAGGGACCGCAGTCGAGATCAGGAGATACCTGCCCGACGGCCGGCGTGCCACCAGGTTCGGTCGCAACGGGGTTGCCGAGTCGCCCGGCAAGGAAGCCGTGGCGCTCGTCGCCGCGCCAGGCGGCGGCTTCGTCCTCTTCGCCAATGGCAAGCCCGGCCCGTACTCCTACTGGGGCGGCCTCGTCAGCAGGTTCGGGCCGGATGGCGCCCTCCTCGGCACTGGCCCGTTGAAGCCCGTGGCGCCCTTCCGCCGCGTCGCCCCGGGCGCCGGCGGGGAGCTCGTCGCCGAAGTCGGCTGGCGCCGGAAGCGGGAATCGGGAATCCTGCGGCTCGATGCGCATGGGAGGGTCATCGGCCGCGGTCTCGCCCCGATGGGCGCGCGCTCGGGGTTCCGCCTCTTGGGCCAGGACGCATCAGGCCGGGCGCTGGGATGGCTGGACGGCGGTCTCGTTCGGCTCGGTCCCGACGATCGCACGGTGGACACCGATTTCAAGGGCGAGCCCCCGCCCTGCGGGGAGAGCGGCCGCCCGGCACGGCCGAAGCAGCTGCTCGCGGAACCGAGCGGGGCGATCCTGCTCGTCGGCCGCTGCGGCCTGGCCCGGCTCGGGCCCGACGGCGGCACCGACTCCAGCTTCGCACGCGGCGGGTACCTGAGCGCCGCTGCGGACTCGGCGCGCCTGGCACTGGGGCCGGTCGGGACGGTCCTCTTTGCCCGCTGGCGTGGTGCACGGGCGCTGCCGATGATCGCTCGGGCCCGCGACGACGGCGCGCTGGACCGCCGCTTCGGGGCTGGCGGTCGCGTCCGCCTGCGCCTGCCGGCGCCGCGGGCGAGCGAGGCCGCCGCGCTGATCGCGGTCGGCGGCCGTCTGCTGGCCGCCGGCACCGTGGCCTGCAGGTCCGAATGCGAGCGCTTCGCACTCGCCCGGTACTCAGCCCGGACCGGGCGCCTCGACCGCAGCTTCGGGCGAGGCGGGAAGGCGCTCGGCGCGGCCGGGAAGGGATCGGCGCGCGCCGTCGCGGTCGCTCCCGACGGCAGCTTCGTCGTCGCCGGGGCGACTCCGGAAGGGGGAATCCCGCCCGACCACGACCGAGCCTTCACGCTTGAGAAATTCCTCCCGTCGGGCCGCCGCGACCCGGGTTTCGGCAAGCGCGGCGTGGTCGTCGAGCAGCTCGCGCAGGGCGAGGGCGACAGCAAAGCGAACGCGGTCGCGGTACAGGACGACGGCAGGATCGTCGTCGCCGGCTTCTCCTCGTGCCCCGGGGCCGGCATCTGCTTCACCCTGGCGCGCTTCCTGCCCGGCGGCTCGCTCGACAAGTCCTTCGCCAAGGCTGGGATCTTCCGCCTCGACGGCGGTCTCCAGGCCGCCGACCTAGCGATTGACAGCATCGGAAAGATCGTCGCTACCGGCGGTGAAGGAGGCTACTTCGTCACGATTCGCCTGACCAGGCAGGGTCGGCTGGACCCCTCCTTCGGACACGGGGGCCTCGTGGAGCACCGCCAGCGGGTCCGCTTCAAAGGCCTCCTCGACTACAGCATCGGCGCCAGGGCGCTGACGCTCGACGCCGACGGCTCGGTGACCGTCGCCGGCGGCAGCGGCGGGAAGCTCTCCCAGGCGGTATTCGAACGGTACCTGCCGGACGGCCGCAGGGATCGCGGCTTCGGCCGCCGGGGACGACTCCTGATCCAGCACTTCAGCGCCACCGACCTCGCCGCCACCCGCTGCGGATTCGTCGCCGCCGGCACGATGCGCTTCCATGGCCGCGGGCGACAGATGGCCGCTGCCGGAATCGGCCGCAACGGCGAAGTCCGGTCGCGCCCCCACCCGCTCCTGCCCACCGACCGCCTCAGCGAGGGCGCCGCGATCACCCTCGCGGGCGGGCGCGCGATCGTCGCCGGCAGCCGCCGCCCCTCCACCTTCAGCAGCGAATTCGCCCTTGGGGCGAAACCACTGGCCGCCCTACTGCCTCGATGCTGACGGGTGGGCGGTCGCAGGCGGGCGCTTCTATCGGGGAGACAGGATCAACTTGGCGTGACGGTGAGAGTTAGCGACGCGCGCGTATCACGGAGAGATCACAGATTTCTCTGAGGCGTCTACATTGGTGTCCCGAAATGACACCCCGCTCGGGATGAGCGTCGCCGGAATTGAACCATGCAGAGAAGCCATGATCGGCGGGGCGGTGCCGGCTGCCCATCATCCACGACTAACTAACAGTGAAGGCAATGACCCGTGCGGCGCGAGTGCCGTTAACTTTGGCGGGCACGACGAAACGGTAGGCGCCAGCGGATTGGTCTTCTGGAACCACCCATTCAAAACATCGACCGACTCGGCCGGGTCCTAACCCCCAGAGTCTCCTGGTCCAGGGTCCGTGAGGACCAGCCGGGTCGACAACCCATTCCGACCCCGAGTAGCGCTCGAGTCGACGTTCTTCGCCATAGGAGGCACGTTCCTCTCCATGATTGACCAACCGCGCGCGGAGGGTTTCGCCGGCGTGCAGCGTATTTCGCTCCACGGCAAGGGAGACGCCATGGATCTGCTTTCCGAGCGGCGAGCCTGCGACGGATGCCTCAGCGCACCCCCGGCAGAAAGAAGGCAGCGAAGCCGCGGCCACAGGAGGTCCATAGAAAACCGCTGGGAGCATGAGTAAAGCACCTGCTACAAGGGCTGTCGATAGATGAAATCTCTCGGTGTGTCGCCGGCTACCCGCTGTTGGCGATGGCGCCGGGAGCGTCTGATCCTGCGGCCGACGACGCCGAAGGAAGCGGGCAGCTTGTCCCGGTTCCGTTAATGCAAGCCACCTAAGTTTGTTGTACTCCGCAGTTCAGTGACGGTGACGGGAGAACTATGAAACATGAAATGTAGTCGCTAGCTCAATGCGCTCACCATCGACTTTTGCGGGGATCACAAACCTGTATTTCCCCGACCCATCAGCCGGAATCTCGAACTGGGAACAGCGCCCAACAGAGTGTGATGGCAACAGAAAGAGGATTCTTCGCCATGGACCCTTAGGGCTCGAGGGATCTTCGACCCACTGAGAGTCCACATACCGCTCGATCCGAAAACGGGGACCATAGGACGCGCTTACTTTTCCACGATTCATCAAACGTCCGTATTGCGTATCCCCCGGGCTAAGCCTCTTAGTATGAAGCGCGAGCGACACCCCCTGAACTGCGGATCCATTCGCGGCCGGCTTAAACCCGGCCGCGCTCACTCCCTTGCAAAATTGGGGCCGACTCGCACTCGCACCAGGCACGTTGAGTGATACCAATGCGACAAGGACGGCCGCACATAGCGGCAGCTTCCAGGCTTTTCTCACGACCCGCTCTTCTCCTCTGTATAGCCCTTGCCAGCCAAAATTAGCCGACCTTTACGATGTTGAAACCGCCACCGCCAGGCGCATCCAATGGTTCATGAGCACTGGAATCTGCGGGCCAAAATCCGGACTGGCTCAGTTCATTTGCGCCAGTTGCTACGGCCAACGCAACTTAGGGGGAGAAACACCACCATCGAAAATTTCGACGTCCGAAAGATCGCGTTGAAGGGCGATCTTGCGCCCGGCGAAGAGTTCGACACCAGCGCAGGCAGAGCCTTTCTGTAACGGTGGCCTTTCGATCCTGAGGGTGATGAACACCCTATCGCCCCGGTACGCAATATGCGGAGCCTTGACCCGAGGCTGTGGCCTGCCGACGCAATGGTCGACACCTTCTCCGATCACGAGGGTGCGTGGAGGGCTCTCTGAGACCACCCCCCACCTCAAGATCTCCGTCTCGCCACCAAGGGGCTTCCGATTCTTCTTGGTAATCACCGAGACACTCACGGCGTCGGAGGAGGAACCACAGCCAACACCGAATACACCCAAGCCGACCAGAAGGGCGGCTATGCATCCGGCCAGAGGGACCCGAGTCATTGAAGTTGAGACACACCTAGTCTGCATCAGTCTCCAGTGATCAAATGGAAATTGAACCGTTCAGAGAAGCCATAATCGCGGAGCGGTGCCGGCTGCCCATCATCCACGACTAACTAACAGTGAAGGCAATGACCCGTGCGGCGCGAGTGCCGTTAACTTTGGCGGGCACGACGAAACGGTAGGTGCCAGCGGATTGGTCTTCTGGAACCACCCATTCAAAGCATCGACCGACTCGGCCGGGTCCTAACCCCCAGAGTCTCTTGAACCAAGGCCCGTCTGGGCCAGTGGGGTCGAAAACCCATCCAGACCCCGAGTAGCGCTCGAGTCGACGTTCTTCGCCATAGGAGGCACGTTCCTCTCCATGATTGACCAATCGCACGCGGAGCGTTTCTCCGGCATGGAGTCGATTCTGCTCCAAAACAAGAGATACGCCACGAATCGACTTGCCGGTTAGGGCGCCATCGACAACCGCCTCATTGGACCCCAGACAAAAGGGAGGCAGCGAAGCCGCAGCCCCTGGAGGTCCATAGAAGGCCGCTGAGAGCATGAGTAGAGCACCTGCTACAAGGGCCGTTGAGAGATAGAAATTCTCGTTGTGTCGCCGGCTACCCATGCTCGTATTCTAGCCACCGTCCACAATCGTTAGGACGTGTGGACTGTTCATGACTGGCGCAGCGAGGCCCCCAAGAGCAGTTCCGGGCAGCACTTCACCGGAGTATGGCTTGCCTTCTAGAGACAGCAGAGGAGTGATGTCAGTGGGTCCCCCTCTTCTGGTTGGGCCACCAGACAGCGTGCCGATCGCGCTCCCAGTCCTGGGATCTACGACAGGGCTACCACTATCCCCGTCTTCGCTGAAGTCAAAGACTCGGATCTGCCAAACCGGTCCGGCTGCTCCCTCATAGTACGCTTTTTCCGGATATGAAGCGCTAGGTCCGCAGTGGGTTCCTCCCCAAGTGCCCGAATGGCACAGGGTCATTCCGGGGGTCCACTCGGCCACTCCGTTGATCTTCGTCTGATAGCCGGCAGACCAATACATCCACCGGGGAAGCTCAGTGCCGCTGCTCAACCTGACTGCCTCAGTGTCGGTCGAGAAGCCGGTCGAGTTAGTGGTAAACGAGCGCCTCTCGACCTTTCCAATCGCCGGGCTGAGTACTTCGATTTTTTTTCCTTCTTTAACCATGTAGCCGCCCCGTTTGAGGGCGGTGCCTACGGCGTAGCAGTGGCCGGCGGTAAGGGCATAGTCGGCATAGGTCGGGGCGCCGTTGGGCTTCTGGCCGTTGATTTCCCACGCCCCGAACGCGAGGGTGCATCCGCCATCGAAGGGCCCGCTCTGGATCCAATCGCCAGCGTAGAGCCGATTGTCCATTTCTCTCAACCTTACCCCTTCTTCAATAAAGGTTTTTTCGCGCAGGACCGGCTTCGCAGAGTCGGGGTAGGCAGAGATACCCGCGTTCGAGCCGAATTTTTCGCTTATGTAGGACTGCACCGGGGTTACGTTGGTGGCTCCCATCGAGACCGCATTGGTTTCCACGTTGAGAGACCCAGTGGTCAGCAAAGACATGAGGTCCGGCCGAGAACTGAGTCCTTCATCAAAGCTTCGGGACACGGACTTTAGCTGCACCAAAGAGCGAGTCGGCTGGTAAGGGAATGGTTCGATCCGGTCATCGGGGTCTATTCCCGGCTGCTGCTCGAGTTCGGCGATCTTCGCAGCCTGGCTTGCGGTAAAGCCCACTCTGATCTTGCCGCCGGCGCGATGGTCCATATAGAACCCCGCATAGGTCGACGACGCGTTGCTGGCTCCCCATTGTGCGATCAGCGGCGCATTGTGTGCCAGATACCGTTCCCGGTATTCCAGCTCTGCCACGTCCTCGGGCCGCAGCGGGACTCCCCAGCGATCCATCGACGCCCGGGCCACTTCCCCCGCCGGCGTACCAGGGCTATGCCAAGCATTGATCAGGCCATAGATCCGTTCGACCAGCTTCCGCTCGTTTTCGACCGGGAAGACGACCTCGAGACCATAGTTTTCGCGGAACTTCTGAATCTCGCTGAATTTCGGAGGCACGGGACTCCCCGGCACTGGCCGCGGCGTGCGAGGGATCGTCACCCACCAGCGCTTGCTTTCGCTCAACCCCAGGCCGTTGGTGACGATCACTTCGAGGTTGAGCACACCGGGCGCGAGGCTAGCGGTGTCGGTCGCCCAGAGGTCTTCTTCGCGCGTGGGGCAGCTGGTCGCCGGTTCTTTATCGCAGCGCTTCTCACTGACCAACCGATCGCCGTTGGCAATCACCTGAATCGAGGTGATGCCATGCGGGGAGTCGCCGATCACTTCCAGGAAGAGGTCTCCGGCGGGGACCTCTTTGCCGGCCTTGTCGAAGCCGAGGCTGCCGTTCAGCCCGAGGATTTCAGGTTTGGCGCCTGCGTGCCACCACTTGAACACCGACCCGTCCGCGCCGATGTCGTAGGTGATCTGCGGCTGATTCGGGGGCGCTACCCTCGAGCGCCGCGGCGGTCCCTGTTCGTAGTAGAAGAACGTGGTTTTCGCATTCGCTCCGTTTGGCGCCACCGTCACTTTTTCCACCCGGTTGTCGGCGTAGTAGTAGATCTGGGCCCACGTGCCGTTGGGCAGGATCACTTCCGAGAGCAACCCGGCCGCGTTCTTTTTGTAGGTGGTTTTGCCCTCCGGCCCCTGGTGGGAGGCGAGGAAGTCGCCTTCATACGTGTAGGTGTGTACACCTGCGGCGTTGCCGCTGACGCTGGCGACCAGGCCGCCGGGGGTCGCGACCTCGACCTTGGGGTCGCCGTCGCTGAGATCAAGTGGCGCAGACGCGAGGGTTTCGTAGTTGCCCAGCTGCCAGCGCTGGATGCGGTGATTGTTGACGTCGCCGATCAATATGCCGCCTTTGCCGTCGGACTCGATACCGGTTGGCGTATTGACGGTGGGGAAAGAGAACTGGCCTTCCCCCGACCCCAGGCTGCCGAACTGGCCGATATAGCTCCCGGCGAGATCGAAGCGCTGGACCCGCTGGTTGCTCTGATCGGCGACCCAGACGTTCCCTTTGGAATCGATATCGACGCCGCTTGGGCGATTGAACTGGCCGGGACCACTGCCGAGGCTGCCGAACTGGCTGATGAAATCCCCGTCTGGCTCGAAGACGGCGATGCGGTTGTTCTGCAGGTCGCCGACCCAGATGTTGCCATTGAGGTCGACGTCGATGCCGATCGGCTTGCCGAGCTGGCCCGAGCCGGAGCCTTTGGAGCCGACCACTTTCAGGAATTCGCCGCTCTCGCTGAACTGCTGGATGCGGCCGTTGCCGGAGTCGGCGACCCAGACGTTGCCTTTGAAGTTGGTGGCGATCCCTTCGGGGGCAGAGAACTGCCCGTTGCCCGTTCCAGCCGAGCCGAATTTGGTGAGGAACTGACCTTCGGGGCTGAACTTCTGGACGCGGTTGTTGCTGGAGTCCGTGACGAGGAGATTCCCGTCGCGATCGACGGCAATCGCCGTCGGGCGGTTGAACTGACCATCGCCCGAGCCGAGCGAGCCGAACTTGGCGAGATATTTTCCGGACGGGTCGAATTTCTGGATGCGGTTGTTGGTCTTGTCGACGACCCAGAGGTTGCCTTCAACCCCCACCGCCACGTCTGCGGGGGCTTGAAGTTTTCCGTCGGTGGAGCCGTTGGAGCCAAAGGCGCTGAGAAAGGCGGGGCGTTCGATCGGCACCGTCCATCGCTGGATTCGATGGTTGTTGACATCGGCGATCCAGAGATGGCCCTTTGAGTCGGCGGCTATCCCCATCGGATAGGAGAAGCTGAACTGACCCTGACCCGATCCGGCGGTGCCGAACTTGCCTTTGAACTGCCCCGTGAGGTCGAACTGCTGGATGCGGTTGTTGTTCTGGTCGCCGACCCAGACATTGCCCAGCTTGTCGATCTCGATCTCGTCGGGGTTTTTGAACTGGCCATCGCCCGTCCCGTTGGAGCCGAAGGAGCTGAGGAACGTTCCCGCCGAGTTGAATTTGGAGATTCGGTGGTTCTGCCAGTCGGCGACCCAGATGTCCCCGTTGGAAGCGATGTCGATGCCGGTCGGTTCGCCGAGCTGTCCCGTTCCCGTGCCTTTGGTGCCAACGGATTGCAGGAACGCACCGGCTGAGCTGAACTTCTGCAGGCGCCCGCCGTAGGTATCGGCGACCCAGATATTGCCGGAGGTATCGACAGCGACTCCTTCGGGCCCTGAGCCGGCGAACTGGCCATTGCCGGTTCCGCTCGAGCCGAATTTGGAGACGAACACGCCCAGGGAATTGAAACGCTGCACCCGGGCGTTGCCGGCATCGGCGACCAGGAGGTCGCCATTGGCGGCGATAACGATCGAGGTCGGCCGGTTGAACTGCCCATCGCCCGCGCCGAGTGAGCCGAATTTGGCGAGATATTTTCCGGTTGGGTCGAATTTCTGGATGCGGTTGTTGGTCTTGTCGACGACCCAGAGGTTGCCCTGGGAGTCGACCGCCACATCGCTGGGGGCCTTCAGCTGCCCGTCAGCGGAACCGTTGGAACCGAAAGAGCTCGCATATTTCGGCTGCGTGATCAGCTGCGGCTCGGGGATCTGCAGTTCGGAAGGGTCAGCAGCGAAGGTGGCCGGGTCTTCGACCTCGATCTCTGCCAGCTCACCGCCTTCGTAGTCGTAGTCGACCTTGGCCGATCCCTCGGTGAGCAGGGCCTCGGTCTGGCCGGTCGCGTCGAAGGCCACAGAGGTCGCCGACTCGCCGGTTTCGTCGGTCAGCTCATAGCCGCCGGTCGATTTCTTCGTCAGCGTCGCCTGCAGGGCGGGGTCGAATTTCTCCGCCCCGCTCGTGGTCGGAAGTTTGATCTCCTCCTCGATCACACCGCTGGAGTCGAGGATTTCGGCTTCGTTGGGGACCGGTGACCCTTCCGCTTTGATCGGATCGAGATCGGGCGTCTGCGCCAGGGTCCAGCCGTCTCCCCACTCGGTGTCCTCGTTCTCGGGCAGCATCGAGTTGTAGTAGCGCTCGACCTCGAGGTCGACACCGGCTCCCTCGACCTCGAGGTCCTGCTCGCGGTAGACGAGGTTGCCATTCATCACGTTGACCGCGAGTTCGGGTCTGTCGGGATGCTCTTCTTCGGCTTCGGTGCCGCTGCCGTCCGGAAGCGGGAAGTAATGCATCACGTACTCGTCTTTCATCCCGGTCGCCGGGAAGTATTCGAACTCGATTTCGCGCTTCAGCCGCTTGCCGACCTGGTCCACTGCTTCGACTTTCAGCTTGTGCTGGCCGGAGGTCGTCACTACCTTGCTGAGCTGCAGCGAATAGGTCTTGTTCATTTCGCAGCTGTAGTTGGGTCCCACGCACGATTGAGGAGACCAGGGCACAGATTGCTCGACCCACGACCCCGGCGCCGCCGGGTTGTCCAGGTAGACCTCGATGTCTTTGAGGCCAGATCGCTTGTTGAGCGGATCATTCGCATTGCCGTCTTTGGCGGCAATCGTGAGGTTGTAGACGGGGAGGCTGAGCTGGTCGCCGTTGCCGGCCGGCATCTCCGCGCCGCCGACCTCGCTGGTCGCTTCCGCGAGCTGCCCGCTCAGCGTCATTTCAGGGGGTTCGTTGTCGACCCGCATCGTCCAGTGGTAATCGCCGGTGTACTTGCCGGTGGGGTCGTTGGCGCTTAGCCAGACGTCTCGTTCGCCCTGGAAGAAGTCGCCCCCGGTGAGGTTGTCGAAGGAGGCGGTGTGGGTGGTGTAGCAGGGGCTCCGTCGGGTGCCGGCGCATTCGTTCTGGGGCGGGATGTCGTAGTTGATCGGGCCGTTCCACTGATGGATACGCACGTTCTTGATCCCGAGCCCTTCGTCCTGAGCGACCGCGGTGATCGTGAAAGGGGTTGCGTTGCTGACCCAGCCGCTCGGCCTGCCCTGAATCCCCGAGAGCCCGCCTTGGATCCAGGGCGGGTTCCAGTCATCGAGCCAGACGTGAGCGCCGCCGGCGTAGAGGTCGCGCCAGCAGCCGATCGAATACTGAGCGCCGCCGCTGCTCAATCCGAAAATCACCGCGTCTCCGGAGAAGGGAAGGGTGTAGGTGCCGCCTGGTTGGTTGGCCGAGTTCACCGAAAGGTAAACCCAGTTGTTCTGGTTGGCCGACCAGACGCCGAAGTAGTTGTGGGGCTTCGGATAGCTGCTCTCCGGGCAGCCGTGGTCCTCATGCACATACGGCGCTCCGAGCGTGACGCTTGAGATGTAGCTGTTGATATTGGGGGCCGAATAGCTCCACTGGGCGAACTGGTTTGGCCAGTAGGTGCCTGGCTGTGAGGAAACGTAGAGGCCGCGGGTCCCGGACCCGCCCGGCCCAAAGCACTCATAGATGCAGTAGGTCGAGCCATACATGCCGGCCACGTTCTTGTTGAAGCCCCAGACGCCCATGTCGAGGGCGCTGTGGTTCTGGCCATAGATCCAGTTTTCGTTGTTTTCGAGAATCGGGTCGAGGAGGATGGGCATCGCGTAGTCGCCCTCACGATGGTCAACCGTGAGGACGAGCGAGTTGCCTTCGACCTGAAGATCAACCGGCACATTCGTTCCCTGTGCGTCGACTGCAACCGGCTCCGGAACGGTGCTCAAAAGCTCGTTGTCCTTGACGACTTCGGCGCCCCATTCTCCGTTGGCGCGTAGCTCGGCCCCTGCGGGCATCTGCACCTGGTACCGCAAAGTCTCAGGGCTTTTCTCAGAGCGCAGGACGTTGAAGACCTCGACTCCGGTCGCGATCGGGCTGATCAGCATGTCGGTATCGGGGAGGACCTCCGGTGCGAAGACATTCTCATCGCCAAAGGGCAGGGTGAGACGATCCTCGTCGGCACCCGCCAACTCGATCGCCACGCCATCGTCGCCGACCTTGATCGGCTGGTCCGCTTCGTCTGGGATCTCCACTTCGACGAGCGCGTTGTCGGTCTCGAAACCGGAGCCGGACTCTTCGAGGCTGAGGTCGACTTTGCGGAACTCCCCCTCCTCGTCCTCGGCCTGGACGGGCAAGCTTGATTCCAGCAGCAAACCGTCGCCGTCGTTTTTGACCGTCGCAGAAGTCGGTTCGCCCGTACTGAGCAGCTGCGCGTCGCTGAGAAAGCGGGCCGGGTCTCGGTTTAGCTGAGTGAGCTCTTTGGCGAAGACCGTCCTCAGCAAATTTTCGGCTTCACCCCGGTTAAGGCCGGCATAGGCGAAGCGGGACTGCTCGCGTTCCTGAGCGGCTTCGGAGCTTGCCAGCCAAGCTTTCCGTTCGTCTTCTTCCCCTTCGGCTTTTTCAAGTGCGTGGGCTACGTCCTCGGCACCGGGAAGTCTCGATGGATTGAAGCCCTCCGGCGCTGGAGGTTGAACGATTTCCTCGGCCGGGCCTCCAGCGCGCTCGGCAGCAAGCACCGGAACCGCGGAGCAGATGCACAGCACGATGGAAAACATCGCCGCCCAAACCCATGAACTCGTTCGGAGTCCTGCCCCGCCTCTTTTCCTCATGAAGGTCGCCTTTCGCTCACCAACGGAGGCGCCTCCAGCGACTCCTAAGTTGCGGCCATCCTTCAGGAGCGGTCGGTCTAAATCAATTCCTAAAATTTAGGTTGGTAACTCAGGAGCAATCAGACCGGCTCCTTTTTGGATTAGTTGTCAAATTGGGTTCGTTTAGACAAATGTTATGTGGCGGGCTGTGATGTCTTTGTGTGGACAGACCGTCTATAACGATCAAGCGACTAACGCACGTCCGAAACCTGGGATTGCGTCATCTGGAGCCCGCGCAGCGGGCTGTCGAACGACAGCGTCAACTATCTGCTCGAGGACCACGATCTTGTTGACGCCCTAGCGGGTATGCGCAAGAACCTGGCGGCCGGCGGCTTGGTCCTCTTCGACGTGAACTCCAGCTCGACCTACGCAACCTGCTACTCAGGCGATCGCGAGGTTGAGTGCAAAGACCTCCGGTGGATTTGGAGGGGCCGAGGCGAAGTTGCCACTTCGATTTTCGAAGCCGAAATCCAGGGGGACCGCCTAGAGGAGCCAATCCGCCACCTGGAGCGATTTTTGCTCCGAGGCCGAGGTTCTGACGCACTACAACGGCAGTCTGGGTGCCCGGGCGTCCAGTCCGTCTCCGGTTGCGGACTCATCGCTGACGCGCGATGCCTTGGCACCCGGATCAGCGCTGTGCCGGCCCGATTCCATATCACTACCGGGCGCGCTGCCATATCGCTCTCGTATCACGGATCGCCCGCATCGCCCCGCATAGGCTCGCGGGCACCCCCTGATCGGGCGCCCGCGTGGCTATGCGAGCCATGCGGGGGAACCGTTCAATCGGGGAGACAGGATTTGAACCTGCGACCGCTCGGCCCCCAGCCGAGTGCGCTACCAGACTGCGCCACTCCCCGTGGGGTCTTCATTTTGACGGATCAGGCACTTCGATGCCTATGGGAACGTCTGTTCGCCTCCATATGATGCGCTGAATGAGGCGGTGCGGGCGCTGCGAAGACGAAAAGCCGGTGGATGAATTCGCCTGGCGTCGGCGGGCGCGGGGGCAACGGGACAACTACTGCCGGCCGTGCCGGGTCGAGTACCACCGAGAGCACTACCTGGCGAATAAACAGCGCTACATCGCCCAAGCGCGCCAGCGCAAGAAGGCGCTGCTGGAAGAGAGGACGCAATATCTGGTCGCCTTCTTTCGCGAGCATCCCTGCGTCGACTGTGGCGAGGGCGACCCGATCGTTCTCGAGTTCGACCACCTGCGGGACAAGAAGTTCTCGATCTCAGAGGGAGTCCAGGGCCGACGCTGGCAGGACGTCCTCGACGAGATTGCAAAGTGCGAGGTGGTTTGTGCAAACTGTCACCGGCGTCGCACCGCTGAGCGGGGCGGCTTCATACGCGCGGCGGTAGCTCAATGGTAGAGCCCCAGTCTTCCAAACTGGCGACGCGAGTTCGATTCTCGTCCGCCGCTTCTTCCTAAAGCAGCATTGCCTGCTGCCGATGAGAGAGGCGATGCGCGTTGTCCTCTCGATGCTTGCTGTTCTCGCCCTGGTCTTGGGATCTGCCGGCTGCGGCAGCTCGGATGACGACTCCGCCTCGGGCGCTGAAAGCGCCGCCACCGGGAGCGCCTACATCGACTGGCCGCTGTTCGGCCGCGTGCCGGCGCGGACGCATTACCTGCCTGCTGAGGAGACGGCGCTGGATCCACCGCTGAAGCAGGCTTGGTCGATCAATACGCACGCGCTGATCGAGTTCCCGCCGGCGATCCATGGCGGGGTCGCCTACGTGATCAACAAGTACGGGAACGGGAAAGCGGTGCGGCTGCGTGACCGCAAGGTGCTCTGGGAAATCAACATCCGGCCCAGCGATAAGGGCAAGCCGAACTTCGTCACCGCGCCCGTCTATTACGACGGCAAGGTCTTCGGCGCCTTCCTCACCGGCCACCTCGCCGCCGGCGACGCCGCGACCGGCAGGAAGGTCTGGGTGCGGAAGCTGAAGGGGCACCTCGAATCCTCTCCCCTCGCGGTCGACGGGACGCTCTACCTCGGTACCGACACCACCAACCTCGTCGCCCTGGACGCCGGCAGCGGCAAGACGAAGTGGCAGTTCAACGCTCCCGGCGCGATCAAAGCCAGCCCCAGCTACGACGACGGCAAGGTCTTCTTCGCCGACTACCAGAGCAGCATGTTCGCCCTCGACGCCGGGAGCGGCAAGCTCGCCTGGCGCAGCAACACGAGCAAGGTGCCGCCCTACGGCCGCGGCGGCTTCTTCTCCTCCCCCGCCGTCGCCTTCGGCAACGTCTACGCCGCCCGCGACGACGGCACCGTCTACGCCTTCGACGAGAAGACCGGCAAGGTCGCGTGGCACTTCGACGCCGGCGACTACGTCTACGGCTCCCCCGCCGTCGCCCAGGTCCCCGGCACCCCACCGACCGTCTACATCGGCGCCGAAAACGGCCGCTTCTATGCCCTCGACGCCCGCACCGGCAAGCTGCGCTGGCAGAAGAACATCGGCGGCCCGATCCCCGGCACCGCGATCGTGATCGGCCACACCGTCTACACCTCGAGCTTCAAGACGCAGGAGACGAGCGGCTTCGACGTCCGCACCCACAAGCGCACCTTCCACCTGAAGGAGGCGGGCTACACGCCGATGGTCTCCGACGGCAAGCGCCTCTACCTGGTCGGCTACTACGACCTGATCGGGCTCGAGCCGAAGTAGCGCGACCGATTTTCGCCACACCCCCGCTGTGGCGAAAATCGGCTAGGGAATCGGGCTGTGCGCGCGGCTCGCGTCGAGCTCGAAGACCCTGAAGTCGGTCCCGAGCACCGGCTGGGAGACGTTGTGGACCGGGCTCTCGCCGATCATCCCGTCGGGCGACCCCGCGTGCGCGTGGCCGTGGAGGACGAGGTCGGGACCGTGCTCGAGAATCGGCGCCGCCAGCCGGTCGGAGCCGAGGAAGACCCAGATCTCACGCGGCTCCCCCTCCAGCGTTTCTTCGGCCGGCGAGTAGTGGAGGAGGACGATCCGCACCGGGCAGGTCGCGACCTCGCGCAGCCCTTCATCGAGCGCTTCGACTTCGGCGGTCGCCTCGGCATATACCGCGCGCAGCGAGGGCTCGCCGAAGTCCGGCAGGTGCCGCGGCGCGAAGCCGCCGACGAACCCCTTCACCCCGACGATCCCGACCTCTACCCCACCGGCCTGGCAGACGGCGGCGCGGCGGTCGAGCATGTGGACACCCCCGTCCTCCAGCCGTCTCAGAATCGCCTCGGCTTCGTCGGCGTGCCAGTCGTGGTTGCCGAGCACCGCGTAGACGGGTGCCTCCGTCCTCGCTGCCGCCTGGCAGAGGATTTCCGCCTCGTCGAGCCGGCCGTGGCTGGTCAGGTCGCCGGCGACGACCACCAGGTCGATGTCGTCGTCCAGCCCGGCAAAGGCCGAGACGATCGCCTCGCGGTTGGAGTCGCGGCAGTGGATGTCGCCGGTGGCGGCGATCCGCAGCCGCTCGCTGCCCGAAGATGAAGTCACGCCCGTTTCCCTACCCGCCTCGGCGAGCGTTTATCGGAGCGGTCGACGGGGCACCGAAAGGGGGCATGGCAGAGAACCTGGGCAAGAGCGAGGTCGCCGAAGAGCTGACCGACAGCCTCAAGCGCGCTGTCGCCGCGATCGAGGCGGCGGGCGTTCCCTACCTGCTCGGCGGCGGGCTCGGCTGCTGGGCACGCGGCGGCCCGCCCTCGAGCAACGACATCGACCTGATGGTCAAGCCCGAGGACGCCGAGCGCGCCCAGGAAGCCCTCGCCGAGGCGGGGATGCGGCCGGAGTCGCCCCCCGAGCAGTGGCTGCTGAAGGCCTACGACGGTGAGATCCTCGTCGACCTGATCTTCGAACCTTCGGGGATGCGGATCGACGACGAGGTGATCGCCCGCGGCGACGAGCTCAGCGTGATGGCGATGCAGACCCGCGTGATGAACCTCAACGACATCCTCATCACCAAGCTGATGGCGCTCGACGAGCACAGCGTCGACTACGGCGACCTGATCCTGATCACCCGCTCCCTGCGCGAGCAGATCGACTGGGCCCGCATCCGCGAGGAGACCGCCGCGAGCCCCTTCGCCGTCGCCTTCTTCGCCCTCGCCGACGGGCTCGGCATCTGCCCGGCCGCCCAGCAGCCAGCCCCGGTCGAGAGCTGAACCGACCCAGGCTCGCTCGCCGGCGAAGTTCCAGGGATGGTCGGACTATTGTCTTTGCCATGGCCGACCGGGAATCGGCGCAGGAGGCATACGATCGCCTAGCGCCGGTCTACGACGAGTTCACCTCAGCCAATAACTACGAGATGTGGCTGGGTGACGTGCTGCTACCTGAGCTCGAAAAGCATGGGCTGCAGAAAGGTCGGGCGCTGGATGTCGGCTGCGGCACCGGCCGCGCCTTCGAACCCCTTCTCGACCGCGGCTGGGAGGTGGTCGGCTGTGACGCCTCGGAAGGGATGCTCGACAAGGCGGCGGAGAAATTTGGCTCTCGGGTGCCGCTGATCCAGGCCGATGCGCGCGACCTCGAGACGATCGCCCCGGCGGAAGAAGGGGTGGAGAGCTTTCAGCTGATCCTCCTCTTAAACGAGGTCATCAACTACCTCACTGCGGACGGCGATCTCGAGCGTGCCTTTGCCGGCATCCACCGCAACTTAGCCACGAACGGCTTGGTCGTCTTCGACGCCAACACATTGCTCTGGTTCCGAGAGAGCTTCGCCTCGGGGAAGTCCGAGGAGATGAGCGCCAGGGGCTGGGACTGGCATGGACTCAGTCAAACCGTTGATCGCGGTGCCATTTACGAAGCGCGATTTTCTGGACAGGGCGTCAAGCCCAACGTCCACCGCCAGCGGCATTGGACGCCGGAGCAGGTAGAGATGGCACTGATAGACGCGGGCTTGAGCCCACTCGCCGCACTAGGGCAGCGGGAGGAGAACTGGCGGGTGATCCTCGACAGCCACATCGACGAAGATCGAGACAGCAAAACCATCCACATCGCGGCCAAAGCCGACTAAAAGAGCAATGGGCTAGCTAGGTCAGCGAGAGCCGAAGCGCCGGGGCGGCATTTTGAAGAGGACGATCGAAGAGGAGACCGGAATTCCGGGATCATCCGGCGTGAGGCGCGAGGCGCTACGCGCAGCTATCTCGGTCATCTTCGATTCATAGGCGGCGGCCGCTTCGAGAGCCTCCTCAAGGCCATCGTCGTCGAGCAGAAGTGGGTTGCGGGTAATCGCGAACTTCTCGTCTCTTCCTACGATAGAAGCCCGCCTTGAAGCAGTGAAGTCGTCGACGATGGTCTGCATGAATTCATCGGTGAGAACCTCGGCGACTTCAGGTTCCGACTCCGAAAGCTCAGCCCACTCCTCAAGGTCGAGCCGGTGCTGCTCGGTCGCCCGGTAGAAGTGCTCGACAACCCCCCGGACAGGTCGATTCTCGACTTCTTCGACACAGCTGTACTCGCTGAGCTTGCGGACGTGGTAGCTCACCGTGGGAACGTCAGCTTCGAGCTCGCGCGCGGCTTCAGCTGGACTCATCGGTCCAGGCGCTTCGCGAAACAGTCTGAAGACTTCGGCGCGAAGCGGATGCTGCATCGCCTTCAGACGATTCTGCGTTACCTGTCGACGCTGCGCTCTGGTTGCCACGGAATTCCTTTCGAAGTCTTGAGTGCTTGATCCTAATCCCTCGGTGGGCATTTGGGAAGCGAAACTAGACAGCTTGTTAGTGGAGCGTCCTCCACCAATGTAATCCTCTCCACCATGGGTTAAGCCAGGAGAGGAGGTGAGCACATGCAGATATCAACGCAGAGGATCACCCCGATGGTCACCGTGGGTAAGGGGGCCTGATAGCAGGACCCAGGTTGCCTGCTAAGGGATGAGAGAAAGGGCTTTCGGCCGCAAGCCTGGGGCGGCCGGAAGCCTCTTTACTCGGAGAAGACGGGGCACCTAGGACTCGAACCTAGAATCGCCGGTTTTGGAGACCGGTGCCTTAGCCAGTTTGGCCAGTGCCCCAGGGTGCTGATCGTAGCGAGCAAGGGCCCCAGAGGGGCCCGTTGCCGGCGGTCGTCAGCTCTGCTTCAGGGTGATGCTCCTGGTCTTCTTCACGGCGATGCCGGAGCTGGGCTTGAAGGAGATCTTCGCCTTGACCTTGGCTTTGCCCGCTTGTTCGAGCTGGGCCTTCGTCGCGCCCTTGGCCTTGATCGTGATCTTCAGCGTCTTGGCTTTCTTCGCCTTCTTCTTCGCCTTGACGAGGCCCTTGCCCGAGGCGGTCAGGGTGCCCGCCGACGGGACCTTGACCGAGAGGGTCGCGGTGCCCTTGGCCTTGTTCAGCTTGACGCCGCCGAGTTTGATCTTCGGTTTCGTCACCTTGAATTTGGCCACGGCCGAGGAGGAGGCCCCGTTCGCAACCTGGGCGGTGCCGGTGAGGGTGACTTCGTAGGTGCCCGGTTTCGCGTTTTTCGGAACGGTCACGGTGACCTTGCCGTTGGTAGCGGCAGTCGCTTTCGCCCCTTTCAGGGTCGAGGTAGCCGTGTAGGCGATAGCCGGTGGCGTCGGCGCGGTGCTGGCGAAGCTGACGCCGAAGGAGACCGGTACCTGGCCGCCGACGAAGACGTTCGCCGTGGCGGGAGCAGCTATTCGCAAGTCAGAGGTCCCGATTTCGCGGCGCTGAGAGGTGCCGGCGCAAAAGGCTTCGCTTTCCTGTGGTGCTTCTTTGAACCGGTAACAGCGAACAGGCCGATTCGCCGACTGGGTTGGGCTCACGATCCTCTGCCCTCCTGCGAGCGCAGTCGCAAACGGTCCCCCGAAAGGCTCATCGCCCGCAGCCGTGGGCAGGCCGAAGTCCGCATCGACCGTCCATTCCTGGGTCAGGCCATTGGTTTCGCGCTGTACGTCTGAGAGATAGCCAATCCCCTGAAGCCCGGCGGGCGGCCAGCTCTGCGCCCCTTCGACCTCTTCTTCGGCTTCTTTCGCGACCTGCTCCAGGTTCCCTGAGGAGGCCGCGAGTTCCGTCGCAACTTCGTCATTCCGGGTAAAGGTGATTGGGGTGCCCCCACCAACCGGCGAAGCCGTGATCGTCGTCGGAGCCACCGAGCCCGGGGGTACCGCAATGCCGAGGAGCAGCTGGAATTCAGTGTTTTCTCCCGGTGCTTCGCAGGTTGCTTTTTCGATTTCGGGTTCCGTGCAGAGCACGAAGTGGACACGCACCGACCCAATTCCGCCGGGCTGCGTCAAAGCAAGGCTCTGCGCCTTGAAATAGACGCAGCCGCTCAGCGCAGCGGCCAGGCCCGCGAAAGCGAGCAGGAGGATCAGGGGCTTGGCGGGACGGCGCAGACGGGACACGGAGGCTCCTCGGTTCGATGACTTGCGCGCCATCCTCTCATGCGGGCGGAGGGACTTGAACCCCCACGGACTTTCGTCCACCAGGACCTAAACCTGGCGCGTCTGCCAAATTCCGCCACGCCCGCGTGGCTGGCCCGAGGGCCTTAACGCGCGGCCAACGGCGCCGCGTCGCTGACAGATTCTATGATCGGGCCGTGGCTGTTGGAGAGGTGAGGCCGGGATACGAACTTTGGCGCCCAAATCGGGAACGCGCCGGGTCGGTCACGACCAAGTTCGTCGTCGTGCTTTTGCTGCTGGCGACGGCGGTGGTCGCGGCGCTGGTGACGATCGGCGGCTGGTCGCTGCTGAAGGGCGGCGGCGGGATGGGAATCGTCTGCGCGATCTACGCGCTCCTCTACGCCTTCTTCGCCTTCCTGGTCGCGCGCTGGAACCGCGGCATCCTGCCGGTGGTGGCGGCGCTCTCGATGATCCTTGCGATCTTCTGCGCGGTCGGCGCCGAAAGCTGGTTCAACCGCGACCGCGCCGGCTTCGACGAGGCCCTCCTCCCCTCCTCGCTGGTCGGCCTGCTGGTGATCGTCCTCGGCCTCCTACAGATCGTCCTCATCGCCGCCTCGCTCTACGCCTTCAACCAGGAGTGGCACGTCGAGGAGGAGCGGCCGATCGGATCCGGCGAGGACTACGGCGCCGGCGCCTCGGGCCATCCGCAGCCGGCCTGATCCGGCTCTATCGTTCTGACGGCGCCGGAGTGGCGGAATTGGCATACGCGATCGACTCAAAATCGATTGCCCTTGCGGGCTTGTGGGTTCGAATCCCACCTCCGGCATAAGTGAACGCGGCTAACGGGGAGCTGCTGTGGGAGCCGTCGGCCGAGCTGGTCGAGCGCTCGCGGCTGGCCGAGTTCATGCGCTGGCTGGAGCGCGAGCGCGGGCTCTCGTTCGGCGGCTACGCGGAGCTCTGGCAGTGGTCGGTTGACGACCTCGATGCCTTCTGGGACGCGACCTGGGACTTCTTCGGGGTTCAGGCCGATGGCGAGCGCAGCGCGGTGCTGGCGAGCCGCGAGATGCCGGGGGCGCGCTGGTTCCCGGGCACGCGGCTGAACTACGCCGAGCACGTCTTCGCCGGCAAGGCCGACGACGAGGTGGCGATCCTCCACGCCTCGGAGCTGCGCGAGCTGGAGGAGCTGAGCTGGGGCGAGCTGCGGCGGCAGGTCGCGGCGGCGGCGGCGGGGCTGCGGGCGCTCGGGGTCGAGCGCGGCGACCGGGTCGTCGCCTACCTGCCGAACATCCCGGAGGCGATCGTCGCCTTCCTCGCCGCGGCCTCGATCGGCGCCGTCTGGTCGAGCTGCTCGCCGGACTTCGGCCCCGCCAGCGTCATCGACCGGTTCGCCCAGATCGAGCCGAAGGTCCTCTTCGCGGTCGACGGCTACCGCTACGGCGGCAAGGACTTCGACCGCCGCGACGTCGTCGCCCAGCTGCAGGAGGCGATGCCGAGCCTGCGGCAGACGGTCGTCCTCCCCTACCTCGACGACGATCCCGACCTGGGCGCGCTGCGCGACGCGAGCCGCTGGGAGGAGTTGCTGTCCGACGGCGCAGGAGCGGCGCTGGAGTTTGATCGCGTCCCCTTCGACCATCCGCTCTGGGTCCTCTACTCCTCCGGCACCACCGGGCTGCCGAAGGCGATCGTGCAGGGGCAGGGCGGGATTCTGCTCGAGCACCTGAAGAAGCTGAACCTCCACGTCGACGCCCACCCCGGCGACCGTCTCTTCTGGTTCACGACGACCGGCTGGATGATGTGGAACTTCCTCGTCTCCGGGCTGCTGACCAAAGCCGCGATCGTCCTCTATGACGGCAACCCCGGGCATCCCGACATGACCGTGCTCTGGGACCTGGCGGAGCGGGCCGGGGTGACGATGTTCGGGACCAGCGCCGCCTACATCGGCGCCTGCATGAAGGCGGGGATCGAGCCGGGTGCGGGGCGCAACCTCGGTGCCCTGAAGGCGGTCGGTTCGACCGGGTCCCCCCTCTCGCCCGAGGGCTTCGACTGGATCTACGAGCACGTCGGCGCCGACACCTGGCTCTTCTCGACCAGCGGCGGCACCGACCTCTGCACCGCCTTCGTCGGCGGGGTGGCGACCCTGCCGGTCTACCGCGGGGAGCTGCAGGCGCGGGCGCTGGGGGCGGCGGTCGAGGCCTGGAACGAAGAGGGCGAGCCGGTGATCGAGGAGGTCGGCGAGCTGGTCGTCACCGAGCCGATGCCGAGCATGCCGCTCTACTTCTGGGGCGACGAGAACGGCAGCCGCTACCGCGAGAGCTACTTCGAGATGTTCCCCGGCACCTGGCGCCACGGCGACTGGCTGGAAATGACCCGGCGCGGGACGGCGGTGATCTACGGCCGCTCGGACTCGACGATCAACCGCGGCGGCATCCGCATGGGGACGGCGGAGATCTACCGGGCGGTGCTGGGGATCGAAGAGATCGTCGACGCGCTCGTCGTCGACCTGCCGCGGCCGGGGACCGACGGCTGGATGCCGCTCTTCGTGGTGCTGCGCAAGGGGGCCGAGGTCGGCGAGGAGCTGCCGAAGGAGATCGCGCGGCGCGTGCGCGAGCAGTGCTCGCCGCGGCACGTCCCCGACGAGGTCTTCCGGATCGACGAGGTGCCGCGGACCCTCAGCGGCAAGGTGCTCGAGGTGCCGGTGAAGAAGATCCTGATGGGGACGCCGGTTGAGAAGGCGGCGAGCCGCGACTCGCTGGCAAACCCGGCGGCACTCGACTATTTCGTCGAGATGGCCAAGCGGCTCGCCGTCTGAGCGAGGATCCCGCGCACGTACTCCGGTTCGTAGCGCACCTGCTCGTGGGTGAAGCGCAGCTGGGTGAGGCCGGCGGCGGTGTGCGCCTGGTCGCGGAGCCGGTCCCGTGCCTGCTCTGCCGGCGTGCGGTGGTAGCGAAGCCCGTCGGTCTCGACGACAAGCCCAAGGTCCGGCCAGTAGAAGTCGACTTCGAATTCGTTCACCCACTGGCCGGTGAGCGGAACCCGCAGACCGGCCCCGGCGGCAAGCGGGAGAAAGCGCCGTTCCAGCTCCTCTTTGGTGAGGCGAAAGGTGCGCCGGTCGAGAATGTGACGGAGCTGCGCCACGCCAGGCTCACCCGGGCGACCGTAGAGCTCTCGCCGTAGCTGAGGCGGGCTCACGAGGTTGTACTTGTCGGCCTCGTTGATCATCCGCTCGACGCCGCGGCGGTCGAGGTGAGGCGTGAGATCGATCAGGGTCTTGACGGGGGTAGTGACGGGGATGCCGTACTCAGCCGTGGTGTCGCGGTCTTGGAGCGAAGGTCGTCGGTGGATCCGAAGCCCTGGGCGACGCCGGCGGGAGGGGCTGGGTAAGGAGACCTCGATGATGCCGCTCCGCATCTCGAAACCGATCCGCCATAACGCAGCGGCGCTGGAATGACTGAGAACCGCTCCGGGGCCGCAGGCGAGCACAGCCGCCATCCACCGTCCTTTTTCGCTGACTTCCGGTCTTCCTACTGCAAAAATCCCTCGGCGAACGGGATGTAGAAGGCCTTTCGCGATGCGGTGGTCAATCGCATGGCGTCCGTATCCCAGCTCACGAAGCTGATCCCGAGTCACAACCCCGTGCTGGCGTCGCACCAGCGCCCATGCCTCCCGCGATTGGTGAGTTGACCCGCCCATAGCCGGGCTAAGTCACCAACCGTCCGTGCCTCGCCCCCTTACCCAGCCTGTTTTTGTTGCTCTGAGCGGTTCAGACCATGCCGAGGCCGCCGCTTACGCCGAGCGTCTCGCCCGTTACGTAGCTGGCGTCGTCGGAGGCGAGGAAGGCGGCTGCCGCCGCTACCTCCTCGGGCTGGCCCAAGCGGCCCATTTGGGTTGACGATTTCATCGTCTCGATGACCTTCTCGCCGATCTCGCCGAACTCCTTGGCGCCCATCAAGAGCGGGGTCTCGATCGGGCCGGGGGCGATTGCGTTGGCGGTGACGCCGTAGCGGGCGGCCTCGCGGGCAATCGCCTTGGTGAAGCCGATGACGCCGGCCTTGGCGGCGCTGTAGGCGGCCGAGCCCTTGGAGCCGACGCGGCCGGCCTCGGAGGAGATGTTGACGATGCGGCCGTAGCCGCGCTCCTGCATCCCGGGCAGCGCCGCGTGGGTGCAGTTCATGACCCCGCCGAGGTTGATGTCCAGCACCTGCCGCCACTGCTCCTGCGTCACGTAGACGAAGAAGCCGAAGTTGTCCATGCCGGCGTTGTTGACGAGGATGTCCGGCTCGCCGACGGCGGCGATGGCGGCGCGCGCTGCGTCGAGGTCGGTGACGTCGAGCTCGACCGCGTGGCCGGCGATCTCGGCCGCAACCTTCTCCGCGCCCTCGACGTTGAGGTCGCCGACCCAGACCTCGGCGCCCTCGGCCGAGAGGCGGGCGGCGGTCGCGGCGCCGATGCCGCTCGCTCCCCCGGTCACCAGCGCCTTGCGTCCCTCGAGCCTCATGAGGGCGGGAGCATAGACTGCGCGGCCGTGACCCCGGGAAACGAACCGATTCCGATTATTGGTGGCACTGGCGCCCTCGGCGCCGGGTTGGCGCGGCGCTGGGCCAAGGCCGGGGTGCCGGTCGTGCTTGGGTCGCGTTCGGCCGAGCGGGCTGAGGAGGCGGCGGCGAAGGTTCGCGCTGACCTTCCCGACGCCGACGTCACCGGCCTGGAGAACGCCGAGGCGGCGACCAAGGGCGAGGTCGTCTTCCTCACCGTTCCCTTCCGCGCCCAGTCGGAGAACCTCAACAACCTGCGCGAGGCGCTGCAGCCGGGCCAGATCCTGGTCGACTGCACCGTCCCCCTCGCCGCCGCCGTCAGCGGCAAAGCAACCCGCTCGCTCGGCGTCTGGCAGGGCTCGGCCGCCCAGCAGGCGCAGGAGATGGTCCCCGAGGGTGTAACCGTCGTCTCCGCTCTGCACACGGTCGGGGCCCCGACCCTCGCTGACCTCGACGCCGAGCTCGGCGAGGACATCCTCGTCTGCGGCGACAAAAAGGTCCATAAGGCCCGCGTCGCCCGGCTGATCGAGCTGATCCCCGGCCTGCGCGCGGTCAACGCCGGCGCCCTGGAGATGGCGCGGATCGTCGAGCAGCTGACCCCGATGCTGATCTCGGTCAACACCCGCTACAAGGTGCACGCCGGGATCCGCCTTACCGGCCTCCCCGACGGCGACCACTGGGCCTAGCGCCGATGCGCGTCGCCCTCCTCGCCGGCGGCACCGGCGGCGCCAAACTCGCCGCCGGGATGCAGGAGGAGCTCGGCCCCGACCTGGCGGTGATCGCCAACACCGGCGACGACATCGAGGCGCTCGGGGTCCACGTCTCCCCCGACCCCGACCTCGTCACCTACTGGCTCAGCGGCGAAATCGACGAGGAGCGCGGCTGGGGCATCCGCGAGGACACCTTCACCGTCTTCGAGCGGCTGCAGCGGCTCGGCGCGCCGAGCTGGTTCGGTCTCTCCGACCGCGACCTCGCAGCCTGCCTCTACCGGCGCCAGTTCATCGAGGAGGGCGGGCGCCAAACCGATGCCCAGGCGCAGATCGCCCGCGGCCTCGGGGTCGAGGCCAAGGTGCTGCCGATGTCGGACTCGCCGGTGCGGACCAAGGTCCTGACCGCGGCCGGCCGGCGTGAGCTGCAGGAGTACCTGATCGTCGACCGCGGCGCGCCCGACGTGCTCGGGGTGGAGCTGGAGGGAATCGAGAGCGCCGAGCCGAGCCGCGAGGCGCTGGACGCACTGCGGGCCGCGGA
>Ga0184624_10000052_pt1 | contig 28567 bp, 47 predicted proteins | sample PLM3_5_b1_FD_133157 | JGI IMG/M metagenome (GOLD analysis project Ga0184624, IMG submission 133157) | Groundwater sediment microbial communities from an aquifer in East River, Colorado, USA - PLM3_5_b1 | ecosystem: Environmental > Terrestrial > Soil > Riparian zone | place: USA: East River...
GGCGGGGCGGGCGGAGCGGAGCGGGAGCGGGAGCGGAGCCGGATGATCAGGGCGTGACACCGGTGACCAGGCGATGATCAGGCATGCGTGGGGTGATCGGGGATCATGAGGGGTGGCCAGGGATCGCGAGGGATCATTAGGCCAGACTAGTGAAGACCCGTGTACTCGTGGTATAGTGGTGCCTAGCGGGGCCGGGGAGGCCGGGCCCCCGGCAAGATCACGAGAGGATCTGATCATGAGCGAGCAGCCCACCGCCACCCCCCAGGCCAGCACCGTCGACACCCTGCGCACCGCACTCCCGGCCAGCCTGAACACCAGCACGATCTACGCGCTGGCCACCCTGGTCGACTGGAAGAGCGCCACCCTCGACACCCTGCACCCGGCCACCCGCCCGGCCCTGGAGTCCGGCGCCGTGCAGGCCGTGTGGATCGTCGAGACCGACTCGTTCGAGATCGGCAACTCCGACCTTGACAACATCCACTCCATGGTCGGGGTGTACGCCAGCCTGGAGATCGCGGTGGCCGACGTGTGGCGCAAGATCGTGGCCGGGGACCGGATCTTCAACCCGGTGTTCGGTGAGCACGTCGTGGCCACCGTGCTCGTGCCCACCCCCGACAACAGCGCAGCGGCCGTGCCCTACGGCTGGGCCTCCACCGATGACAGCGCCGATGACAGCGCCGTGGCCCCGCACGGGCTGTCCACCGGATGGGACGCGTGACATGCGGATCATCGGACTGCTCGCCATCGTGTTCCTGATCATGATGCTGGTCGGGCGCATCCTCGGCCGCGACGCACTGCTGTTCATCTCCGTGACCGCCAACATCATCGTGCTCGGGATGAAACTCCGGATCTGGATCTCCGACCTGATCGCCCGCTCCCGAGAGGACGTCTGACATGGCCCGCAGCACCCGTTCCAGCACCGACCCCGTCGTGTGGCTGTTCATCACCGGCATCGAAGAGGACCGGCACGTCCGTTCCGTGCACGCCACCCGCGACAGCGCCTGCGCCGAACTGTGCGACCTGGCCATGCGTGGCCAGCAACTGATCAGCCCCCGCATCGAGCGCAAGGTGATCAGTGGGGCCGAGCCGATCCGCTCCGACCAGGTCGATCAAGTGGCCGCGGTGATCAAGGCGTATCGCGGGCTGGCTTCCGCGGGCAAATCCGACATGACCGGCCGGGCCAGCCTGCGCCCACTGCGCGAAGCCCTGGACGCGCTGGCCTACCCGATGGCCGTGCCCGACCCGGATGCGCCCTACCCGGTGCGCCGACCCGATCCCGACCCCGACGGGTGGACCGAACCCGTGCCGCACCCCGGGAAAGGCTGATCATGGGCTTCTCCCTGGGACCCGGCAAACCCATCCGGCGCACCACCCGTGAGGGTCGCTGGTCCCTGACGTGGACCGAACGCCCGCCGTGGCCCGACCGCCTGGACAAGATCACCTTTCGATTCTGGGGCAAGCGTTACCCGATCTTTAACCGGAGGCTCTGATCATGGACGGCCTGGCCGAACGCCTGATCGCCTGCGACGCCGACCCGTGGGGCGAAGGCGCCATCCGCTACCCGCCCGAACTCGCCCGATCAGGAGACCGCCCGATGCCGCGCCGCAACACGATCACGATCCACGCCTACCCGACCAAGGGCGCCGACACCATCACGTTGATCGATTGCCCGCAGCATGAGGCCGAGCGCGACGCCGATCTCGACCCGCGGCCCGGGGTGCGGATGATCGTGCAACCCGAGGGACAGCTCAAGGCCACCCGGCTCACCCTCGACCCGCGGGCGGTGCGCCAACTCCGGGCCGCGCTCAACCGCTGGGAGCACGGCAAGGATCTGGCCGAGCCGAGGAACTGACCGCCATGATCATCGTGCTGGTGGGGCTCGCGCTGTTCATCGGCGAGTCCCGCAAAACCCGCCGCATCCATGAGGCGCAGGCCAAACGGGCCCGTTACACCCGCGTCGACAAGTGCGGCGGCTGCAAGAAATCCCTGCTGGCCTGCACCTGCGGGCAGACCCCCCAGAGCCCCACGTTCGCGGCTAACGGGCGCTTATGGTGCTCGCTGTGCTCATCGCTGTGGCGCGGCGGACACTGCGCCAACACCCGTTGCCGGGCCCACTAGCCGAGAGGATCACGTCATGACCAAGATCGGAATTGCGGCGCTGATCACCGGTCTGGTGCTGCTCGGATTCGTGCGGGCCGTGCAAACGTTCGGCGCCCCACTCGTGATCGTCGTGCTGGTCGCCGGGCTGGCCATCCTGATCAAGGTGCGCAACGTGCACGCCGAAGGACACCAGGCGTCCGGCATCGACAAGATCAACCAGCCGGGGCGGGCCGTCACCGTCGGGGACCGCACCTCCCGATGGTGGGACACCGAACGCGAACTCGAACACCGACGCCACTCCTGGCTGTTGTCGCGCATCCTGCCCTACCGCGAAGTCCGGGTCGGCTCCCTCGACACCGCGCGGCGCCAACAGGCCAAACAACAGGCCGGTAAGCCGGTCCGGCCGATCGACTGGACAGCACCCAACCGCAACGGGGGCGGCTCGTTCGCCGGGGGCATGACCGCATCCGGCATGACCTACGACTGGTGCACGTGCTCCGAACAGGCCATGCCGTTGCTGTCCATGCCCGACGGATCCCAGCGCGCCAACCGCGGCGAAGAGACCTGCCTGTGCCAGTGCTCCGAATGCCGACCGAAGGGCCGCTACTACGACCAGGCCGAAGCCAAGATGATGCCGATCAAGCCCCGGCACTGGCGGGAACGCGAGATGGAACACGAGGTAGCGGTCAGCCTGGCCGACAACCGGCGCCGCGCCGAGGTGGGCCGCGTCACCCGGCTGTGCCGCCTGGCCCGCGACTTCCGCAACGACCGGGCCGCCGACAAGCGGGACGAACAAGCCGCAGCGGCGGCCGGATGGGAGCACCCGAACGTGCGCCGGGCGCGGGGCGAGGAAGTCATCACCGACACCGATGAGTGGTACTACCGGCACGGGTTCCCGGGCGACGATGGGGACGACGACACCGACGACGACCGACCGACCGACCCGATCAACGCCCAACCGGGCGGACACGAATAACCGAGAGGATCACCCGATGGCTGACACGATCAACATCACCCGTGAGTGCGGGCACTGCCACGCACCCAAGACGATCACCGTGAGTAGGACCGGATACCAGGCGTGGGACATGGGCCGGGGCGCGTTCGTGCAGGAAGCGTTCCCGGAGTTGAGCGCCGACGATCGGGAACTGTTGGTGTCCGGGATCTGCGGCCCGTGCTTCGATGCGATCATGGGCCCGGAGCCGGATGAGGACGAGGGACCCGGCGCGCTGATCATCGTGGCCGGGGACCCGTCGGACATCGAAGCGTTTGCACGGGCCGGGGGCTATGCGGGTGCGGAGCGGCCCCCCTCAGACCCCATGCGGGATGATGAGTCGACCCCGGTTGATCACGAACACCCCTGTTCACCGGACGCCAACCCGGGACCGGCCGGGGTCACCCTCACCGACCTGGGCCCCGGATCGCTGCACGAGATCCAATCCCGGGTGTTGGCCGGGAAGACCCTGCAAGGCGAGGAAGCCACCCGCGGGCACCTGTCCGCGCCGCACACCGACTGGCCGCGCTGCGCCACCGTGCTGCCCACCATCACCTCCCCGCTGTTCTCCACGGAACCCAGCCTGTGCAACCGGCCCGCCACCTTGATCGCCGGGTTCACCGCCGACTACCTGGACGCCTGCGGACACCACCGCTGCGACGACCCGATGTGCCCCATCGAGATGATCGGCTCCGATCCGGAGATCCGGGCGCAGGCCCTGGCCAACGTGATCCCGGTGTGCGGCATGCACCTGAACAAGTTGCGCATGGATGAGGACCGGTTCCGCCGCGACGTGCACCCCGACCTGTCGGCGGTGTTCCGGCTGGCCGTGATCGGCGTCGAGTCGTGCATCGGCACCGCGGCGCAAGTGTTCGATCTGCGGGGCGCGCAATGACCGACGATCCACGGCTGAGCGAAGCCTGGCGCGGGGAGCGGTGCTGGCTGATGGCATCGCCCCCGGGCCGGTCGGTGCCCGATGTGCTCGACGACCTGGACGGCATGCTCACCTACTGCCGCCGGTTGCGGCTGACCCCGATGGTGGTCACCGACCCGCGCGGCGTGGTCGCCGACGACCCCGACGGGGAAGCGCTGGCCACCGCGCTGCACGACCGGATGGGGGAGGCCCGATTGAGTGGGCTGGTCATGGGGTGGAACACCAAACCGGTCCGCAAGATCCGCTGGAAGATCAGCATGGGGTGGGGTTCGTCGCTGTGGTGCCGCGGTAAGGCGTTCAGCGGTCACCCCTACAAGCCCAAGATCACCTCTCGGGAGGCGCTGTTCTACTGGCTGCCCGACGGCGTGATCATCGATCCGTGCGCGGCCGACGGACAGTTGATCATCCCGGCTTGGCGGGCCGGGCGCAACATCATGGCCGTGACCGACAAGGGTCCGGCGCTGTGCGTGGCCGGGCTCGGCCAGGGCATGCTCTTCGACCCGGCGCAGGGCTGATCATGACCGGGGCGATCGTACTGGCCGCGCTGCTCGCGCTCTGCGGCGTGTTGATCTGGGCTATCCGGCGGGACTACCGGCGGCTGCCCCCCGAAGTGCGCGCCCTACTTGATCACTGGACGCATCGCGACTTGGACTGATCAACTGATTGATCAACCTCTCAAGATGAGACACATCCGGCGTGTAAACGGTCACCATGCCGCGCATGGGCGCACCCGGATACATCGGGGCGATCGTCGCCGTGGCTGGCGCGTTGATTGCCGCGATCATCTGCACAGTGGCATGGATCATGCATCTCAAGCGCGCGTACCGGTGCCGCTGCGGACACTTCAAAAACGCGCACGAGCACTACCGAAGGGGGTCGGATTGCGGGCTCTGCGGATGCCCGCGCTTTCGACCCGTGATCAACCGCTCGGCGCGCGAAAGCCACCGGGCAACGCTGCGCTACGTGCAGCACGCAACCGGCCAGTGGGTCCACACGACCTAACTCATAACCGAGAGGATCGCCATGATGACCGCACTGCACTACGTGGGGCTGATCGGCATGTATGTGGAGTTCGAGCAACTGGACGGGGAGGAACCGATCATCGGCGGAGTGGTGCGCGCCGTGGCCGACCAGCCGCACGGCGCGGTACTGGTCACCTTCGAGAACGACCAGTGTTTGCTCATCGAGCGCGAGGCGTGCTGGGGGCTGCGCGTGTTCCGCCGGTCCCCATGGCTGATCAACCGCTACGGCGAGGCCGAGCACGCGGCAGCCGATGCGGCGGCCACCACCTACGGCGATGAGCGCTACGGGCGGCCCCGGTGTGAGAGCAACGGCGCCGATGCCCAATAGATCCTCGCCCAACCGGTTGATCATCAAGCTGCCGATGTGGTGGGCCACGCTGGGCGCGATCGGCGCCGACCCGTTGGTGCACGAGCCGTACGCCCGCGCCGCGCGCAAGGCCGTGCAGCTCTACGTAGATCTCGCGGTGGAGATCGAGACCACCCGGCTGGCTGTGCGGGCGTGTCACCCGCGGGTACTCGATGAGCGCCACGAGTGGCCCGGTGTCTGCTCGACGTGCTGGGACCCCACCCGTGACGATCACTACGTGTGGCCGTGCCCGACGTTGCGCGCGGCCGGGGTGGATGAGGAGGGCCATCAGGAACGGGCCCAGCGGCCGGGTGGGTATGAGCCACACATAGTTCCGCCGGACGAGTCCTAGCCCAGCTACCCTGCACGCGGCCACCCCGGGCGTTTACACGCTAAGGAGGGGCGCACCGATGGCTGATCATGCACACCGGCAAGGGTTCGATCCGGGGCCGTGGGGTTCCGGCGGATGGATAGAGGCGCACTCCCGGCGTTACCGCATGTGGCACGTGCGGGCGGGCGCTCAGCTTTCGACACCCGATCTCGATGCGGTCACCCCGTACGCGTTGCGCAGCGGCCGACTGATCGACGTCTCGTGGGGGATCATCGTCTGTGATCGGGTGTCCCCCCGCGGCACCATGCACATCCTTGATCACGTACCTCAGCTCCGGGTGGCCACCTACTAGGAGAGGGGATCCGATCATGACCGACTACCCGGACGGCTACAGCGAACGCTATCCACCCGGTGGGCCGTGGCCGCACTACGGCGACCCGCGGGACGGCACCTACGGCAACGTCCCGATCATCGACGGCACCAACGTGCGCCCGGACGTGCTCACCGACCGGGCCCAACTGGTGGCGCTGCGGGCGTGGGTGCTGCAAGAGCGCGACCACGCGTTGCGGATCACCATCGGCAGTGGGGCGGCGTCGTCGCTCCAGTTCGCCATCGCCATGTCCGACGTGGCCGCGGTGCTGTGGGAGTGCATCACGAAACTGCCGCCGGACGAACGGCTCAAGATCCTGGGGGAGCGGCCGAGCCCCCACAAGCGTCCGCGTCCGATGCGTCGGTTGACCCGCAACCCGCTGCCGTCCATGATCGATGAAACCGACCCGGCGTTGTCGAGCCTGGACGATTGCGCGCCGCACCACTACTAGTGCACAGCAAGTACGCCTAGAGTCATCACACCCCGAATCCCGTAGGTAGTACCGACGGTATGGTATGCTGGTGTCTCCGGGGCACGTCACCCCGGACGAGAGGATCTGATCACCGATGACCGCCCCGGCCCTGCCCCGGATCGCTCACTGTGGCTCTTGCCCGGCCACCTTCCCCCGCGACGCCGCGCACTGCGCGAGCTGTCACGCCACGTTCGCCGATGTGGAGCTGTTCGCCGCGCACCGTCGGCCCACCCGCACCCGCTCCCTGTGTAAACGGCCGGGGAGTCTGGGCCTGGTCGAGCGTGCACACATCTGGCACCTTGCGCCCATGGCGCCCGCCGACCGTTTGGCGCGCTACCGGGCCATCCGGGCGCAGAACGAGCACGAGAGCTGAACGGCCGTAACGCACGTCCCGATGGAACCGAACGAGAGGATGCACACCATGGGCGGAACGCTCAAGGCCCTGACCGAAGACGCCGAAGCCGATGTGATCTTGCATTATCTGCGCGGCTGCGATGCCCAGGACCGGGCCGCGCGGCTGACCGCGGAGAACGTGCACGTGATCGTCAGTCTCCTCGATCATCTGTTCACGGCTACCGCGCTGGTACCCGCGGTGCGCGGCGCATTGATCGATCTGCTGAGCGTGGCCCGTGCGGACAAGTTGGCCGGGCTGCTCGCGCAGATCGATCCCGAGGGTGACATCGGCCGCCTGGCCAAGGTGGCGTGATCATGAGGGGTGACGGTGGGCCTGACCCGCGGCGGCTCGATCGAGATGACTCAACCGAGCCCACCGATCACCCCGATACAGATCCGGCGCTGCCGGTGGATCCTGCACCGTGGCCGGACCGTCTACGGCTCCCTGAGCTACGGTTACTTGATCATCGTCGGCCCGGGGCGGCGCTACTGGCGGCCTACCAGAAACGGCGCGGTGACCCTGGCCCGACGGATCCGCAGCCAGACGATCGAGATCTAGGCCCGACCGCGCGGTGCCCGCTGTGCCATGAGCGCATCCGGGTGGAACTGGTCGACGTCGAGATCGGGCACGTCTGGCACGGCGTGCACTGCGGGTGGGGCCACGAGTTCGGCTCGGCGGACCTGCCATGATCGGGTTCGTGGTGGCCTGGTCGTTGGTGGTGTTCGCCGGGCTGTGCGTGTACCTGGCGGTACTGGTCGCCACCGCGCCACCGCATGAGCGGGGACCGGAGGACCGATGACGTTCAGCATCGTGTGGATCATCCTGGCCATCCTGGCCGGGTTGGCCATCCTGGCCGTGATCAGTTGGTTCATGCGGGATCGCGACGGTCCGCTGTGAGCTTGACCGGCTACTGGTCGTTGGTCGCCATCGTCGTGGTGTCCGTGGCGCCCATGGCCATGGGCTATACCGAAGCGCATGGAAATACTGATCTTGTGCGTGTTCTGCGTTGCCTGCGGCGTGGTGTTGGGCTGGTCGGCCCGCGCCGCGCTGGCCCTGCGGGACGCCACCGAACCCAGACGAGAGGATCACTACCGAGATGACCAGTGCTAGCGGCACCCATCCCTACTGTGCGGTAACCGTGGTGCTCGTCCCGCTCGATCCGGACGGCAAGCCACAGATGGAGCGCACCGTGACCCTGTCCGGCGTGGCCGGGCCGATCGTCACCGACCAGGAAGAGGTGATGATCCGGTGGCGGCCCGATGATGAGACCGGGGTCCGGTTCACCCTCACCGGGTCGGCGGTGCTGATATGAGTATCTCCAGTGCCCAGGCGCGCGCCAACGTGGCGCGGGGCAAAGAGGCCGAACGCCAAGCCGCCCGGTTCCTGACCGTGGTACTCGGCGCCAAGATCGTCCGGGCGATCCGGACCGGGCACCGCGGCACCGCCGACCCGGGGGATCTGGCCAAGCTCGACGGCATGGTGTGTTCGGTGAAGGATTCCGAGCGGGTCTACATCGAGCAGTGGATGTATGAGCTTGATCAAATGGACGGGCTGGACACCGACGTCCGATTCTTGATCCACAAGTGGCGTCAGCACCCGGTGGTCCGCTGGCACGTCTACGTGCGGGCCGGGATCCTCGTCCCGCTGTTGACCATTGACCGGCAGGACGAGGGCGCCCGTGCGCTGATCGACTTCTGGGCGGTCAAGATCCTGTGGAAGGACACCGACCCGCTGTTCGATCAAGTGTTGCGCACGCCGGTCCGGCTTGATCTCGGCGCGTGGGCCACCATCCTGTTGCACGCCGGATACGGTGATCCGATACCGGAGGAGGCTCTGTAATGGGTGCGGTCGAAGAGATCCACGAACGTGAGCGGATGCTGATCATCCGGCTGGCGCCGCTGATCCTGCGCTACCTGCGCGACAAAGAGGGCGGCGCGGAGACCGAACCGCCCGCCGAGCGCGAATGGGGCCAGGTCTCGTTCAAGGTCATGATCAGGTCCGCGCCGGTCACGGTCACCCTCAAGATCGACCCGTGATCATCCGGCTGCGGGATCTCGTGCCCGCTGGTCACCGCATGTGCTGCCTGTGCTTCGAAGCCATCCCGGTTGATCAACTGTGGGTGGACAACGATGGCATGCAGTGGGACATGTGCGTGCCGTGCAAGGCGGCCGACGATGAAGCGGTCCGGCTACGTGATCAAGCCACCTGCGTAGAATAGAACGTGTCGGGGGTGCTCGCCGGTCTCGCCTGTTGACGACACCCGGGTCCCGCGGCGTGAGACGCGTGACGTCTCGCCCCCGACCTCATGGCCCCACTGCGGGAAAGACTTAGATCCTCTCGCCCGCGGTGGGGCCGCCTGGCGTTTAGGGCCATTCGGACAACCTCATCGTGACCCACACGTCTTAGCCTGTGTAAACGCCGCGTGTGGCTGCGCGGTCCTACGTGAGGTGACCCCATGCATCGCGCCGTCCTGTTCGTGTCCCTGATCGTGGCCGCACTACTGGCCTTGATCGCCACCGCCACCCCGGCCGCTGCGCAGGTGACCCCGGCCGCGGTAGCGTCGCAGGCTGCGGCCTGCCCGCACGTCAACTGGGGGTCCCTGCCCAAGGTGAGCGGCCTGGCCCGTCCAGACGAGGCGATCACCGCCGTGCGGGTGGGTTCGCACCCGTGCTTCGCGCGGCTGGTCGTGCAGACCGATGGCCGGGCGGCCCCGCGGTTCGATATCCGCTATGTCGGCCAGATCATCGAGGACGGATCCGGGCGGGTGCTGTTCGTGCCCGGCGCGGCCAAGCTCCAGTTGGTGATCTTTGCCCAAGGCCACAACGCGGCCGGGGATCGCTCGTTCGTGCTGCCGCGCATCGGCGGTGAAACGATCAAGGGCGCGGTGTTCGCCGGTGACTTCGAAGGCCAGGTGACGTTGGGCCTGGGCCTGCGCGGCCGTCTGCCGTTCCGGGTGTTCACCCTGACCAACCCGCCGCGGGTGGTGCTCGACGTCGCCCGGCATTGGTAGCAACCGGTTGGTCGATAGGGGGTGGAAGATCGGTTGAGCCGGATGGTCCCCCCGTCGAGTGGCGGCGTCATGAGCGAATCCGACCGGACCGCTACACCACTGACGAGAGGACCGGGGCCGAGCGTAACGAAACGGGGCCCGGCTGGCTGACCGGACCCCGTCCCCGACTGACACTGCGTTGCGCGACCCCCGACGGTCACACTCCATACCGGTGACCGGATCGCGCGATTCCCGCTGGACACCGGGGGGCGGCGTCCAGTGGGCCCCATGAAGGTGTTGCACACGCCCCGGAAGGAACGCGGTACCAGGCTAGACAGTGTGGGCGTGTAAACGGGCCGAATCTGAGAGGTTGATCTCGGCCGCGCTCACACCGTGATCGAGTCGAGCACATGCGCGAGCCACCGCGTATTGAACGCCACCACCACCGACACCGACCGGTGCCGCGGATCCGGCAGGGCCACCGTGGCCGACCACACCTTCGGCTCCGGAGGTGGCGACCAATCCTGCGCGGGCGGCCACCACAAGTTGACCTCCGCCGTGTAGTGCAGGAACCGGGTGGCGTGATCAAGAGTGGGGAAGTGCGCCCGGATCTGGTGATCACTCAGGCAGCGCGACACCTGTCCGGTCGCCCCGCTGGCGTCGAGCATCTCCCGGGCCGTCGAGCGGGCCGCGCGCCGCACCGGACGCATCACCGACCCCGCAGCGCCGACACCCGGGCCCGCGCCTGGCGGGTGTAGTCCAACAGCGGCACGAACTGTGGCGCGGCTTGCATGCCCGAGCCCACGTCACCCGGTCGCAAGCCGAGGGTTTCCATCGCGAACCGTTGGTGCACCGCCCGAAAGTCCCGGATCCGGCGGAGCAACCCGTCCAGGCCGTCCAGCACTGCGGGCCACGCGGCCCGACGTCGGCCCGGCGGGCACTGTTCGAGCGCATCCACCAACGACCGGCGGCCCAACGTGGCCACGATCCGCTCACCCAGGACACACACCGAACGTGGGCATTCCGCACGGAACGCCGCGGAGTAGTCGCGATACCCGGCGTCGGTGCGAGCCACCCCGACCCCCCACAGCGCATGATCGAGCCAACTGTTCAAAAACTGTGCCCCGGTGGGCGCCCGGTAGATGCGTTCGCCGATGGTCAACGGGACCAGCCACGGGATCAACTCTGTGGAGAACACCCCCAGCGGCATCCGGCGGGCCATCAGGGCGGCCGAGGCCACCATCGGATCCCAGGCGGGCGCCAGTTCCTGCGCGGCCGATGCGGCGGCCCAGTCCGGGCGACGTCCCACCAACCAGTCCGCGATGATCGACAACCGGTGTAGCACGGTGAGCAGACCCCGACCGCCCGCGCGCAGCGCGTCGATCAACAGCACTTCGGCGTCGAGCCGGGTCAGGGTGCGCAGCCGTGGACCTTCCGGGTTGAACGGCCCGTAGAGATCATTATCGCTGCGCGGCATCCCCTGCCGCACCCGGCCCAGGTGGATCAACGCGGCTTCCAGTCCGTTGATCTTCTCCCAGGCGCCGGGCACCCGGCGGGCCAGCACGCACAGCGGCGGATCGACGTCGCGCAACATGGCCATGGCGATCGGCACGTCGGCCCGGTCGCGTCCGACCGCGGACATCACCGGCACCGCCCCGCGCAGCACTGTGATCAACTCTTGGGGTGGTCGGATGATCACCGGGGTGGGGTCGGCGTACCAGTTGTCCAACCGCAGCGGATCAAGATCGGTGGGGTCGGGGGCCAGGGTCGGGGTGAGCAGTAGCGGCCCGGTCATGCGCGGACCAAACCGGTGGCGATGATCGCCCCAGGCAACAGGTAACAGGTGTCGTGACAGGACTCGATGGTCATGGTGGCCCGGCTTCCGTTCGGGCCGATCACGGTCACATAGCCCGGCGTGCGGCACCACTCCTGGGGACTCTCGACGCCGATCACCGCGTTGTGCGGGTAGGTCGGCACCCAGTGCCCGCGCATCAGGCGTTCACCGGTGGGCAGGTCGGGCCGGTTGGTGATCAGGTTTCCGGTCATGGGGGGTGATCCTCTCCAGTTGCTGGCCGCCCCACCCTAACATCGGTGGACGGGCAGTACGCTCTACCCGATCAGGCGTGTAAACGGTCCCGACCAGCCAAACACACCGCGGCCCGGCGTATCAGAAACGTGCGCGGAAACCTCATGTCAAGGGCTCGATCCGTGCGCGGTCAACCGGTAGAGATGCACCGGGGGGTTCGACCCCTACCGAGGAGAAGATCATGACCGTTCCCGTGCCCGTCGAGCTGTTCTGTGTCGTCTGCTACGGCCTGCCTCCCGCGGAGCAGTCCGACGACGTCAACGCCGTCACGATCTACCGGGGCGAAAGCCTGTGCGACGTGCACGCGGCGGCCCAACGACTCGTCCAGCCGGACGGGACGCTCGTGGAATGCTCCGTCTGCCTGGCCATCCCCGACCCCGCGGACCGGCCGGTGACCACCACCGCGTACGTGGTGCGACGCGGCGAAGGTCTGTGCTCCCATCACGCGCTCGAAATCATGGACGTGCTCGAAGTCGGCGGCGTGTTCGGACAAGCCTGACCCGCGGGTGGCGCACGGACGGGGGGCCGGGCGGGGGGGTTCCGGCCCCCCTCACCCGACCCCTGGCGGTGATCACCCGTTGATCGGGTCTGCGTCGATCGCGGTCACCATGTCGTGCAGGTGGCGCGGGCACGTCGGGTTCGGGCACACTGGGCGGGCCACCGCGATCCACGAGCGGGCCACCCGCATCGTGTAGCCGCAACCGCCATCGGTACCCGAGCACCATGCCTTGATCTGGCGGGCCCGCTGCGGGGCCGGGCCCACGTAGCCGCGCTCGATCATCCCGCCACCGACCGGCACCGGGGCACCGGCGGGCACGATCGCGGTGCTGCGCTGCACGTCCAACACGCTGTGCGGGTAGGCGCCCAGCTCAGCCTCTGCCATCAGCATGAGTTCCATCTCGAACGCCGGGCCGGGCAGCATTTCGGTGGGCTTGCCCTCCAGACCCAGGGCCTCACCGAACGCGGCGAACACCCGGTCGTGGCCGTGGTCGCAGTCGAACAGCACGTGCAGCATCTCGTGGATCATGATGCCGAGCACGGTGGACGCGTGCGCGACCTCCGGGGAGATGAACATGTGGTTGACCTTGTCGGCGGACCGCTCGGCGCGCCACGTCTGGCCGACGATGATCTCGTTCTCGCGCTTGGCACCCCAGCCGAAGCCCACCGAGATGTGGATCGTTTCGGGCATCGTGTAGACGGCGATCCCGGGCAGCGTCTTGCCGGTGGCCTCCGCGGCCGTGTTGACGATCTCGGCCAGTTCGTCGAACTTGGGACGGAGCAGCGCGTAGGCGGCCATCAGCCACTGCTCGCGGGTGGCGTACTTAGGGGCGCTGGTCGGGTTGCTCATCGGGTCCTCCGGGTCTCTGCCTTGCCTGTTGACACCTTGAGTCTACCACGGCGTTTACACGGGCAGGGGTGGAAAGGGTAGACCGATAGGGTGATGCTGACCACCGGGGCGCAAACCGGGGTGCGTTACCATAGGGTCACCGATGGCTGGTCGGAAACGGAGCGATCGTGGGCAACCACGACCATGCCGAGGAAGAGTGGATCAACCACGACCCGGCGGCCGAGGTGGCGACCCTGGCCGAGATGCGGCGCGAGCGCGAGATCTTGGAACTGCGCATCGGCGGCGCGTCGTATGTCGAGATCGGCGATCACTACGGGCTGAGCGCCCGCGACGTGAGCCGTATCGTCGATCGCGCGATCAAGTCCGAGGTACCCACCGAACTACGCGATCATGTCCGGGCGCTCACGCTGGCCCGGATGGACATCCTGATGAAGCGCAACATGATCAGGTTGGTGAGTCCGACCGTGGGCGCCGAAGAGCAGGAACGCGCCGAAGACCGGGTACTCAAGATCACCGATCGGATCATGGACATCACCGGCGCGCGGGCCCCGGTGCAGGTCGACGTGACCAACCATGACGCGCTCGACGAAGAGATCGCGATCTTGGTGCAGGATCTGACCCGGGCGGTGCCGCCCCGCCCCGACGTCGCACCTCCGGTCCGCGGTGAGGACAACCGGATCAACCCGGACTTGTCGGCGCGCTCGGGACGTTGGCAGGGCCGCATGCACCGGACCGATCGCGATCATGGCTACGATGACCCGTCGGTGCCGTGATGGGCAGGGGGCCGCATGTGGTCGACTTTGCGGGCGGCCACGAACGCATCGTGCAATCCGAGCGCGGGGCGGGTGCTCCCCCGTGGTCGCACCTGGACGATCGTGGAAAGCTGGCGCTGCGGGCCAGGCTGGAAGCCGAACTAGAACGCCGGGCCACCCTGTGGCGCTGCGACCGCGTCTACTGCGACGGTGAGCCGCACGGCCCGGTGCACTCGGCCGAAGACGGCTACCCGGTGCGGCACGCCCGCTGGAACCAACTCCCCCCGCCCGACACCGCCCGGTGGGTGGATGACCGGCGCGGCACCCGACGCCAGGTCAGTCAACCGTGGTTCGAGTGGCTGATCATGGCTGGGCGCGGTTGGGGGAAGACCCGCACCGGGGCCGAGTTCGTCAAGTGGCGCAACGATCACATCGGGGCCGGGCACCGCGTCGCGCTGATCGGGCGGACCGCGGCCGACGTGCGTGACACCATGATCGAGGGTGAATCCGGGCTGTTGCGCTGCTACCGGCGCAGCGAGCGACCCAACTACCTGCCCAGCAAGCGCCGGGTGGAGTTCGACAACGGTGGTGTCGCGTTCTGCTACTCGTCCGAGGAACCCGATTCGCTGCGCGGCCCGCAGCATCACACCGGGTGGGTGGACGAGTTGGCCACGTTCTACGCGCTCGATACGGTCATCTCGAACTACCGGCTGGGCATGCGGCTGGGCAACCATCCCCGGTGCGTGATCACCACGACCCCGCAGCCGCACCCCGAACTCCGCAAGATCATCACCGATCCGAAGACGGTCATGACGACCGGCACCACCTATGACAACCTGGCCAACCTGGCCACGGTGTTCCTGGATAACGTGCTGCGCAAGTACGAGGGGACCAGCCTGGCTGATCAGGAACTGTTGGGCCGCTACCTGGATGAGGCCGAGGGCGCACTGTGGTCGCGTAAGTTGATCGAGCGCCAACGGGCCACCCCCGATCTGGTCGCCCCCTACGTGCACGAGATGGAGACCGCGGTAGCGATCGACCCGGCGGGCAAGCTCAAGTCGGCCCGCAAGGGCACCGCCACCGCCGAGACCGGGATCATCGTGGCCGGGCGGCTGGACGATGAGGGGTTCGTGCTCGATGACCTGTCCGGGCATCACACCCCGGCGGCGTGGGCGCGCATCGCGTTGGGCGCGGCGATCAAGTGGAACGCGGGCTACATCGTGGCCGAGCAGAACAACGGCTGGGACATGGTCGAATCCACCTTGCGGATGGTCATGGCCGATATGCGCCGGGCCGGGGAACCGCTGCCGCGCGGGATCAAGATCCGGCCGGTGACCGCAAGCAAGGGCAAGCGCACCCGCGCCGAGCCCATCGCCACCTTGTCAGAGCGTGGCCTGTGGTGGTTCGCCGGGATGTTCGTCGAACTGGAAGATCAGTGCGCCACCTGGGATCCGGGCCAGGACTCCCCGGACCGACTGGACGCCATGGTGTGGGTGGCCAGCCACCTGTTCCTGCGCCGTCGGGGCCGGGCCGACGTGGCCTGACGCCGCATGGCCCTATCGCCCGTGTAAACGGTGCGCGTAAGATCCCGGCCCGTGGCGGCGACGTGGCGCGGCTGGCTGGGCGGCGTCGTTTCCGACCTTGCAGACACCGCACTCAACACCCTGGCCGGGTCACGCGGCATCCCCTCCGGTGACGGGTTCAGCGTCGGCGTCCCCTCCCACGTCGGGCCCGACGGGCTGCACGTGACCATGGGCCTGGACGGGCTGTACCAGTGGTACGGGCAGTACGGGACCGGCTGGCGCAACTCGGCAGTTGCCTACCGGTGCATCGTGGCCATCGCCACCAACGCGGCCACCTGCCCGCTGCACGTGCTCGATCAAGAATCGGGCGAGGCTATCCCGGATCGCGTGGCCGACCTGTGGAATCACGCCCCCAACGATTACATGGCCGCCCGGGTGCTGCGCGAGATCACCTGGCTGCGCCTGGAAACCCAGGGCCAGGCGTTCGTGTTCATGGACCGCGGCGCCACCGGTCAGGGTGAGGTGGACTCGCTACACGTGCTCGATTCGTCCTGGGGTGTGCAGCCCATCGTGGACAACACCCGCGAGGACGGGTTGTCGGTGCTGATCGGCTTCCGGCTCAACTCGATCAACGGCCGGTCCGGGGTGGTGCTCCCGGAGGAAATGCTGTGGCTGCGCTACCCCGATCCGGATGACATCTGGTCGTGCCTGTCGCCGCTGGACGCGGCGCGTCATGCGCTCGAACTGGACGACTACGCGCGGCGCTACCAGACATCGAGCCTGGCCCGCGGCGGCGCCCCGGGCGGCGTGGTCTACCTGGGCGATGTGGACGAGGAAACCCACGCCAAGATCAAAGCGGATCTGCGGTCCCGGCACGAACGACCCGAGGACGCCGGGCGCCATCTGGTGCTGTCCGGGCCGAACGCGGCCAAATACGAACGGATCACGCTGACCGCCGAAGAGGTGGCCTACCTGGACACCCGGCTCCGCAGCGCCGAAGAGGTCATGTTGGCCTACGGGGTGCCCCGGGACTACCTGATGGGCGGCACCACCTACGAAAACCGGGACGCCGCGCGCACCACCCTGTGGTCGGACACCATCGTGCCCAAGTTGCAGGTGGTCGCATCGGAGATCGACCTGACCACGCAACCCGACCCGCGGTTCATGGCCGAGTTCGACGTCTCCGAGATCGAAGCGTTGCAGGAATCCAACGACGCGCAGGTGAGCAGGCTCAACGAACTGGTCGATCGGGACCTGTTGACCTTGGACGAGGCGCGCGAGGAGATCGGGCAGGAACCGCTACCGGACGGCATCGGGGCGGTGACGTTGTCGATCTACCGGGCGCGGGCTACGTCGATCGGCTCGCACCAACTCCCGGATATCCATGGGGACAACCCATTCGGTGATCAACCGAGTCCGTTCGGAGATCCCGCCGACGATCAGAACGATCCGTACCCCGGTGCGGATGGCGACCCAGACGACCCAGAGCAAGATCCTGCGCCGACGCGTGTAAACGGTCATGGACGCAATGATCACTCACGCAATGGTCACCCGGTGCCCGTTCCGACTGGAGGTAGGACGTGATCGACCCGCAGCGCAACCAACGCCAGTTGTTGCACACGGCGCGCGGCACCATCCCGGCCCCGCCCGCGGGCGTGGTCGACGGGGTGGCGGTGCGGTTGCGCGGCGGCCCCTGCGACGGGCGCACCGGTGAGTACGTGGGCGCCTACCCGGAACGCCTGGAGATCAACCTGGGCACGTTCGGGGTGTGGACCTACCTCAAGACCGGCGAGTGGGCCGATATCGAGGACTTCCGGCCCGGCACCCTGGACAAGCGGGTGCGATCGGGGCGGATCTACGTGTGGAACGAGAGGGACCCCGATGGTAACCCGATCTGATCATGTAGATCCGGCGTACGCGCTCGGCGACGAACAGCGTCCGACCACCGTCCGCACGGTGGCGCTGGCCGACCTGGAGTTGCGCGACGACGTACCCGAGGGCGAACCGCACTTCCGCGGTTGGGCCTGCCGGGCCGATGTGCGCGACGCCTACGGCACCACCTTTCAGGCGGGCGCCTGGGCCGCGGGCGGGCTGGACGCGCAGCCGTACGCGCTGTGTTGGATGCACGACCCGTGGGTCCCGGTGGGTGCGTTCACCGCGGCCGACCGCAGCGACGGGCTGTGGATCGAGGGCCGCTGGGACCAGACCCGTGACGGCCGGGACGCCCGGACCAAGGCGCGCACGAGTGCCCCGGGGCTGTCCGTCGGCTTCCGGAGCGTGATCTTCGACGAGGAGGATCCGGAACTGATCATCGCCGCGCAGTTGGTCGAGGTCTCCCAGATCACCGCGCGGATGGCGGCCGTGCCCGGCGCCAAGTTCGAAGAGGCGCGCAGCGCCCCGACCGATCGAGAGGATCAACGCCGAGAGGATCAACAGACCCCGGCGGGTTGGCCTGCGTCCCGCCGGTCCTTACTCGTGGCCCGTGCACGCCTGCGGACCACTCAGTTGATCACACCAGGAAGGATCTGATCATGCTCCCCGACGATGGGTTCACCGCCGAGCAGATTGCGCGGGCGCGGGCCCGTGCGTTCGGAGCCGAGCACACCCGCGACCGCACCGGTACCGCGGTCGACTACACCCAGTTCACCGACGCCGAGCTACGCGCGGCCCGTGATGAGGCGATCGCCGCGCTCGACGCCGAGGACGCGGGTGAGGACCAGGCGCGGGCGGCTGACGAGATCGCCGCCGAGATCGAGCGCCGCAACACCATCACCGAAGCCACCAACGCGCGACGTCAGCGGCTGGCCGCGGTCGAGGTGGCCGAACGGTGGCGACCCGAAAGCGGCAACGGGCGCCCCGACCCCGGACCCCGGGAACGCGGCCAGCGTGGACCGGGTGAAGATGGGCCGCCCCGCGGTGGCGACGGGGCCAGCCTGGTCCCCGACAACTGGCGCCAGATGGTCGCCGAGGGCGGGGCGGCCTACATGGCGCGCGGCGCGCACGGCACCGCGGAAATCCTGAACCTGCCCCGGGCCACCGACCTGCGCACGCTGGTCACCACGGCCACGTACCCGTCTCAGCCACAGCGGGTGCCCGGCGTGCTGCACGCGCCCACCCCGCAACTGCGGGTGGCCGACCTACTCGATCAGCAAACCGCCACGTCGGGCGTGATCGAATGGGTGATCGAGACCGCTAGCCCGGTCACGGCCAACACCGCGATCGAAGTGGCGGAAGGCACCGCCAAGCCGGAAGGCGCGTTTACCTTCACCGTGGCGTCCAAGGCGCTGGCCACCATCGCCGTGTGGGTGCCGATCACCCGGCAGGCGGCCGAGGATGAGGCCCAGCTCACCGGCTACATCCAAGGGCGGCTGTCCTACTCGTGTGAGAAGCGGCTGGACTCGCAGCTCCTGAACGGTGATGGCACCGCGCCGAACATCCGCGGCATTCTCAACACCGCCGGTGTGCAGACCCAGAGCATGGCGACCGACTCGAAGTTGGTCAGCATCCGCAAGATGATCACCAAGGTGCAGGTGGCCGGGTACGACGCGTCCGGGATCGTGCTCAACCCGGTGGACTGGGAAGACGTCGAGCTGTCTACCGACGACAACGGCGCGTGGATCTTCACCAACGACCCGTCCAGCCTGGTCGGGCCGCGGGTGTGGGGGCTGCCGGTGGTGCCGACGGTGGCCATCGCCGCGGGCACCATGCTGGTCGGCGCGTTCCGCGAGGCGGCCACCCTGTGGCGCAAGGCCGGGGTGCGGATCCTGATGTCCGACTCGCATACCGACAATTTCGTCAAGAACATCTTGGTGATCCTCGCCGAGATGCGGGCCCAGCTCGCGGTGTACGCACCCCCGGCGTTCGTGAAGTCGGTTGTCTGACGGGTGCCGCGCACGACGACGTACCGGCGGGGCGGTCGAGCTTCGCACCGGAGGATTCCGATGACCAGACCGGACACCTGTCCGTGTTGCCTGGCGCCGATCCCGCCCCGCCGGTACGCCGGTCCGGAGGATGTGCAAGAGCGACCGGACCGTGTAAACACTCCGGGGACGACCGATACCCCGGGGGGAGGCGAGCATGACGACCCCCGACCCGGACACGCCGATCGGCTACGCGAGCATCACGCAGGCCAAGGCTGCGGGTGCCGCGGGCACCGACACCGAGATAGCGGCGGCCCTGGAGAGCGCACAGATCACCATCGATCGCTACTGCCGTGATCATTTCAAGCCGGACGATCTGAGCTTTCGGGTGCCGGTCGACGAGTGGGGGACCGGCTACCTGCCGGTGATCGCCTACGCGACCGACGTCGGGGTGCTGGGCTACGACGGGCGCACCTGGAGCACCGACACGTTCCCGCCGTTCGGCGGCTACTACTCGGGAACCGAGTTCGACGTTGCGGGTGACTACGGGTGGCGCACCACCCCGGCCCCGGTGATCGATGCGGCCGCCCGGCTGGCCGCGCTCTACAGCCCCGGCCAGTTCGACGGGCAGGCCGATGCCGAGGGCAACCCGATCGGCATGCCACCCGCCCCGACCCTGCAAGATCAATCCGACCCGGGGCCGCCCACCCAGCGCCAGGGCTCACCGGCGACCGAGCGCACCACCGGGGATCCGATTGTGGATGCCTGGCTTGAGCCGTACAAAACCAACCGGGTAATGATCTAGGAGAGGGCGATGGCTACCAAGGACGCCAAGAGCAGCGGCACGGGCGCGAGCACGGAACAGGACGCCGAGCGGGCGAGGAGCACGCAGATCGACACCGGCGGCGGCGATATCAACCTGTCGGTCGGCGCCACCACGCTCAACACCGACGAGATGAACAAGGAACCCGACGTCGACTGGACGTTGTGGACCAAGCGCGGCCCGGCCGAAAGTTGATCTCGCCATGCCCGCATCGGTGACCTGGGAGAATGAGCGCCAGTGGCGGGACGCCATCGTGCGCGCGCTCGACGACTGGGATACCGGCCTGCGGGCCAACCTCGATCATCTCCTGGAGATGGCGGCCGAGGAGGCGCGCAAGCGGTGCCCGGTCGACACCGGGCGCTTGCGGCGTGGCATCGAGACCGACATCGACACCGGTGGGGCACATTCGGACGTGACCGGGGTCCTGTTCGACGATGTGCCCTATGCACCGTTCGTGGAGTTCGGTACGCGCTACATGCGCGCACAGCCGTTCCTGCGGCCCGGGATGGCCATGGCCCAGGCCCGCTACGAACGCGAGATGATCAAGGGGTTGCGGTAGCCGTGGGCACTCCCGTGGTCACCAACGCCACCGTGAGCGGGGCGCTCAAATACGTGATCGAGTCGGCCGGGCTGGGCGTGACCGTGTTCCGGGATCTCGCCCCACCCAAGGCCCCGCTCCCGCTGGTCGTGATCACCGAAGGGGTGGCCTGGACGGTGGTCCCGTCCGGTGACACCGACGCCGAGGGCGAGCTACGCATCCGCGAACAGGCCCAGGTGGACATCTACCAGGCGCTGCGCGCGGCCGACGGATCCCGCGTCGAGGAAATCGGGCTCGAAGATCACATCTGTTGGCTGATGCACCGCACCAAACTGCCCTCATGGTTGATCGTCTGCTACGGGGTGCAGATCCTGACCCGCTCGGCGCAAGCCAGCGACAACCTACGACGCACCATCGTGACGGTGCAGATAGATCGAGTGCTGGCAAACCCAGCGCCGTGAGGAGGAATCGATGACCACCCCGACCCCGGTTGCCGATCAAGGCATTACCAAGGTCTACGCCGTGCAGCACTGCCAGATAGCCACCGTGCTCACCGATGCGGTAGGTGCACTGGCCACCTACGGCGAATGGTTCGACGTCCCGGGGATCAAGAGCCTGGCCCTGTCCGGGGACATGGATACCAAGCAACTGCGCGGGGACAACCGGCTGATCGACCAGCAATCGATCATCACCGGGCTGACGGCGGCCATCGAGAACGCCAAGCTGTCGCTCATGAACCTGGCCATCATGCTCGGCGGCACCGTGAGCGATCGCACGGCCAGCGCGACGGTGCCCTACACCGGTCAGGGCTGGTCGCTGCTCTCGGATGCGTTCCCGAAGTCGTTCGGGTTGCGCGCGGTGTCCGCGGCGGCCGACGCCCCCGGCGGCGCAGTGGCGTTCGTGCTGAGCAAGTGCTCACTATCTTCCTTCCCGGAGATCGGCGCGGCCGAGGAGGACTACCAGACGGTGTCAGCGGAGATGAACGTCAACCCGCCCACCGGGACCTCCCCGTGGGTGGACGTCGTGATCATCGATGCCTACGACGCGCCCGACCCGTGGGAGCCGGAAGACCCGTTCGCCTGAGCTGATTGATCACAGACCCTTCCCGATGGCACCCATGAAGGTGCGGCCACCGTGGCGGTCCGCTCCCTTCACCGTGTAAACGGCCGCCGCACCCCGACGCGCCGGATGCACTGATCATGAGAGGACGTGCCGTATGCCCGGCACCGGTAACGGATCCGGCCAGTGGGTCGCGATCGGCGACGACAAACACGAGTTGATCTATTCGATGCTCTCCCTGGAGAAGATCGAAACGCAGTTCGGTTCGGTCACCGAGATGCAAGCGATGATCACCGATGAGGAGGGTCAGGTCACCCTCGATCGCCCGGTGGTCAAACTCTTGATCGACATTATCCATGCCGGTCTACTGCACGTGTTCGACGACAACCCCGCGGGGCGCAAGGCCATCGCCACCGGCATCCGACCGGCCGACCTGGACACCATCACGACCGCGTTCACGCTGGCGTTCACCGACGCGTTCGGGGAGCTGGGGCAACAGGCCATGGCGGGGGAACTGACGGGACCGGTGACATCGAGCCAGCCGAACCGGGCGGCGCGCCGGTCCGCATCCCGTTCGCCCGGTGGTACTACATCGCACTCGTCATCCTCCAAAGATCACAAAAAGAGTGGGAAGAAATGACCCCGCGCCAGTTGCGCGGGCTGGCCGAGCTGCACCGCGAGGCGAGCGGCGACCCGGGCCCCCAGGGTCAAGAGCCGGTAAAGCGTCCGGCGGCCCGTGGAAGCGGCGGGGCCGGGTGGCTCATGGCGGTGTCCAACTCCCTGGAACGCAACCGCCCCCGACGCCGTGTAAACGCTCCGGGGTGATCTGAGTGGCGCTGCTCCCCGATCTGGTCGGCCGCATCCGACTGGACATGTCCGAGTTGGACCGTGCCCAGGGTGAGGCCCGTTCGCGCGGCGCCATGATCGGCACGGCGCTGGGCACCGCAGTGGGCAGCCTGGCCGGGGGGCTACTGGCCGCCGCGGGAGAGAAAGTCCTCCAGTTCGTCTCCGGGTCGGTGGACGCGTTCGCCAAGCTCGAAGACGCCATGTCGGTTACCAACGTCAAGTTCGGTGAGGCGGCCGGGTCGGTCGAGAACTTCGCGAGCCGGGCATCTACCTCGTTCGGCATGAGCAAGCGTGAGGCCCTGGAGGCGGCCAACACCTTCGGCACCTTCGGCAAGGCGGTGGGGCTGACCGGTCAGCCACTGGCCGACTTCTCCACCCAGATGACCGGGCTGGCCGGGGACATGGCCTCATTCGCCGGGACCACCCCGGACGAGGCGATCACCGCGCTGGGAGCGGCGTTCCGTGGAGAGTATGACCCGATCGAGCGGTTCGGCGTACTGATCAATAAGGAGATGGTCAACCAAAAGGCTCTCCAGATGGGCCTAGCCGCGACCAGCGCCGAGATCACCAAAGGTGATGAGATCATCGCCACCCGCGCGCTGATCATGGAGCAGACCGGGCAGGCGCAAGGCGACTTCGCGCGCACGTCCGACTCTGTGGCCAACTCGCAGAAACGGGTGGCGGCCGAGACGGAGAACGCCCAAGCCGCGCTCGGCGAGAAGCTGGCGCCCGCGTACCTGGTCGTGCTGAACGCGCTCAACCAAGTGATCAACGGGATCACCGGGTTCATCGGCGTCATCGGCAACGTGATCACGTGGGTGGGCCAGTACAAAGAGGTCCTGATCGCTCTCGGCGTGGCACTGCTGGCCGCGACCGCCCGAACGATCGCGTTCAATGCGGCCGTGGCCGCCCAACTGGCCTGGATGGCCATCGTCAACGTGCTGAACGCGATGCGGGCCGCGTGGTGGGCGCTGAACGCGGCCATGGCGGCCAACCCGATCGGTCTGGTCATCACGGTCATCGCGGCCCTGGCGGCCGGGCTGATCTACGCCTACAACCACTCCGAGAGCTTCCGCAACGCGGTTGATCATCTGTTCGCCCTACTGAAAGAGTTTTTCGCCTGGTGCGGCCCGGCCATCGAGCAATGGGCGACCAAGGTCGGTACCTCGTTCGGCCAGGCCGTGACCGACGTGACCAACTTCGGCACCGCAGTGGGCAACTGGGGCGCCAAGATGAAGTCCTCTTTCGTCCAGGCGTACCAGGACGTCGAGGGCTTCGGCGCGCACGTGAACAAGTCGCTGAGCGACACCGGAAACGATCTTTCCCGGTTCGGCGACAAGGTCAACGAACTGCCGCCCAAGGTGGCCGCCGCGCTGTCCCGGTTCGCGCAGATGCTGTGGGACTCGCTGGTCACCGGGTGGAACCGGGCCCGCGATGAGTCCGTGCGGGTGATCGGCGTGATCATCACCGATGCCCAGGCGCTCCCCGGGAAGATCATCGGTGCATTGCAGGCCCTGCCCGGCCAGATGATCAACATGGGCCGGGACATCATGAACGGCCTACTGAACGGGCTACAGCAACTCGGCCCCTCGATCGTGAGCTACCTGACCAACCTCATCCCGGAACCGGTGCGCCGAGCGCTCAACATCCACTCCCCGTCGGGGATCATGAAGGACATCGGTGTGGACGTCATGCGCGGGTTGGACGCCGGACTCCAGAGCTGGATCCCGAAGATCCAACAGACGCTGAGCAGCGTGATGGACATGATCAAGGCGACCGGCCAGGCGTCCGGGTCGCTCAACATCGCCGGGCAGAACATCGGCTATCAGGTGGCCAAGACTGATCAAGGCATCTCCGGAAGCGCCACCATCGGCGGCCAACAGGTATCCGGCTCGATCAACCGCAGCGGCCAGGCCAGCGCCACCATCGGCGGGCACACCTACAACATCGATGCGCGATCGTTCGGTACCCAACTCAAGCCCCAGGACGTCTCGGATGCGATCAAGTGGGCATCCAAGATCGGCGGACTGGTGTCCGCCTAGGAGGAGAACATGAACCCGCTTCACATCGTGCTGTTGATCCTGGCGTTCCTGTTGGCGGCCGGGGCCGCGTTCGTGGCGTCCCGCCCGCACCCGGTGGCAACCTACGGGCTGGTACTGCTGGCGGCCGGGATCGCCGTGTGGTTCCTTGATCTGGTGCTGGTCGCCGCGCGGGTGTACTAGTGCGATCCACGCAGCCAGGCCAGTGGCGAAACCTGATCTTCGGTCCGGGCACCGCCTACCCGGTGACCGAGATCGACGGTATCGACGGCCTGCCCGATATCGAAGCGGCCGACGTGGACCGCCCGCAGATCGACGGCGCGTGGACCGGCACCGACCAGGTCTCCCCCCGGGTGATCACGCTCTCGCTGGGCATCCGCGGCGATAGTCCGACCGACCTGGAGGCCAAGCGCCGGGCCGCGCTGCTCTTACTCGGTCCCTCGCGCAAGGCCGTGGAACGCCTGGTACTCACCGACGGACGGATCGTCTACGGCAAGTTGCGGCGCTCGGCGATGCCGTCGGACATGGGCTATGACTGGCGGCTGGGAGACATCCACCTCCAGTTCTGGTGCCCGGACCCGCGCGTTTACACGGGGCTACCGCAGTCTGCGCTGTTGGTGGCGGGTGGGGCTCGGCTGACCGGGCGCACCTACAAACGTGGCTACACCCTGGCCAGCGGCGCACCCAACTACGTGGCGCCCAAGGGTTGGCAGTACCCGCCCGCCAGTCAGATGGTCGGACAGACCCAGATGATCAACTATGGCAACGTGGGAGCGCCGGTCGACTGTCAGCTCACCGGGCCGCTACTGAACCCGACCATCGAAGTGGTGGGCAACACCCTGTTTCCGATCAACGTCTCGCTCGGGTCCACCGACGTGCTGCTCGTGACCCGGGACTATCACGTGATCTTGAACGGAGTCGAGCGCCGCGACCTGATCGGCATCGGGGCACAGTGGCCGGTCATCCCGCCCGGCACCTGGACGGTCCGGCTGTTCGCGCAGTCGGGCAACGGGACCTGTTACGTCGCCACGCAGAGCGCGTACCTGTGACGGTGATGATCATATGACCGGATTCGGCGGTGGTACATCCACCACGCTCATCGTGCGGGCCATCCAAACGAAACAGGTACTGGCCACCGCTCCCTGGTCGAGCCTGACCTATGAGTCCCGGATCAACGCGGCCGGACCGCTGCAAGCCACCATCCCGGTGTTCGATGGCGGGCTGGTCGACGTCATGTTGCCGGGCCGGGTGATGATCGGCGTGCTGCGCGGGTCCATCCCGATGTGGTCGGGCATCCTGTGGAAACGGGCCATGAACGCAGACGGCCTGATGCAGATCAGTTGTGACGAGATCATGTCCTACTGGGACCGGCGCCGAATCCGGCAAACCATGATCTTTACTCAGATCGATCAATCCTCGATCCTGTCCACGCTGATCGACCTACCGCAGCGCGACCCCTACGGGGCGCTCGGCGTGACCACCATCGGCAACGTCATCACCGGCAAGCGTCGAGACCGCACCTACTACGGGGCGGACCGCAAGAGCTACGGCGAGATGATCCGCAACCTGTGCGGCGTGATCGACGGGCCGGATATCAAGTCGAGCCCCATCTACGCCAACGGGATCTGGTCAGACCGGTTCGAAGTCGGCTACCCGCGGTTGGGTCGCAGCCTGGCGCAGAGCCACCTGACGTTCATCGTCGGGGTGAACTGCGAGATCGTCGAGTGGGAGGAGGACGGCGCGTCCTCAACTACGTTCATCGACTGCGTATCGACCAACACCGCCGATGCGTCCAACCCGCTGTTCGCTTCCTATGAGGCGCGGTTCATGTACGGCGCCGGATGGGTGCGCCTGGAGGACGCGCTGAGCTTCACCGACGTGTCCGTGCAATCCACGCTCGATGAGAAGGCCAAAGCCGAGCAGGCCGCGCGGTCCGGCATCATCCTTTCGGTCAAGATCAAACTACCGGACGCGGACGAGGATCCGATCATGGGCAGCTACGGGGTGGGGGATGACTGTCGGCTGATCGTGCCCCCGGGCCCCGCGTTCGTAGACGGCTACGACATTCAAGTGCGCATCGCCGCGATCTCCGTGCAGGCCGGACAGATGGACACCGTCACCATCACGATGGCGCCTGCGCTGCTCGACGGCACCACGATCATCCCGGTGCCCTAGGAGGCCGCCCATGACCCGCGTCGCTCGCTCGATCGAACTCTCGGAATGGCTCACGCGCACCGAAGAGCGACTGTCCACGGCCGAGCGCCGGTTAGCTGCCGCCGCACGCCCCGCGCAGGGCTCCACTGCGGTGATCACCGGGCCCAACCTGTTGCCCAACCCGGGCTATGAGGGCAAACGCCTGGACGGATGGGTGAACTCGCAACAGGGCCTGTTGGTCGGCGGCCCGGACGCGCTAGCGGGCGACTGGTCGTTCCGCATGAGCCACGTGGCTTCCACCCCCGTGGTCACCCGGGAGAAACGATCTTTCGATATCTCCCCCTACGCCTGGCGCAACTACACCGGGGCTAACGCGTTCAAACCGGCTACCGGCTCCGATGGAGTGGATCACGCCTGGCAAGGCCAGTTCGATGCGGTGGACGGCAACACCCGCTCTTACCTCTGGTACGACCCGGCCGGGTTCGCCGAAGCGGTGGGCACCATCGCCGGGGACTGGGAATCGTTCGACCTGTTGATCTTCTGGGAGCACTGGTACTGGTCCGAAGGCGGCATCGCGGTGATCGGCGCGCACACCGTGAGCACCCCACCCGCGACCGGCGCCATCGGACCCACCACCAACTCATTCCCCAATCTGGTGCAATACCAGTGGCCGGGCCGCTACCTGACGGGTTCCTGCAACCTGATCAACATCGGCGGGATCGCCGACCGGATCCGGGACGGCACACTACGCGGCATCGAGCTGGGCCCTGGTCCCACCACGAACCTGACCTACTACGGGTACGCCCGGCCCTACGATGCCCGGCTGCGCGCCACGTTTTGGAAGACGACCAGCATTTCGATCACCGGGCTGTCGTCGGAAGTGCGCTCACTCGGGATGGGCGTGTCGGGTAACAACGTCAAGTGGAACGCACAGACCGTGGTCAAATCCACCGTCCCGGCGGCGGCCAAGCTGGGCGTGTGGTGGCGCAACGCGGGCGGCACCGTGACCGATGTGGACGTGGCCACGGTCAACCTGGGCGCCAACGCCACCACCCCGATGGCGGGCACCACCGCAGCCGCGTTCTCCGACGTCGCCGTGGATCTCGGCGTCTACCTCAAGGTGACCGGTAGCCCACCGTCGGACGGGTCGGGGACCACCATCCCCTGGAACTACACGGTCGACGACTGGATCTTGCGTCAGCAAATCGCAGGCTAGGAGAGATCATGACGTTGAAAGCGCTGTACCTGCAAAGCGGGGCCTACAACGCGCTCGATGATCGGATGCTGGCCGGGATGCTGCTCGACGTCGCATCCGACCCACTGTCCGGGGTGGGCCGCATCGTCACCGGGCTGCTCACCTCGGCCCAAGGCACCCCCAACATGACCGTGTCGGTGTCGCCGGGCCGGGCCATCGTGCCCACCCCGGCATCGGACGGCGGCGGCTATGCGGTGATGAACGATGCCTCGCTGAATGTCACCGTGACCCCGGTGTCCACGCTGCCGCGGGTGGATCTGATCCTGATGGCGGTCGACGACGCCGACTACTCCGGTTCGATCTACGGGCCCAAGATCTACTGTCTGGCGGGCACC
>Ga0184624_10000053_pt1 | contig 28539 bp, 32 predicted proteins | sample PLM3_5_b1_FD_133157 | JGI IMG/M metagenome (GOLD analysis project Ga0184624, IMG submission 133157) | Groundwater sediment microbial communities from an aquifer in East River, Colorado, USA - PLM3_5_b1 | ecosystem: Environmental > Terrestrial > Soil > Riparian zone | place: USA: East River...
AACCTCCTCCATCAGCTTCGCCATCGAGACGAACTGCGAGGTGCGGACGCCGACCTTGATGATCCCGCTCAGCTTCAGCTGCATCCCCAGCTCCTGGGTGATCGTCGCGGAGATCTCCTCGGCGCGGCCCTGCAGCCCTTCGGCGATCGCGGCGATGAAGCGGGCGCGCTCCTCGCGCGGAGTCTGCGCCCAGCCCTCGAAGGCGTCGCGGGCGGCGGCGACGGCGCGGTCGACATCCACGGGCGAGCAGCCCGGAACGGCCCCCATCACTTCCTCGGAGGTCGGGTTGACCACCTCGATCGGGTCGGCGCCGCTCGGCTCCACCCACTCGCCGCCGATGAAGATCCTGTCCTTGACCTGAAGCTCAGCCGCCGTCGCCATAAGTCCTCCTGGTTGCACCGCTCGTTGCCCGAAAACTAGCTGATCGGGTAGTAACGCGTATATGCGATAATTGCTAATCCGCTATGAATCTCGAACCAGGACGCCTATTGCGTGAAGCCAGAACTCGCCATGGCCTGAGCCAGCAGCGCTTGGCCATCCGTGCGGGAACGACCCAGTCCGCGATCTCGCGTATTGAGCAGGAACGGGGGTCGCCCACCGTCCGGACGCTCGAAGAGCTGCTTCACCTGATGGGAGAGGAGTTGGTTCTCGCGGTCGAGAGGCGGGATTCGGGGGTCGATCTCACCCTGAACCAGGCAAATCTCGAACTGACTCCAGAGCAGCGTGTCCGCCGAGGTCTCGAATTTGCGGACGTCGTAGGCCGGAATCGGGGGGGAGAAAAGGGCAAAGAGAGGACTTAGATGAGCATGGATCCGGGAGACTTCGACGATCGGCTCGACCCTGGCCCCCTGCTGGCGGCTCTCGATCGCAACGGCGTCGACTTCGTTGTGATCGGTGGCCTCGCAGGGCTGGCGCAGGGGTCGTCCTACCCGACCTTCGACCTTGATGTCGCCTATTCGCGCGACAAGGGGAACCTGCGCCGGATGGCCGCTGCCCTCGGCGAAATCGGAGTGACCCTGCGCGGGGCGCCGGCGGATCTGCCGTTCCAAGTCGACGACCAGGCCCTCGGCAACGGCTCCAACTTCACCTTCGCCACCGCCCATGGCAGCTTCGACATCCTCGGCGACGTTGACGGCGTCAAGAGCTACGAGGGACTGCGGAGGAACGCCAAGCGCGAGTGGATTTCCGGAGTCGAAGTCCTGGTCGCCTCGCTCGATGACCTGATCGCGATGAAGCGTGCGGCAAATCGGATCAAGGACCAGCTGATGGTGCTCGAGTACGTGGAGCTCGCCGACGAGATCCGCCGGCGGGAAATGGGCGAAGACGGCTAAACGGCCGTCGTCAGCGCGTCCGGCTTCGCTTCCGCCCCGGGCCCCCGCACCTGCTTCGCGTCCCGCGCGGTCAGCACCTTGCCGCAGCTTTCGCAGATGCCGCGCTCGCTGACGGTGCCGCCGCACTGCTTGTGGACGATCAGGCGGCGCTGGCCCTCGGGGTCGGGGGAGTAGCGGTCGCCCCAGTTGAGGAGGGCGATCAGGGCGGGCCAGAGGTCGAGGCCCTTCTGGGTCAGGAAGTACTCGTAGCGGGGCGGGCTTTGCTGGTAGGCGCGCCGCTCGAGGATCTCCTCGTCGACCAGCCGCTGCAGCCGCGCCGAGAGGACGTTGCGGGCGATCCCCAGGGACTCCTGCATCTCACCGAAACGGCGGTTGCCGTGCATCACCGAGCGCACGATCAGCAGCGACCAGCGCTCGCCGATCACCTCCAGCGCCTTGGCGACAGAGCAGTCGAGGGCGGGGTAATCGCGACGCAGCACGTGTGAATCTTCGCACACTGGGTTGCATGAAGCAACCGACCACGGTAGGCTCCGGCCGTCCAGAGTTGCTTCATGCAACCTAGTCCAAATGGAGGCCCGACATGAGGCTGATCAGACACAGGAACCACAGGCGCCCGAAGGGCCCGCGGATTGCGATCAGCGAGGCGGAGATCAGCGCCGACCTGCACTACCCGGCGAGCCGGCGGCGCGCGGAGCGCACGGCCGACGTTCAGAGGCTCCCGGTCAGGTGAGCGGCGAAAACGGCGTGGTCACGGCGCCCGAGGGCACCGCGGCGGACGTCGCGGAAGCGTTCGCGGCGTCTGATCCCGACAACTCCCGCTCCCGCACGCTCGTCTGGCAGGACCCGGTGCCGACGGCGGCCGCCGGGGCGACGATGACCGGGATGGAGTACATGACCGCGGTCGTCACCGGTCAGATGCCACCGCCGCCGATCGCGGTGACGATGCGGCTGCGGCCGGTCGAGCTGGAGGAGGGGAGGGTGGTCTTCGAGGGCGAACCCGGCGAGGAGCACTACAACCCGATCGGCGTCGTCCACGGCGGCTACGCCGCGACCCTGCTCGACTCGGCGCTCGGCTGCGCCGTCCACACCACGCTCCCGGCCGGAGTCGGCTACACCTCACTCGGCCTCGAGGCGAAGTTCGTGCGCCCGATCACCCGCGATACGGGTCGCGTCCTCTGTGAGGCAACCGTCCTCTACCGCGGCCGCAAGCAGGCGACCTCGGAGGCAACCCTGACCGCTGCAGACAGCGGCAAGCTGATCGCCCACGGCACCGCCACCTGCATGATCCTCGGCGGCGAGGCCTAGGAAGCGCTGTGGCGCGCGAGCTCGACCAGGAGCCGTACGCCGAAGCCGTTGGCTTCGTTGCCGACGTACTCGCGGCCGATGTCCCAGGCGCTGCCGGCGATGTCGAGATGCGCCCACGGCGTCTCGCCGACGAACTCCTCGAGGAAGGAGGCGGCGGTGATCGTCCCCGCCTTGCGCTTCTTGCCGAGGTTGGAGAGGTCGGCGACCGTGCCCTTCATCAGCTCCTTGTACTCGGGGTGCAGCGGCAGCCGCCAGGAAAGCTCGCCGGTCGTCTCGCTGGCCTCCGTGACCGCGCCGGCGAGGTCGTCGTCGTTGGCGATCAGGCCGGCGTAGGTGGAGCCGAGGGCGATCTCGACGGCGCCGGTCAGGGTCGCGATGTCGACGACCCGCTCGGCGCCGAGCTCGACCGCGTAGGCGAGCGCGTCGGCGAGGATCAGCCGGCCCTCGGCGTCGGTGTTGTTGACCTCGACCGTCTTGCCGTTGTACTGGGTGATGATGTCGCCGGGCTTGATCGCGGTGCCCGAGGGCATGTTCTCGGTGGTGGGGACGAGGGCGATCAAGTCGAGCGGCAGCCTCAGCTCGGCGATCGCAGCGGTCGCCTCGAGCACGGCGGCGGCGCCGGACATGTCCATCTTCATCTCCTGCATCCCGGCGCCGGGCTTGAGCGAGATGCCACCGGTGTCGAAAGTGACTCCCTTGCCGACATAGGCGAGGGTCGAGCCGGAGCCGCCGCCGCTGTAGCGGAGGACGATCAGCTTCGGCTCCTGCGGCCCACCCTGGCTGACGGCGAGGATGCCGCCCATCCCCTTCTGCTCGAGCTCAGCGCGGCCGAGGACCTCGACGGTGAGGGCATCGGAGCCGGCGGCGATCTCTGCGGCGCGCTCGGCGAGGAAGGTCGGGGTGGCGACGTTGGCGGGGGTGAGCTGCAGGTCGCGGGCCCGGTTCTGGGCCTCGGCGGCGACCCGCGCGACGGTGGCGATGTCCTCGACCTCGGCCGGCCCGAGCAGAGTCAGCGACTCCAGCCGGGACGAGTCGTCCCCGTCGCCGGACTTGAAGCGGTCGAAGCGGTAGGAGGTGAGAATCGTGCCGGTGACGAGCGCCTCGGCAGCGGCAGCCGGGTCGGCGCCGTCGGGCAGCGCCCAGGCGAGCGAGCCGGCCTCGAGCCGCTTCGCCTCCTTGGCCGCGAGCGCGGCAGCGACCCGCAGCTTCTCGGCGTCGATCTCCTCGCGCGCTCCCAGGCCGACCACGACCACCGGCGGGAAGCCGTCGGGGCGCAGCAGCGAGAGCTTCTTGAAGCTCGATCGGGCGTCGTCGCCGCCGCCAGCGGCCGCGATCTCCGGCGGCAGCTCGGCACCCTCGAACAGCCCCACCGCGAGCACCTCGGCGCCGCAATCGGCCAGCTCCGCCTGTTTCACCTCGACCTTCATCGGCCGCGAGTTTACGTTGCCCTGTCGGTATCGTCATCCGCTGGACCTGGCGGACAGGGGCCAGGTCGGCGAACTTCGGAAAGGAAAGGCAGTAGATGCCCAGCTCAGTGATTCTTGGAACCGCGCGCACCCCCTTCGGAAAGATGGGCGGCGGTCTCTCTTCCCTCGACGCCACCGATCTCGGCGGCACCGTGATCGAGGCCGCTCTGGACCGCTCCGGCGTCGCTCCGGAGCAGGTCGAGCAGGTCGTCTTCGGCCAGGTCCTGCAGGCCGGCCAGGGCCAGATCCCCTCGCGCCAGGCACAGATCAAGGGCGGGATCCCGAAGGAGGTCCCCTCGGAGACGATCAACAAGGTCTGCGCCTCGGGCATGCGCTCGCTCGGCCTCGCCGACCAGGCGATCCGCGCCGGCGACACCAACGTCGCTGTAACCGGCGGCATGGAGTCGATGAGCCAGGCCCCATACCTGCTGCCGAACGCCCGCTTCGGCTTCCGGATGGGAGACGTGCAGGCGCTCGACGCGATGACCCACGACGGGCTCACCAACCCCTTCACCGAAAAGCAGATGATCAACGAGGCGAGCGAGGTCGGCAACGAGCTCGAGATCACCCGCGTCGACATGGACCGCTTCGCCGAGCGCTCGCACCGGCTCGCCCACGAGGCGACCGAAGCCGGCCGCCTCGCCGACGAGATCGTCGGTGTAACCGTCAAGTCCCGCAAGGGCGAGTCGACGGTCGAGGCCGACGAGGCGATCCGCCCCGACACGACCCTGGAGACGCTGGCGAAGCTGAAGGCGATCGGCGGCGAGGACGCAACCCACACCGCCGGCAACGCCCCGGGCGTCAACGACGGCGCCGGCGCGATCGTCGTCGCCTCCGAGGAGTGGGCCGAGAAGGAAGGGAAGACGCCGCTGGGGCGGATCCTCTCCTACGGCACCGTCGCCGACGACTTCCCCTACCTGGCGAAAACGCCGGCCAACGCCGCCAAGCAGGCGCTGGAGAAAATCGGCAAGAGCCCCGAGGAAGTCGACCTCTGGGAGATCAACGAGGCCTTCGCCTCGGTCGCCCTCAACTCGGTGCGGATGCTCGGCGTCGACGAGGAGAAGGTCAACGTCAACGGCGGCGCGATCGCCCTCGGGCACCCGATCGGCGCCTCCGGCTCCCGCATCGTCGGTGCTCTCGTCCACGAGCTGCGCCGCCGCGGGGGCGGCCTCGGCGTCGCCGCGATCTGCTCCGGCGGTGGCCAGGGCGACGCGATCGTGGTCGAGGTCAACGGAGGCTGATCTTGAGCGAGCAGCCCGCGAGCGAAGGTACGCCGCGGGCTGCCGCTTTCTTTGATCTCGACAAGACCCTTATGGCGGGATCGAGCGGGATGCAGTTCGCCCGCATCGCCGCCAAGCAGGGCGTCGTCAGCCGCCGGCTCCTTGTCAGTTGGGGCTGGGAGCACCTGCGCTACCGCCTCCGCGGCACCACCGACGAGCGCACCGCCGAGGTCCTCAAAGTCGCCCGGGAGCTGATCCGCGGGCTGCCGGCGAAGACGATCGACCGGATGGGGCCGGAAGTGATGGCGGCGATCCTGCCCCGCGTCTTCCCGCAGATGCTCGAGGAGGTCTACGGCCACCAGGATGCCGGCCGTCCCACCTTCATCGTCAGCGCCGCCGGCAACGGCGTCGTCGAGCAGCTCGCCCACGTCCTCGGCATGGACGGCGGCATCGGCACCCGCTACGAGGTCGACGGCGAGGGCAGCTACACCGGCCGCCTCGACGGCCCCTTCGTCTACGGCGAGGGCAAGGTGACGGCGATGGCGGAATTCGCCGAGCAGCACGGGATCGAGCTGGGGGAGTCCTACGCCTACTCCGATTCGCTCTCCGACCTGCCGATGCTGCGCGCCGTCGGCCACCCGGTCGCCGTCAACCCCGACCCGCCGCTGGCGGCGATCGCCCGCGAGGAGGGCTGGCAGACGCTCCACTTCGAGCGCCTCGGCCGCCGCCTCGTCGCCCTCGCCGTCACCTTCCTCGCCACCGTCGCCGGCTTCGGCGCCACGAGAGTTGCCGCCCGGCGTCGAGTGCCGCCGCCCCGGCGGCTTCGCCCCCGCTAGGGTTCCGGGCCGGATGGAGGCAGCAACCGCACGGAAGATTCGCGTCGTCGTCGCCAAGCCCGGCCTCGACGGGCACGACCGCGGCGCCAAGATCATCGCCCGCGCCCTGCGCGACGCCGGCATGGAGGTGATCTACACCGGGCTGCACCAGACGCCCGAGCAGATCGCCGAGACGGTGATCCAGGAGGACGCCGACGCGGTCGGCCTCTCGATCCTCTCCGGCGCCCATATGACCCTGGTCCCGAAAGTGGTCGAGCTGCTGAAGGCCCAGGGCGTCGACGACGTCCTCGTCACCGTCGGCGGCACGATCCCGGCCGACGACATTCCCGAGCTGAAGCAGCTGGGGGTCGCCGAGGTCTTCACGCCCGGCTCCGGAACCGACGACATCGTCGAGTTCATCCAGGAGCGGGCGAGCGTCCGCCACGCCGAAGGCTGAACGCCAGCGCGCCTGGGTGCGCTCCGTGACATTCGACACTGATCGGTGCATAGGTCCGACCGATCCGGGTATCATCCTGATTGACTCGTCAGTCAACCGCGCCGAGGCGTTAAGATCGCGCCCCGCGAAGACCTGAGAATCGTCCCCAAGGAGGCTTTGTTTTGAAGATCTGCGTCCTGGTCAAGGAGGTCCCGGACGCCGCCGTTCAGAAGCGCATCGACCCAAGCACGATGCGACTGGACCGCGGCGGCGAGAAAAACCTCAACCCCTTCGACACGCACGCCCTCGAGGCGGCCATGCAGATCAAGGAGGGTGGAGCGATCCCGGTCGAGGAGGTCGTGGCGGTGACGATGGGCCCGAGTTCCGCGGTCCGCGCGCTGCACAAGGCCGTCGCCCTCGGCGCCGACCGCTCGGTTCATCTTTCCGATGACGCGCTGTCCGGCTCCGACGTCTGCGCGACCGGTTACGCGCTGGCCAAAGTGCTCGAGTCGGAGAGTCCCGACCTGGTCCTGCTGGGCCAGCAGTCGGATGACGGCGAGTGCTACACGATCGGCGCCGTCGTCGCCGACCACCTGAAGATGCCCTCGCTGACCCAGGTGATCCAGATCGACGTCACCGATGGCAAGCTGCGCTGCGAGCGCCAGGCCGAGTACGGCTACGACACCGTCGAGGTGGAGCTGCCGGCCGTGATCAGCGTCGGAGACGCCATCAACGAGCCGCGCTACCCGAGCCTGAAAGCGATCATGGGCGCGAAAAAGAAACCGCTTGACGCGAAAGCGACCGGCGACGTCGGCATCGAGGCCGGCCAGGTCGGCGAGGGCGGTTCGAAGACCAAAGTCCTGGGGTTGAACCCGCCGCCGGCCAAGGAAGCGGGCGAGATCATCGAGGACGAGGACACCAACGAGACGGTCGAAAAGATCGTCTCCTGGCTGGACGAGAGGAAGCTGATCTAGATGGCAGGGATTCTGGTTTACGCCCTCCACGACGACGAGGGCAACTTCAACAAGAACTCGCTCGGGGCGATCTCCGAGGCGGCCAAGCTGGCCGGCGAAGTCGGCGGCGAGGCCGCGGCGCTGGTGGTCGGCGACATCGCCGACGACGCCTGCGCTTCGCTCGGCAACTACGGCGCCGCCAAGGTCTACCGGGCCAAGAGCGTGCCGGAGGGTCTGGCGCAGCCGATCGTCGACGCGATGGCGAAAGTCATTCAGGACAACGGCATCTCCCACGCCCTCTTCGGCGGCGGTCTGCTCGGCTTCGAGATCGGGGCCGGCCTCACCGCCCGCCTCAACGCCGGCGTGACGATGGAGGTCACCGCCGTCAAAGTCCAGGACGGAAAGCTGGTCGTCGAGCGGCCGATCCTGCAGGACTCCGAGATCGCCGACGTCGGCTACGTCTCCGAGCCCGGCATCATCATCGGCCGCCTCAACGCCTTCGACACCAAAGAGTCCGGCGGTAGCGCCGAGGTCGTCGACGTCGACGTCGAGCTCTCCGAGTGGTCGAGCAAGGCGAAGCTGGTCCAGCGCGGCGAGCAGCGCGGCGCCGACGTCAACATCGAGGACGCAGACATCCTCGTCGGCGGCGGCCGCGGCCTCGGCGCCAAAGAGGGCTTCGAGCTCTGCGAGCAGCTGGCCGAGTCGATGGGCGGTGCCGTCGCCGCGACCCGCGCCGTGGTCGACGCCGGCTGGTACCCCTACGCGGCCCAGATCGGCCAGACCGGAAAGACGGTGGCGCCGAAGCTGTACCTCGCCGCCGGCGTCTCCGGGGCGATCCAGCACAAGGTCGGGATGCAGAACTCGGAGAACATCCTTGCGATCAACAAGGACCCGAACGCCCCGATCTTCGAGTTCTCTGACCTCGGGGTGGTCGGCGATCTCCACAAGATCGTCCCGAAGCTGACCGAGGCGATCAAAGCCAAGCGGGGAGGCTGAGCTTCGGCTCAGTCTCCTTTTCGAAAGGAGCTCGAATTGGCAGTTGCACCGAGTGAGTTTCCGCCGCCCTTCGATTCTGCGAGCGTCATCGCGGCGCCGACGGATCCTGCGGACGAGCGCATCGAGGTCGGCATCGCGATCGTCGGCGGCGGCCCGGCCGGGCTTGCCTGCGCCAACAAACTCATGCAGCTGCTCGAGGACGAGCCGGAGCTGACCGAGAAGCTGGGCGAAGTCCCGGTCGCGGTCATCGAGAAGGGGAAAGTCGCCGGAGCGCACCTGCTCTCCGGCGCCAATGTCGAGCCCTCGGCGATGGAACGGCTCTTCCCCGACCTGCCGCCGGCGGAGTGGCCGCCGGTCTACCAGGAGGTGACGAAGGACGCGACCTACTTCCTCACCAAGAGCAAAGCGTTCCCGCTGAAGCCGCCGCCGCCCAACTTCCGCAAAGAGGGGACCTACACGATGTCGGTCTCCAAACTGGGCCGCTTCCTCTCCGAAAAAGCCGAAGAGGCCGGCGTCTACATCCTCACCGAGACCGCGGCCACCCAGCTGCTGGTCGAGGACCGGATCGTCAAAGGCGTGCGCTCCGGCGACCGCGGCCGCGGCAAGGAGGGCCAGGAGCTCGGCAACTTCGAGCCCGGCTCCGACGTCGTCGCCAAGGCGACGGTGCTGGCCGAGGGCACGATCGGCCACCTCACCTACGCGGCGATGGACTACTTCAACCTCCGCGAGGGCTCCGACCCGCAGGTCTGGGAGCTCGGGGTGAAGGAGGTCTGGGAGGTCCCGAAGCCGCTCGACCGGGTCATCCACACGCTCGGCTGGCCGCTGCGTTGGAGCCCGCGATTCAAGGAGGCCGGCGGCAGCTTCATCTACCCGATGGGCGAGGACAAGGTCTGCTTCGGCCTCGTCGTCGGCCTCGACACCACCGACGCCACCTTCTCCGTCCACGACGCTCTGCAGGAGTTCAAGACCCACCCCTTCATCAAGAACATCATCGAGGGCGGCAAGCGGGTCGGCTGGGGCGCGAAGACGATCCCCTCAGGCGGCTACTGGGCGCTGCCGAAGCGCTTCTCCGTCCCGGGCATGCTGATGGCTGGCGACGCAGCCGGGATGGTCAACATCGCCGAACTCGCCGGCGTCCACTACGCGATGCGCGCCGGGATGTACGCGGCGGAATCGATCGTCGAGTCGCTGAAGCAGGACATCGACTCGGTCAACTTCGAAAGCTACGACGGGAAGATCCGCGGCTCGGTGATCGAGAAGGACCTCTACCGCTCGCGCAACATGAAGCAGCCGCTGACCAAGGGCCTGATCTTCGGCGGCATGATGGGCAGCGCCATGGTCGCGACCAAAGGCGCCTTCCCCGGCGGCCACTGGAAGATCGAGGACAACGCCGAGATCCCGGTCTTTCAGGGCAAGGCGGCCGACAGCTACCCGAAGCCCGACAACGAGCTCACCTTCAACAAGCTCGACTCGGTCTTCCTCTCCGGCAACGCAACCCGCGACGACGCCCCCAACCACGTCCGCATCCAGACCCACGTCCCCCGCGAGATCGCCCAGACCTGGGTCTCGATGTGCCCCGCCCAGGTCTACGAGATCCCCGAGGACCAGCTGGAGAGCGGCGCCGCCGAGGTAGACGTCCACGTCACCGCCTCCAACTGCGTCCAGTGCGGGGCGATCACCGCCAAGGGCGGCCGCCTCACCCTCCCCGAGGGCGGCGACGGCCCGCTGTACCAGGAGACCTGAGCTACTAAGCCGCTTCGGTTTCCTCCGCCTGGAGCATCGCCGAGCCGTCGAAGATCTGGGCGGCGCGGGAGGTGGCGGGGGTGAAGTCGAGGGTGCTGCGGCGGCGCGGGGCCGCGATTACGGTCCACTCATCGCAACCGGCGAACGCTTCGTCGAGGCGCTGGGCCATCGTGCTGCGGGGGCGATCCTGATCGAAGATCTGCTGGGACATCGCTGCTCCGTCCTGGGTCGGGGGTTGGTGAAGTTTCCCCCCGCCCGTCGGACGAAAAATATGCTCTTTGCGATTGTTTGGGAACGTTTGTTCGTTCGGGCGCTCAGGGGGAAGCCGCAAACTCCGCGATCTCGTCGGCGACGCGCTGGGGCTGGTCGAGCGGGACGAAGGTTTTCGCGTCCGGGATGCGGACCAGCTCGGCGTTCCCGGCTTCATTGGCGAGGCGCTCGCCGTAGGAGATCGGGAAGTACTTGTCGCCCGGTGCCCAGAGCAGCTTGATCGGCAGTTGCGAGCCACGCAGTTTCTCGGCGGCCGCGAGCGTGTAGCGCTTGTTCATCCCGGCCGTGACCTTACCGGCGTCCCGCATGATCTTCGGGTCGCTGTTCGTGGGCTCCATCCAGGAGGCGACGAGGTCGTCCGGGATCTTCGTCCTCGCGAAAGGGGCGAAGGCGCGGCGGGCCACCGCTCCGATCCGGAACGGCGCTGCGAGGACGCGCATCCCACCCGGCAGCTTCGCCAACGGCGGCATCGCCTTGAACATCCCCGGGGGGAAGTTCTCGTGGGTGTCGCAGTTCGTCAGCACCAGGCGGCCGATCCGCTCGGGGTAAGTCGTGACCAGGACCTGCGACATCGCCCCGCCGGAGTCGTTGCCGACGATCGTCACGTCCTCGAGCTCGAGCTCGGCGAGGAAGTCGGCGATGATGCGGGCGATGCCGGGAGGGGAGAGGTCGGCGTCGGGGTTCATCGGGGCGCGATGGGCAGCGATTGGCCAGTCCGGGGCGATGCAGCGGCAGCGGTCGGAGAGGCGGTCGACGACGCCGCCCCAGAGGCGCCCGTCGACGAGGAAGCCGTGGACGAAGACGACGGGCTTGCCCTCGCCCGCCTCGCGGTAGCGGATCGGTCCCTGCGGGAGTTGCACTTCCTTGCGCTCGTCGGTCACGATGGTGCCTCCTTTAGCTTCGGTTCCGGCCTGGTTGCCATTAACATACAGACTGCATGAACGTAAATCCAGAACGCCGCACCCAGGCCGAACGCACCGAAGCAACCCGCGAGGCGCTGATGGCCGCCGCCCGCAAGCTCTTTACCGAGCGCGGTTACGACGACGTCGGGACCGAGGAGATCGTTCGCACTGCCGGGGTCACCCGCGGCGCCCTCTACCACCAGTTCGGCGACAAGGCGAGCCTGCTGCGGGCGGTCTACGAACGGATCGAGGCGGAATCGACCGAGCGCGTCGCCCGGGTCGTCCTCGGTTCAGAGCTGCACAGCCCGCTGGACGCGATGAAGGCCGGGATCGAGGCGTTCCTCGACGAGTGCGCCGAGCCGGAGCTGCGCCAGATCGCCCTCCACGACGCACCCGCTGTCCTCGGCTGGGAGCGCTGGCGCGAGATCGGCGCGGCCAACGGCCTCGGGCTGATCGAAGCGAGCGTCTCGGCGGCGATCGAGGCGGGGGAGATCCGCGAGCTGCCGGTGAAGCCGCTCGCCCACCTGCTGATGGGGGCTCTCGACGAGGCGGCGATGCTGCTCGCCCGCGACGAGCGGCCGCAGAGCCGGGCCGAAGTGACCGAGGTCCTAGTGGCCCTGCTCGACAGCTTCGCGGTCGGCCGGGCCTAGGCTCCCGGAGAGCCGGCGGGACTCCTTCTGGGCGTACATCCGCACGTCGGCCAGCTGCATCGCCTCGGCCGGCGAGTCCGCCTCCTCCGGCACCGAGGCGATTCCCCAGGCGGCGCTGAGGTCGAATCCCTTGCCGCTGGAGGTAAGTGCTTCGGCGGCGGCGACCGCGAGCTCGTCGCGCGCCTCCATGCCGCGCGAGACGATGCCGCCCTCGGCGAGGACCAGGAACTCGTCGCCACCGAGCCGGTAGGCGGTCGCCCCTGCCGCCACCTTCGCCTTCAGCCGCCGCCCCAGCATCCCGAGCATCTTGTCGCCGGCCGGGTGGCCGAAGGTGTCGTTGTAGCGCTTGAAGCCGTTGAGGTCGAGCAGGACCACGGTCAGCGGCGCGCTCGGCGTCGCTTCGTGCCGCTCGAGGTCCATCTGCCACCGCGCCTGGCTGCCGAGGCCGGTCAAGGGGTCGGTGCGGACCTGTTCCAGCAGCCGCTGGTTCTCTCGCAGGCTGACCGCGAGCCGACCGATCACAGCCAGCATCGTTGCCGACCAGAGCAAGGTGGTGAGGGCGCTGGAGCTGTGCAGGTACTGGAGGAAGCCGAGGACGATCATCGCCCCCGCCACGATCCCCGGCACCACCATTTCCCGCCAGCCGTCGAAGCGAGCGTCGGGGAGGATGCGATCGGCCTCCGGTTGCCAGACCTCGGACCCGAGCAGAACCGCGGAGATCAGGTAGATCGGTTCGACCCAGTCGCCGCCGGGAACCGTCGCCTCGTAGGTCTGCAGGGTGAAGGCGACGTCGGCCACGGCCATCGTCGCGAGGCCGCCGAGCAGCAGGGTCCAGGTTCTGCCCGGTCGCCAGCGGGTGAGGGCGATGACTCCGACGATCAGCGAGACCAGGAGGACGTCGCCGAACGGATAGGCGAGGGTCGTCGCGACTTCGATCGTCGAGCCACTGGTGCGGTCGGCGACGAATTCGAAGAGCAGGGCCGCTCCGACCGCGCCGGTGCCGAGCGCGGCGATCGCCCCGTCCATCCAGAGCCGCCTGTCGAGCTCGCCGGCGCGGGCCCGGACCAGCAGATAGAGCCCGAGAATCGCCAGCGGGTAGAAGGCCAGGTAGCCAATGTCGGCGGGGGAGGGATAGGGCGCGTCCGGGTTGCCTTCGATGTAGAGCGTCCACCAGATCTCGCCCGCCGCCCAGGCGAGGATCGAGGCCCCGATCGCAACCCAGGCGCGCCGCTCGGGCCCGCCGCGGCGGGCCCGGATCAGGCAGGCGAGGCCGGCGCAGAGGACGACCGAGTCGTAGACGACGCCGTTGATCGCGGTGTCGAGCCCAGCGCCGCCGATCCCGATCCAGTCGTGGACGATTACCAGCGCTGCGCCGCCGAAGAGGATGGCTGAAACAACGTTCCGCACAGGGACCTATCGGCAAGGCTTGCGCGGTTCTCTAGACTTGTTGGAGATGAAGGCTGCAATCCACCCCAATTACACGCTTGCCAACGTGCATTGCTCGTGCGGCAACCAGTTCTACACGCGCTCCACGAAAGAGGACTTGCATGTAGAGCTCTGCTCCGAGTGCCACCCCTTCTACACGGGCAAGCAAAAGCTGGTCGACACCGGCGGTCGAGTTGAGCGCTTCCAGCGCCGCGCCGCCAAGCACCGGGCCGGGAAGTAGCGCGTGAGCCCGCCCTCGGGCTCGGCACTGGCATCCCACCAAACCCCCTCCGGCAACGGAGGGGACCCTGTGCGCATGCCCGACGGAGCCCTGGTCGCCAAGCGCGACGCACCCGTCGGCGGCCAGGCCGTCCTCGAGGGCGTGATGATGCGCGGGATCTCCGTCTGGGCGGTCGCCGTGCGGACGCCCGAGGGGCAGATCGAGGTCGAGTCCGAGCAGCTCGTCCCCTGGGCGCAGCGGCACCGGCTCTGGCGCCTGCCGGTTATCCGCGGCGTCGTCGCCCTCGGCGAGTCGCTGAAGATCGGCTTCAAGGCTCTGGCGATCTCCGCCAACGCCCAGATGGAGGAGGACGAGGAGGGTGAGAAAGAAGAGATCGGCGGCTGGGTCTGGGGACTGACGATCGTCCTCTCGATGCTGCTGGCGGTCGGCCTCTTCTTCGTCGTCCCGGTCGGTCTCACCAGCCTGATCAAGGACCAGCTCGGCTCCTCGCTGCTCTTCTGGCTCGTCGAGGGAGTCCTGCGGACCGCGATCTTCATCGGCTACATCCTCGCGATCAGCAAAATGCCCGACCTGCGGCGCGTCTTCGAGTACCACGGGGCCGAGCACAAGACGATCTCCTGCTACGAGGCCGAAGACGAACTCGTCCCCGCGCGGGCGAAGCTCTACTCGCGCCTGCACCCCCGCTGCGGGACCAGCTTCCTGCTGATCGTGATGGTCCTGGCGATCTTCGTCTTCGCCCCGATCGGGCTGCCCGCCTGGTACTGGCTGCTCGCCTCGCGCATCCTCGGCATCCCGCTGATTGCCGGCCTCTCCTACGAGGTGATCAAGTGGGCCGGGAAGAACCGCCGCAAACGCTGGGTCCGGGCGGTGATGTGGCCGGGGTTGATGCTGCAGAACCTGACCACCCGCGAGCCCGACGAAGAGCAGCTCGCGGTCGCGATCGCCTCCCTCAACGCCGTCCTCGCCCGGGAGACCCCCGAGGAGGCGGCTAAAAAGCCGCACATCGAGATCGTCGCCTAGCGGCGCTCCCGTTCTAGTCTTCGCTCCATGATTGAGCAGCTGGTCGACCAGATCGAATCGCGCTTCCGCGAGCTCGAGGCGCAGATGTCCGACCCGGGGGTGATCTCCGACCGGGCGCGATACGCCGAGGTCGGACGCGAATACCGCGAACTGCAGCCCGCGAACGAGCTGGGAGCGAGGTGGCGGACGCTGCGCGACGACCTCGAAGGCGCGCGCGAGTTGCTGGCCGAGGGCGAGGACGAGGAAATGCGGCAGGTGGTCGAGGAGGCGCCGGGGCAACTGGAGGCGCTGGAAGAGGAGATCCGCCTGGCGATGGTCGAACGAGACCCCAACGACGCCAAGAACGTGATCATCGAGATCCGCGGCGGCGCCGGCGGCGACGAGGCGGCCCTCTTCGCCGGCGACCTCTACAAGATGCTCACCCGCTACGCCGAGGAGCGCGGCTTCAGCACCGAGGTGCTCTCGCAATCGGGCTCGGAGGCCGGCGGCTTCAAGGAGGTCACCTTCGAGATCAAGGGCGAGGGCGCCTACTCGGTCTTCAAGTTCGAGGGTGGGACCCACCGCGTGCAGCGGGTGCCGGAGACCGAGTCGCAGGGGCGGATCCATACCTCGACCGCGACCGTCGCCGTGTTGCCGGAGGTCGAGGACGTCGAGGTGCACGTCGACCAGAACGACCTCCAGATCGACGTCTACCGCTCCTCGGGACCCGGCGGGCAGTCGGTGAACACGACCGACTCCGCCGTCCGTATCACCCACAAACCGACCGGGATCGTCGTCTCGATGCAGGACGAGAAGTCCCAGCTCCAGAACAAGGACCGGGCGATGCGGGTGCTGCGGGCGCGGCTGTACGAGCGCGAGCTGGCCGAGCAGCAGGCGAAGATCGCCTCCGAGCGCAAGGCCCAGGTCGGCAGCGGCGAGCGCTCGGAGAAGATCCGCACCTACAACTTCCCCCAGGGCCGCGTCACCGACCACCGGATCAAGCACTCCTCCCACAACCTCGAGGGCGTGCTGGCGGGGGAGCTCGGCGAGTTCACCGATGCGCTGTCGGCGGAGGAGAAGCGCCAGAGGTTGGAGGCCGCCGCCTCCGCCACCGCTTGAGCAGGTGGCGACGATGACCGGCTCGAGCGTGCGCGAGGCGCTGGACGCGGCTGTCGACGGACTGCGGGCGGCGGGGGTCGACGAGCCGCGCCTGGACGCTGAACTGCTGCTGGGTGAGGCAATGGGGTGCGAGCGGGCTGCGCTGGTGGCCGATGCCGGAGCGGAGGTGCCGGCGCTGGCGGCGCGGTCGTTCGGGGAAATGGTGCGGCGGCGGCTGCGGCGCGAGCCAGTTGCGTACATCCTCGGGCGCAAAGGGTTTCGGCATCTCGACCTGATGGTCGACCGGCGGGTCTTGATCCCGCGGCCGGAGACCGAGCTGCTGGTCGAGCTGGCGCTGGAGCTGCAACCGGCGCGGGTTCTGGACGTCGGCACCGGATCCGGCGCGATCGCGTTGGCGGTCGCCGACGAGCTTCCGGGCTGGGCCGTGACCGCGACCGACACCTCGCCCGCAGCCCTCGAAGTTGCGCGGGCCAACGCCGAGCGCCTCGGTCTCGCGAGTCGCATCGAATTCATGGAAGGGACCCTGCCCGAGGGCGAGTTCGACCTCGTCCTCGCCAATCTCCCCTACGTCGCCGAGCGCGACTGGCCGTCGCTCCAGCCCGAGGTCACGCAATGGGAGCCCCGCGAGGCACTCCTCGCCGGCCCCGATGGCCTCGACGCCTACCGCACCTTCATCCCAGGGTGTGGTCGAGCTTCGGCCTCTAATGGAGGCCTAAGCTCAACCACACTCGCCGTCGAGATCGGAGAGGGGCAGGCCGAGGTGGTGGCGACCTTGATGCGGGAGAGCGGCTTCGGGGAGGTCGAGACCCGGCGCGACCTGGCGGGGGTCGAGCGGGTTGTGGTCGCTCAGTGGGTAGGGGGAGCGGCATGACCGAGGTCATACATCTGCGCAGCGGCGAGGCCGACCAGGCGCGGAAGGCGCTGGAAAGGACGATCTCCGGCGGTGGCGTCGTCGTTTTCCCTTCGGACGGGCTCTACGGCCTCGCCTGCGACCCACTCGACGCGGGGGCAATCGCGAAGATTCACCGGCTCAAGGGTCGCGACGACGGCAAGCCCTCGGCGGTCATGTACTTCTCGCCGCTGGCGATCCGCGAGCTGGTCGGTGGCCTCGGGCCGCGGACCAAAGCCGCCGTCAGCGGGCTGATGCCGGGACCGGTGACGCTCGTCGTCGCCAACCCGCATCGCCGCTACCCGCTCGCCTGCCGGCAGGATCCCGAACGGCTTGGGATCCGTTTGATCGGCGGCCCGCTGGCGGGGACGATGTGCCCGGTCTTCCAGACCTCCGCCAACCTCAGCGGCGAGCCGGCTCCGGCTCGCTTCGAGGACGTACCGGAGTCGATCCGCGACGGCGCTGACCTGGCGATCGACGGCGGCGAGCTGCCCGGCCTTCCCTCGACCGTCGTCGACATCACCGCCCTCGAGCAGGACGGCGGCTGGCGGGTGCTCCGCGACGGGGCGCTCTCGCCCGGAGACCTGGCGAGCAAATTGGCCGCGGTCGGCCTGGGTTGAACAGAACCTCCTAAAAACTTCTGTGTTCTTGCAAAATACTTAGTAATAGGTAAGAGTCGCTCTCGCTGGTCTTCAACTTTGCGGGAGGTTTCCGATGTCCCTTGACCTAGGTAGCCCGGCGATTGAAATCGCGATCGGCCTCTCTTTTGTTTTCTTTCTGCTCAGCCTGATCGTTACGGCTCTGACCGAGGGTGTAGCCGGGCTCTTCAACCTGCGCGGGAAAACGCTGAAGACCGGGCTCAAGCGGGTGCTCGGAGACCCAGAGCTCGTAAACAAGGTTCTCGACCACCCGCTGGTACGGATTGACCTCGGCAGGCTGCTGAAGCGAAAGCCCTCTTACATCTCTCCTCGCAACTTCGCCTTGGCGTTCAAGAGCGTGATCGAGATAACCCAGCCTGGCTCGGCGAGCGCGACGGCCAAAGTCAAAGGTGCGGACGCACCGGTCGACGCGGCGGTCGCCGAGCAACTCAAGGCGATCACCCTCTCGTCGGAGTTGGAGGTGCCTGGGCTGAAGTCAGTCGAAAAGTGGTTCGACGAATCGATGGACAGGGTCAGCGGCTGGTACAAGCGCAGGGCTCAGCTCATAACGGTGCTTCTGGCGGCGTTGGTCGCGATCGGGCTCAACGCCAACGCGCTGCGCATTGGCGAGCACCTTGCGGAGGAACCAACGCTGCGCTCAGCGGTGGTAGCAAAGGCCGAAGCGGTCGCGGCCAAGACGAAACCCGAGAAAACCAACGATGCCAGCGAACTCTCCGCCGCCGGGAAAAACCTCGAAACGGCGCTCGACGAACTCGAAGGGTTGAAGCTTCCCGTCCTTTGGGCTGCCGACAACGTCCCGCACGGCTCGGATTGGTTCACCGCCATAGGGGGGTGGCTGATCACGATCATCGCGATCTCGCTGGGTGCCCCGTTCTGGTTCGATGCCCTTGGCAAACTCTCCAACTTGAGGCTCGCGGGCCGGCGGCCCGAAGACAAGGCGAAGGGGTCGGACTAGCAGCCGGGCTTGCCGCGGTAAGGGAGGCGGACGAGGCGCTGGGACATGTTGTCGGCCTCGTTGGACTCGAAGAGGTTTTCCTTCGGGTCGACGATCATCCGGTAGGCGAAGCAGCCGCGCAGCCCCGAGACCTCGATCCACTGCTGGTGGTAGGCGGCGGGGTAGATGTCCGACCAGCCGACCGAGGTCCCGAGCCGGACCCGGTCCTGGAAGGGGTTCTGGTTGCAGCCGGGGTAGACGTAGTGGCTTGGGGATCGGCCGCCCGGGCGGGTGTGGGTGAGGTCGCGCAGGCAGTAGTTGAGCTTCGGGCTGGTGCGGACGACGTCGCCGACCTCGCCGTCAGGCCCGACCCGGCGCAGCTCGAAGTTGGCGAGCTGGTGGACCTTCCAGTAGCTGCCGCCGAAGTAGGTGCCGACGTAGGTGAAGCGCAGCTTCGCCTCGCTCGGCAGGGTGATGTGGCCGCCGCCCTTCCGGTAGATCCACTGGTTCGTCTTCATCGAGCGCGGGCTGTCGCGGCGCCCGTGGAGCTCCATCGGCCCCTTGCCGCGGCTCTGGACGTCGCTGGTCGCGCGCAGCAGCACCCGGCCCCCGATCCGCTGCTCGTAGATCTCGCTCGGCGGTGCGATCCGCAGGTTGGGGCAGAGGAGGGTCCGCGCTTCGGCGCTTTCGCAGGGGTTCTCGACCCCCGCGGAGGCGGCGACCGGCAGGGCCGAGACCAGTAGAAGGGCCAGCGGAACGAGCAGAGCTCTGGCTCTCACCGGCCCCAGAATATCCCGACCCGTTGCTATCGTCGGCCGACGATGGCCGATCTTCCAGAGAACTTCCAAAACGCGCCGCTGAGCGAGGTCGATCCCGAGATCGCGGGGGTCCTCGACGCCGAGCTGCACCGCCAGCAGCGGACGCTGGAGATGATCGCCTCGGAGAACTTCGTCCCCCAGGCGGTGCTGGAAGCCGTCGGCTCGGTCCTCACCAACAAGTACGCCGAGGGCTACCCCGGCCGCCGCTACTACGGCGGCTGCGAGGAGGTCGACGTCGCCGAGCAGCTGGCGATCGACCGCGCCAAGAGCCTGTTCGGTGCCGAGCACGCCAACGTCCAGGCCCACGCCGGCGCCCAGGCCAACAACGCCGTCTACATGGCGCTGCTGGAACCGGGGGACACCTTCCTCGGCCTCGCCCTCGACCACGGTGGCCATCTCAGCCACGGGATGAAGATCAACGTCAGCGGCAAGCTCTACAACCCGGTTCCCTACCACGTCAGCCGCGAGGACTTCCTGGTCGACATGGAGGAGGTCGAGCGGTTGGCGCAGGAGCACAAGCCGGCGCTGATCGTCACCGGCTGGTCGGCCTACCCGCGCCAGCTCGACTTCGCCGCCTTCCGCGAGATCGCCGACTCGGTCGGCGCAAAGCTGATGGTCGACATGGCCCACTTCGCCGGCCTCGCCGCCGCCGGCGAGCACCCGAACCCGGTCGAGCACGCCGACGTCGTCACGACGACGATCCACAAGACCCTCTGCGGCCCCCGCAGCGGCATGATCCTCTGCCGCTCCGAGCACGCGAAAGCGATCGACAAGGCGATCTTCCCCGGTCAGCAGGGCGGCCCGCTGATGCACACCGTCGCCGCCAAGGCCGTCGCGCTGCACATCGCCGCCAGCGAGGAGTTCAAGCAGCGCCAGCGGCAGACGATCGCCAACGCGCAGGCGCTCGCTGCAGGTCTCGAAGCCGGCGGCGTGCCGGTAATCACCGGCGGCACCGACGTCCACCTCGTCCTCGTCGATCTCACTCCGACCGGCCTCGACGGCCAGACCGCCGAGGACCGCCTGGATGCAGTCGGGATCACCGTCAACCGCAACGCGATCCCCTTCGACGAGCGGCCGCCGATGAACCCCTCCGGCCTGCGGATCGGTACCCCGGCGCTGACCACGCGCGGGATGGGCACCGAGGAGATGAGCGAGATCGCCGAGGTGATCGTTGCCGCCCTCGGCTCTGAGTTCGACTCGGCCGAGGACGACCTGCGGGCGCGCACCGGCGCCCTGATGGACCGCTTCCCGCTCTACGCCGAGCTGGCTGCGACCGTTTAGGCCCTTGAAGGTCTGGGTCGACATGAGCGCCCCGGCGCATGTCTTGGTGCTGCGCCCGATCATCGAGCGGCTGCGGGCCGAAGGCCACGAGGTCGAGATCACCTCGCGCGACTACGCCCAGACCCAGCAGCTGCTCGAGCTCCACGGCCTCGACCACACCCCGATCGGCCGCCACGGCGGCGCTTCGCGGCTGCGGAAGGCCGCCAGCCTGGCTTCTCGCAGCGCCGGAATGCTGAAGTTCGGCCGCGGGCGCGGCTTCGACCTCGCGCTCGCCCACGGCTCCAACGACCTCGCGATCGCGGCGAAAACGCTCGGGGTCCCCGAGGCCAACATGCACGACTACGAGTACGCGGTCACCCAGCACCGGATCGGCTGCCGCCTCGCCCGCCGGGTGATGTTCCCGGACTCGGTGCCGCTCGATCGGCTGCGCCGCTTCGGCGTCACCGAGGCCAAGTTCTTTCCCTACCCGGGCCTGAAGGAGGAGTACTACCTCTACGACTTCGAGCCCGACCCGGAGGCGCTGACGAGGCTAGGGGTCGAGACCGAGCGGGTCGTCGTCATCGTCCGCCCGCCGCCCGACGTTTCCCTCTACCACCGCAAATCGAACCCGCTCTTCCCGAAGGTGCTCGACCGGCTCGGCCGCGACGAAGGGGTCCACGCCGTCGTCCTGCCGCGGACCGGTGCCCAGCGCGAGTTCATCACCGGCCTCGGGCTGCCCTCGGTGATCGTCCCGCCCGGCGCCGTCGAGGCCCAGAGTCTGGTCGCCCTCGCCGACCTCGTCCTCTCCGCCGGGGGCACGATGAACCGCGAGGCCGCGGCCCTGGGGACGCCGGTGTACACCACCTACGGCGGCCGCCTCGGCGGCGTCGACGAAGCCCTGATCCGCTCCGGGCGCCTGCGGCCGCTGACCGACCCCCGCGCGCTCGTGCTGGAGAAGCGGACGGCCAAGGCGACGCCCACACACCGCGACCCCGCCTTCCTGGTCGAGACCATCCTCGGTACCGTCGGAGCCCAACCATTGCGCGAAGAGCCTCATCCCGTAACGCCTTCCTGAACGAGCTGCCCGAGGCCGAACCCGGCCTCGAAGAACTCGTCGCGCCCGCAGCGGAGGGCGACCCCCGGCCGATCGACCCGGTCCTGCGGGCGCTCGACATCCTCATCTCCGCCGCGATCCTGCTCGTCCTCTCGCCGCTGCTGGCGCTGATCGCGCTGGTCATCTCCCTCGACTCCGGCCGCCCGGTCCTCTACCGCGGCGCCCGCGTCGGCAAAGCCGGCCACCTCTTCTGGATGTACAAGTTCCGCACCCTGAAGCCCGACGCGGAAACGCGCCTCGGCCCCTACTACGGCGAGGAGCTGACGCGGCGGACCGAGGAGGAGCGGACCCGGATCGGCGGCGCCCTGCGCAAAACCCACCTCGACGAGGTGCCGCAGCTCTGGAACGTGCTGCGCGGCGACATGTCGATCGTCGGCCCGCGCCCGATCCGGCCCACCTTCTACGCCGAGCTCTGCCGCGAGATCCCCCAGTACTGGCAGCGCCTCGTCGTCCGCCCCGGCGTCACCGGCTTCGCCCAGACCCGCATCACCCGCGAGGAGACCTGGGCCGACAAGCTCGCCCACGACATGGAGTACATCGCCGACCGCTCCGTCCACCTCTACGTGCAGGTGCTGCTGGCCACGGTCGGCAAGGTGATGGGACAGGGCCCGGCGAACACCCCACCGCCGAAACCGTAGGGCGCGGCTGCGAGACTGCCGCGCATGTGCGGTATCTGCGGCGTCGTCGCCGCTGAGCGAGATCGCGGGCCCGACCGTGAGGCGGTGGCGCGGATGTCCGGGCGGCTCGTCCACCGGGGGCCCGACGACGAGGGGCTCTTCTGCGAGGGGCCGGCGGCGCTGGCGGCGCGGCGGCTCTCGATCATCGATCTCGCCCACGGCCACCAGCCGATCGAAAACGAGGACGGCAGCGCAGTCGTCGTCCAGAATGGCGAGATCTACAACTACCGCGAGCTGAAGCGCGAGCTCGAGGGCAAGGGCCACCGCTTCGCCACCGACTGCGACACCGAGGTCCTCGTCCACCTCTGGGAGGAGGAGGGGGAGCGGTTCGTCGAGCGGCTGCGGGGGATGTTCGCGATCGCGCTCTGGGACAAGCGGCGGCAGCGGCTGCTGCTGGCGCGCGACCCGTTCGGGATCAAGCCGCTCTACTACCGCCACGTCGGCGGCGAGCTCTCCTTCGCCTCGGAGCTGAAGGCGATGCTCGAGCAGCCCGGCTTCTCGCGCGAGATCGACCCGCAGGCCGTCTCTGCCTACCTCGCCTTCAACTCGATCCCGGCGCCGCTGACGATCTTCGCCGAGGCCCGCAAGCTGCCCCCGGGGCACCTGCTGACCTACGAGGGGGAAGACGTCGAGCTGCGGCGCTACGCGCGCCCGGGCGCGGTCAGCGACGGCGAGCGCGGCGGTTCCGAGGAGGAGCTCGCGGCGGAGCTGCGCGAAGTCCTCGACGACAGCGTCCGTGCCCACCTCGTCGCCGACGTCCCGGTCGGCGTCCTCCTCTCCGGCGGCGTCGACTCCGGCGGCCTCGCCGCCCTCGCCAGCGCCCATGCGGGCGAGCCCGTCCGCACCTTCTCGATCGGCTTCGAGGAGGAGGGCTTCAACGAGCTCTCCCGCGCCCGCCTCGTCGCCGAGCGCTACGGCACCGAACACCACGAGCTGATCGTCCGGCCCGACGCGGTCGAGCTGCTGCCGAAGCTGGTCGAGGCCTTCGACGAGCCCTTCGGGGACTCCTCGGCGCTGCCGACCTACCTCGTCTCCGAGCTCGCCGCCGGCCACGTCAAGGTCGCCCTCTCCGGCGAGGGTGGGGACGAGCTCTTCGGCGGCTACTACACCTACGTCGCCGACCTACTCGCCCGCCGCGTCGGCCGCCTGGCGCCGCTCGCCCGGCCGCTGGCGGAGGCGCTGCCGAGCCGCACCGACCGCGTCGGCTTCGACTACAAAGCCAAGCGCTTCGCCCGCGCCGCCGCCCTGCCGCCGCTGGAGCGCCACCACGCCTGGAAGGAGATCTTCTCGCCGCAGCTGCGGGCCGATCTCGCCGGCCCCGGCGCCGCCACCTGGGACCCGGTCGACCTCTACCGCGAGCGCTACGCCGAAACCGCCGGTGCCGACCCGCTGGCGCGGATGCAGGACGTCGACCTCGGCATCTACCTGGTCGACGACCTGCTGGTGAAGACCGACCGCGCCAGCATGGCCCACTCGCTGGAGACGCGGGTTCCGTTCCTCGACCCCGCCGTCGCCGAGTTCGCCTTCTCGCTGCCGCGGCGGATGAAAGTGCGGGGCTTCGCGAAGAAGCGCCTCCTGCGCAAGGCGCTCGAGCCGCTGCTGCCGCGGGAGATCGTCCACGGCCGCAAGCAGGGCTTCTCGATCCCGATCGCCGCCTGGCTGCGGGGCCCGCTCGAGCCCTTTGCCCGCGAGGTGCTCTCGCCGGGCGCGCTCGAGCGCCAGGGCCTGCTCGAGCCCGCCGCCGTCACCCGAATCCTCGACCGCCACACCGCCGGGCAGGAGGACCTCAGTCGCCAGATCTGGGGTCTGATGGCGCTTACCCTCTGGTTCGACCGCTATGCCCACTGACACCGACGCCTACCTCGCCTTCCTGGTCGCCGGCGTCCTCACCCTGCTGCTGGTACCGCTGACGAAGTGGCTGGCGCTGCGGGTCGGGGCGATCGACTACCCGAGCGAGCGCAAGCTCCACCTGGCGCCGACGCCGAAGCTCGGCGGCCTCGGCATCCTCGGCGGCGTCGCCGTCGCCGGGCTGCTCTTCCTCCCGAACGACACCGAAAGCCACGCGATCCTCTTCGGCGCCGTCGCGATCGCCTGGATCGGCGTTCTCGACGACGTCTTCGACCTCCCCGCCGCCCCGAAGTTGCTCGGCCAGGTCGTCTCCGTCGTCATTCCAGTGTCAGCCGGGGTCACCGTCGACAACTTCACCTTTCCCTTCTTCGGCCGCCTCACCCCAGGGACCGTCGACCTCCTGACCCTGCCCGGCGGGGGCGTCATCCACCTCGGCGACGTCGCCACCGTGATCGCGATCGTCGCCGTGATCAACGTCATCAACCTGATCGACGGCGTCGACGGTCTCGCCGCCGGCGTCCTCGCCGCGCTGACCGCCGGCGCCGCCCTCGGCTACCTGCGCTGGGGCTTCCCGCCGGCAAGCACCTTCATGGGCGATACCGGCTCGAACCTGCTCGGTTATCTGTTAGGCGCGGTGGCCGTGCAGGGGGCGCTGAAGACGAACGCGGTGATCGCCCTCTTCTTACCCCTGATCATCCTCGCGGTGCCGATCCTCGACACCGGCTTCGTCGTCGCCAAGCGGCTCAAATACGGAAAACCGATCTACAAAGCCGACCGCTGGCACTTCCACCACCGGATGGCCGACATCGGCTTCTCGCAGCGGCGCACCCTGCTCTACCTCTACGGCTGGACCGCGGTGATGGCGCTGCTGGCCCTGGCCCTGCGCTTCGTCCCCTACAGCGACGACCACGGCAACTTCGACCCGCTCTGGACTGCGGTGATCGCCGTCTTCGGCGTCCTCGCCCTCGCCGCCAGCGTCTACCTCGTAGAGGTTCTGGAGATCCTCAAGCTGCGCCAGACCCGCCTCCGCCAACTCGTCACCCTCCGCCGCACCACCGGCGCTCCCGAACCCGATCTGGGCGAGGTCAACGCCGCGGTCGAGCAAGAGCTGGAGACCGGCTCCTTCCCCGCTGTGGACCCAGAGACCGGGGAGTTCGAGGCGATCAAGTAGTGGCAACCCTCACGAAGTGGCTTCACAGAGCCATTCCCGGGCCCGGTTCTATATAGTCGCCATGCGCCCGCTCTGCCCCGAGCTGGGCGTATTTCTGTCTTTCGCGACCTTCTTATGTCTCCTCCCAAGTACGTCGATCTACTCGCGCTGCTCATTGCCCTCGCCGTTTTCGTAATCGGCGATCTTCCCCTGCTCGGCTACGCCGTGGCCGCAGCGGCCTGGCTCGCGCAGCGTGGCATCCATATGCTCGCCCAGCGCCGGATGAAGCAGGAGCTGGCGGCCGGCAACCGGCAGGAGGCGATGGGAATCGTCGCCGGCAGCGGCCTCGGCCGCGTCTGGCTGATGGCCACCTCTGTGCTCCTCGTCGGCATCGTTGAACGGGAGTCCGGCCTCGCCGCCGCGATCCTCCTCCTCGCCCTCTTCACGCTCTCCTTCGCCGCCCAGGGGCTGACCCACCTCCTCGACGACCAGCCTGAAGGACAAGGGGTCGCCTGATGGAGTCGGCAACCGTGCAGGCGCCGGCAGGCGCCGCCCGCAGCAACGACCCCGAGAAGAAGGGGCTCAGCACCAAGGCGAAGGTCCTGATCGGCTTCGGCGTCTACTTTGCGGTGGCGATCCTGCTGCTGCTGATCTTCGGCAACGACGGCAAGAACGAAGCCTTCAAACCGCAGAACGAGTTCAAACTCGAACCGTGGCTGACGATCGAACTCGCCGGGATCGACTTCAGCATCAACAAGGCGGTCCTCTACCTCTTCCTCGCCAGCGCCCTGACGATCGCGACGATGACCTGGATCGCGAAGCGGATGGTCGAAAAGCCGAACCGGGTCCAGACCGCGGTCGAGGTCGCCTACGACCTGACCAAGAACACGATCACCGGCGGCAGCCTCCACGGCGAGCTGGCGCGCAAGTGGTTCCCCTTCATCGGCGCCCTCTTCTTCTGGATCTGGTTCTCGAACATGCTCGGCTTCCTGCCGCTGCCGACCAACACCGAGCACACCTTCTCGATCGGCGGCCTGGAGATCCCCTCCTTCGCGATCTACGCCGCCACCGCCAACATCGCGATCCCGCTCGTCCTCACCCTCGTCGTCTGGCTCAGCTACCACGTCGAGGGAATCCGCTCCAAGGGCGTCGGCCCCTACTTCAAGAGCTGGCTGCCGCCGGGCCTGGAGGACATGCACCCGGTCGGCAAGGGCGCAATCTTCATCATCGAGGTGATCTCCCACTTCGTGCGGCTGATCAGCCTCTCCGTTCGTCTCTTCGCCAACATCCTCGCCGGCCACCTGCTGCTGCTCTTCATGGGCGGCGGGCTGGCGGTGCTGCTGGGGATCGCCGCCCTCGGGGCGCTTACCTTCCCGCTCGCCTTCGCCTTCTTCATCTTCGAGGTCGGGCTGGTTGCGACCCTGCAGGCATTCATCTTCTCGACGCTTAGCGCTATCTACATCGGCGGAGCGACCTCCGCCTCTCACTAGAAAAGGAGCAACACTCGATGGATCCCACTGTTCTTCCTCTTGCCGAGGTCTCCAGCGAAGCTGTAGAAAGCGCTGGCAAAGCGATCGCCCTCGGCGTCGGTGCCGGGCTCGGCTCGATCGGCGCCGGTATCGGCGTGGGCTTCATCTTCGGTAAGGAGATCGAGTCGGTCGCCCGCCAGCCGGAGATGAAAAGCGAACTGGAAAGCATCCGCTGGCTCGGCTTCGCGCTGACCGAGGCGGTCGCCTTCTACACCTTCATCTTCGGTCTCATCGCCTTCTTCCTCGCCTAGGTCGATGGAGCTGCTCGGCAACATAGTCCCGCTCGCCGCCGAGGCGGCGGAGCACGGCGAGGAGAGCGGCGGCAGCTTCCTGGTCAGCCCGGGCCTCGGCCTGATGATCTGGACGCTGGTCCTCTTCCTGATCACGATGTGGGTGTTGAGCAAGGTCGCCTTCCCGAAAATTCAGGAAGCGCTCGACAAACGCGCAGCCGCGATCAGCGAGTCGATCGACGCGGCCGAACGGCAGCGCAAGGAATCGGATGAGCTCCTCGCCGAGTACCGCGCCCGCCTCGCCGAGGCCCGGGAGCAGGCCGACGACATCATGGTCCGCGCCCGCAAATCGGCCGAGACCGCCGAAGCCGAGGCCGCCGCTGCCGGCAAGGAGAAACGCGAGGAGCTGGTCACGGCCGCCAAACGCGACATCGAAGCGGAGACGCGTCGCTCGCTCGACCAGATCCGCCAGGAGGTCGCCGACCTGACCGTGCTCGCCACCGAGCGGGTGACCCGCAAATCGCTCACCGGCGAGGACCAGAAACGCCTCGTCGAGGAGGCGCTCAGCGAGGTCGACTTCTCGACGCTGTCCGGGTCGGAGAAGAACTAGGCCATGGCCGACGCAGCTCGTGTATACGCCGGCGCACTTTTCGAAGTGGGCCGCGAGAAAGGCAAGCTGGACACGCTGCAGCAACAGCTCAGCGAGTTCACCGAAGCCGTCGACAGCAACCACGAGCTGCAGGTCTTCTTCTTCAGTCCCTACCTCTCCTCGGAGGAGAAGGTGAACGGGCTGAAGCGCGCGATCTCGGGCGCCGAGCCCGAGCTGATCAACTTCCTCGAGCTGCTCGTAGACAAACAGCGGATGCCGGAGATCTTCCGCATCCGCCGCGAGTTCGAGGAGCTCTGGAAACACGAGAACCGTCGTATCGACGTCACCGTCACCAGCGCCGTCGAGCTGGACCCGGAGGTCGTCGCCAAAATCGGCCAGGAGGTCGAACGCCAGACCGGGGAGGAGGTCGACCTCGCGAGCGCGGTCGACGACCGGATCCTCGGCGGCATCGTCCTGCAGGTCGGCAACATGGTCCTGGACGCGAGCATCCGCAGTCGCCTGGAGAAACTTCGAAAAAGCGTCGCCACCGCGGCGTAAGGAGGCAGAGAGCACCCGATGGAGATCAAGCCCGACGAGATCGCAAGCATCCTGCGAGAGCGGATCGAGGGACTGGAGACCGGTTCCGCAGACCTCACCGAGGTCGGCACGGTCCTGTCCGTCGCCGACGGCATCGCCCGCATCCACGGGCTCGACAACTGCATGGCGCTGGAGATGCTCGAGCTGCCGCACGGGGTCACCGGCCTGGCGCTGAACCTCGAGGCCGACAACGTCGGCGCCGTGCTGTTCGGCGACTGGGACAAGATCGTCGAGGGCGACACGGTCAAACGCACCGGCAACCTGCTGCAGATCCCGGTCGGCGACGAGCTGCTCGGGCGCATGGTCGACCCGCTCGGCCGCCCGCTGGACGACAAGGGTGAGATCGCAACGTCGCAGTCCCGCCCGGCTGAGTT
>Ga0184624_10000058_pt1 | contig 26236 bp, 27 predicted proteins | sample PLM3_5_b1_FD_133157 | JGI IMG/M metagenome (GOLD analysis project Ga0184624, IMG submission 133157) | Groundwater sediment microbial communities from an aquifer in East River, Colorado, USA - PLM3_5_b1 | ecosystem: Environmental > Terrestrial > Soil > Riparian zone | place: USA: East River...
ACTCCACCGGGGAGCTGGTCAAACAGCTCTCCGAGCAGACGACCACCCTCGTCCGCAAAGAGATCGACCTGGCCAAAGCGGAGCTGAGCCAGAAGGGCAAGGTGGCAGGCGAAGGCGCCGGCATGTTCGGCGGCGCCGCGGTCGTCGGCCTGCTTGCCGCGGGCACGCTGACGGTGGTGATCCTCGCCCTGCTGGACAAGGCGATGGACCTTTGGGTTGCCGCCCTCATCGTCACCGTCGTCTACGGCGCGATCGCCGCGGTGTTGGCGATGACCGGGAAAGAGCGATTGAAAAAGGGGATGCCACCCGCCCCAGAACAGACCGTCGAAACCGTGAAGGAGGACGTGCAATGGGCCAAGAGCCAAGCCAAATCCGCCAGGAGATAGAGGAGACGCGAGCCGAAATGGGTGACACCGTCGACGCTCTCGCCTACAAGACCGACGTCAAAACCCGCGTCAGGGAGTCGATCTCAGACAAGCGCGAGCGCCTGATCGAGCAGGTCCAGGGGACCACGGGCAAGGTCGGCGATGCCACCCCGGACGGCCAGCAGGTCAAAGAGGGGGCCCGGCAGGCAGTCGGTGTCGCCCAGGAGAACCCGCTTGGCCTGGCGATCGGCGGCATTGCCGCCGGCTTCCTCGCCGGGATGCTGCTGCCGAGCACGAAGATCGAGGACGAACGGGTCGGCCCGATCGCCGACCAGGTGAAGGAAACCGCGGCCGAAACCGGTCAGGAGGCGCTCGAGCGCGGCCGCGAGGTCGCCAGCCAGGTGGCCGAGCAGGCTGTCGAAGGCGCCAAAGAGGTCGGCCAGGAAGCAGTGGATACCGCCAAAGAGGCGGGACAGGAGCAGGCCGAGGGGCTCAAAGACAGCGCCAAAGAGAGCGCGGAGGAAGTCAAAGAGCAGGCCCGAGCCTGAGTAATCGGAGTGGGCTCCCGTCCGGGGGCCCACTCCTAGGAAATTCGCCGTCTTAGAAACGCTGATGTAGGAAATGGGAGAGCGCTAGTTTTATCTGCGATGACCGAAATCGACGTTGATCTGACGGCGCTGCTTCCCCCGGATCTGCCTGATGGTCGGGAAGCGGTTGAAGAGGGAAAAGCGATGGCTCGCGAGGTCGAGCGCTCCCGCTCACTCTTCTGTGAGGAGAAGGGGGTCTCCTCGGAGCGCGAGTGGCGCGAGCGGGCCCGCACCGAGGGCTTCGCCTGCACCTGCATGAACATCGGTCTCAACACCTGGGCCGACACCCGCGAGGCCCTGGGGCTGATCCACGAAGACGCGCTCTCCCGCGGGGTACGGCCTCCGGACCGCTTCAACCTGATCGCCGAGCGGCGGATGGGGCTGCCCAAAGCCAAGCGCGCCGAGGCGGCGCAGGAAACCGGGCCGGTGATGATGACCGAACAGGACTGGTGGGAGCTCGCCCACACCGTGCCGATCCAGCCCGAGGCCGCTGACAACACGATCGGCGGCCCGGGTTCGGTGGAGAACGCGATCGACGCGCTGCGGGCCGGGATCACCACCATCGGCGTCCTCTCCCAGTACTCCTGGCGCTGGCCCTACTTCGACGACGACGTCACCCAGACGATGGAGGTGCTGAAGGCGGCCGGGCTGCTCGCGGCCTTCAAAGACGACGGCGTCATCTTCGACTCCTACCTCGAGGACGGCTACCCCGGCGTCTTCCACGACTACGCCAATTACATCGGCTGGGCGATCCTGGAGCGCTACATCAGCGAAGAGCTGATCGGTGCCGCCTACTCACCCTCCTGGGGCGGCTTGACGCAGAACCCGGTGGTCAAGTCCGCGGTGACGCTGGCCCTGGAAGCGGTCAATCCCGATCGGGTCCCCCTTTCCTACACCCAAGGCGACACGATCGGCAACACGCCGGATTTCGACGCCAACATGGCGGTGCTGAACACCGACGTCCTCTTCATGAAGATGGTCGACCGGCGCTACCGCCTCGGCACCGCCCCGATCGCGGTCCCCGTCACCGAGACCGAACGGATCCCCTCCTGGGACGAGGTGGCGACGGTGCAGACGATCAGCCGCCGGCTGGAGGACTACGCGCCGATGGTCGACCCGGTCGTCGATTGGGGAAAGATCGAGGCGATGCGCGATGAGCTCGTCCGCGGCGGCCGAGCCTTCTTCGAGGCAGCGATCGCCGGTCTCTCGAGCGCCGGCATCGACGTCCGCGACCCGGCGCAGCTGCTGCTGGTGGTGAAAAGGCTCGGTTCGGCCCGCTGCGAGGAGCTGTTCGGAGCGGGGATTCCGGACCCCGAGTACCCCCGCGGCCGCCGCCCGGTTCTCGAAACCGACCTCGTGAGGAGCACGATGCAGGAGCGCGAGCGACTCCTTGCCGAGCTGCGCAATCGCAGCGAAGAGGAGGGGATCCGCGGGCTGAAGGTGCTCGTGACTTCCACCGACGTCCACGAGTTCGCCGAGTTCCTGCTCTCCTCGACGCTCTCCGCGGTCGGTGCCGAGGTGATCGACTTCGGCATCAACCGCGATCCCGAGGACATCGTCAAAGCGGTGATCGAGACCGACGCCGACGCCGTCGTCATCAGCACCCACAACGGCGTCGCCCGCTCTTTCGGGCAGCGCCTGATGGGGGAGCTCGCCGCCGCCGGCGCCGGAGGTGTCGCCGTCTTCATGGGCGGCGTCCTCAACGAAGACGTCGACGGCTCCGAGATCCCGATCGACGTCAGCGCCGATCTCAACGCAAGCGGGATCGGCACGCCGGGCACGATCGACCGCCTCGTCGATGCGCTGGGCGAGAGGCGCGGCGGCGGGGTCGCTGCGTGACGGGCGCGTGAGCGTCGTCGCGCTCGCGGACTTCGGCAGCACCTACACCAAGGTCCGCCTGGTCGACCCGGACGAGGGCCGGCTCCTGGCCCGGGCCGAGGCGCCCACCAGCATCGCCACCGACCTGATGGACGGCTACGCCGCGGCGCTCGAGGCGGCGACGAATGCCGCCGGGGGGCAGGTCTCGATCGAGCAGCAGCTCGCCGTCTCCAGCGCCGGGGGCGGCCTCAGGGTGGCGGCGGTCGGGCTGGTGGCGGACATGACGGCGGCTGCGGCGCGCCAGACGGCGCTGAACGCGGGTGCGCGGGTGGAGGCCGTTCTCGCCGGGAGCCTCGGCGAGGAGCAGCTCGACGAGCTTCAGGCGGTGCGACCCGAGATCGTCCTCTTCGCCGGCGGCACCGACGGCGGTCAGGCGGATCTGGTCGTGGAGAACGCCCGCCGTCTCGCCTCGCGGCAGCTCGACGCGTTCCTCGTCGTCGCCTGCAACGCCGACGTGGCCGAGGAGGCGGCGGGGTTGCTGCGCGCCTCAGGCATCGGAGCGGAAGTGGCCGCCAACGTGATGCCGGCGCTGGGGAAGCTGGAGATCGACTCCGCCCGGGAAGCGATCCTGCGCGCCTTCCTCGATCACGTGATCGGCGGCAAGGGTCTCAGCGCCGGCGCTGAGTTCGAGCGGATGGTGAGGATGCCGACCCCGGAGGCGGTCCTCGAAGCGACGTGGCTGCTCGCCCGCGGCACCGATAACCAGCCCGGCCTCGGCGACCTGATCGTGGTCGACGTCGGCGGCGCCACCACCGACGTCCACTCCGACCACGCCGCGGAAGTGGCGGCGCCGGGGGTGGAGGACCCGCTGCTGCCGCCTCCGCCGACGCTTCGCACCGTCGAGGGGGACCTCGGTCTCCGCGCCGGCGCGCCGGGCGTCCTCGCCGCCGATCGTCCCTGGATCGAGGCGGAATCCGGTTTGGACGAGGAGACGATCAGACGAACTGTCTCGTATCGAGCGGGGAGACCCGAGTGGATTCCGGAGGACCCGGAGGAGGCCCGGTTCGACGGCCTCCTCGCGGTTGGCTGTGCGACCCACGCCCTCACCCGGCACTGCGGGACGATGCTGCTCACTCGCAGCGAAGCGGGGCCGCCGACGCTGGTCCGCTCCGGGCCCGACCTCCGGGAGGTGGGGCGGGTGCTGGGTACCGGTGGGGTTTTCGCCCATCGCGACGACGGGGAGTGGGTCCTTCGGCAGGCGCTTGCCCGACGCGCCCCTCGATCGCTGGCACCCCGAGATGCCGAGGTGAGTGTCGATCGCAATTACATCCTCGCCGCCGCCGGCCTCCTCGCGACGGAAGATCCCGATGCGGCGCTCCGCCTCATGCAGCGGGAGCTCCAGCTTGTCCGCGGCTAGACACGGAGACCACTAGACGACCGCAGAGCGGACGGCAGCAGTCCGGGCAATACCCGATGATTACCGAAAGGGAACTGAGGAGGACGATGTTCAGGCGGCGCCAGAATCGGAGCATCACGCGGATCTTCTACGCGGGGGACGTGCACGGGTCACGGGTCTGCTGGAAGAAGTTCATCAACGCCGCCGCGCATTACCCGGCGGACGCTCTCGTCATGGGCGGGGACCTGACCGGGAAGGCATTGGTCCCGATCGTGCGCGAAGGCGACGGTTCCTACAGCGCCCGCGTGATCGGCGAGTTGCGGGTTGCCCGCACCGCCGAGGAGCTCGATCAGCTGCAGCAGGCGATCTCGACCAACGGGATGTACGCGCTGATCGTCGATCAGGACGAGGCCCGCGGCCTGCAGGAGGACGCTGCCAAGCGGGACCAGGCATTTGAGCGGGCGCTGTTGGACGAGCTGCGGCTCTGGATCGAGTTTGCCGACGAGCGCCTCGCCGGGAGCGAAGCGCGCGCCTACGTCATCCCCGGCAACGACGACCCGTGGTCGATCGACGAAGTGCTTGCGTCGGGAACCTGCGTCGATGCTTGCGACGAGACCATCCGGATGGTCGGCCCGCACGAGATGGTCTCGTTCGGCTACTCCAACCGCACCCCTTGGCAGACCCCGCGAGAGCTGGACGAGGACGAGATCTATTCACGGTTGAAGCGGCTCGCCGACCAGCTGGAGGCGCCCGAACGGGCGATCTTCAACATCCACGTTCCGCCTTACGACACCAGCCTCGACACCGCCTACGAGGTCGACGAGGATCTTCGCTACGTGACCAAGGGAGGGCGACCGCACGGGATCGCTACCGGCAGTCCGGCAGTTCGCCAGATAATCGAGGAGACGCAGCCGCTCTTGAGTCTGCACGGTCACATCCACGAGAGCAAAGGTGTGACGAAGATCGGACATACGGTGGCAATCAACCCCGGTTCCGACTACGGTAGCGGCCACCTCGACGGCTGCCTCGTGCACTTGGCGGCCGATCGTGTGATGAACCAGTACCTGGTGTCGGGTTGAAGACGGGGATGAAAAGGGGAGAGATGGCCTCGCAGGGGGAGTCGACGGGAACCTATGCACGCCGTGCGACCGGCTTGGTGCGGGAAGTCTCACCGTTCTCGACCCTGGTCTTCAACATGGCCGGGCAGCCGACCGCGGTCTTCCTCGCGATCTCGATCTTCTTCACCCTCGGGCTCTACCCGGGCGGCTCGATCTGGCTCGGCTTTGCGATGGCCCTCGTCGTCGCGATCCTGATCTGCGTCTGTTACGGCCTCTTCACCTCGGCGATCCCACGCAGCGGTGGTGACTACGTCCTCGTCGGCCGTGTCACCCATCCGGTTATCGGCTTGGTGTCATCGTTCTTCTGGACCTCAGGGGTGATCCTCTCGATCGCCTTCATCGCCCTCGCGTTCGTCACGGTCGCGCTCGGACCGTCGCTGACGGCGGTGGGCCTGGTCAGCGGCCAGGAGTCACTCGTCACCGCCGGCGAAGACATCCTGGCCAGCAAGGGTTGGCAGTTCGGAATCGGGACCGCGCTGATCCTCGTCTCGGCTGTATTGCTGGCCGGAGGCTGGCGCTGGACGACGCGGATCATGAACGGGCTCTGGGCAATCACCATGCTCGGCCTGGCGACGGTGTTCCTGGTGCTTCTCTTCAAGAGCCACGACGGCTTCGTCAACAGCTTCAACCAGTTCGCCGGCTCGATCACGGGCGAACCCGACACCTACCGCACGGTGATCGACAGCGCCCATGAGGAAGGGATTGACACCAGCCCTGCCTTCAGCATGGACAACACCTGGCCGGTCTGGGCGTCGATCTGCGGCCTCTCCTTGTTCGGCTGGCTCTCGATCTACATCTCGGGCGAGGTGCGGCGGGCGAGGGACACGACCCAGATGAAAGTGATGAGCCTCGGGGCCGTTCTCCACATCGGTATCGCGGCGATCCTCTCCGTTCTCTTCTTCGCCAGGTTCGGCCACGACTTCTTCGTCGCGATCAACTCGCTGGGCGAAAGCTACCCCTTTGCGGCGCCGCCCTACTACACCTTCCTGGCCTCGATCGCAGGCGGCAGCAGCCTGCTCGCCTGGTGGCTGTTCATCGCCTTTGCGGCCGCCTTCCCGCTGCTGATGATCCCCAACATCACGATCGCGGTCAGGACCTTCTTCGCCTGGGCGCTCGACGGCCTGCTGCCGACCCGGATTGCCCGGGTCTCCCCCCGGACCCACGCTCCCCACTATGCGATCGGCCTCACGGTCGCCCTCAGCATCATCGTTCTCGGCTGGGCCGTCTTCAACAACGAAGGCTTCCAGAGCGTCCTCGTCGAGGCCATCCTGCTGCAGCTGGTGACGATGATCTTGATCGGGGTCTCCGCTGTGCTGCTGCCGTACCGGCGGCCCGAGGCATGGCGCTCCTCGGCGACCACCCGTCGCTTCCTCGGCATCCCGGTGGTCGCAATCGCCGGCGGGCTGGTCGCGGTTCTGCTGACGGTCCTCTACTACGTCTTCCTGCACTACCCCGACCTCGGCATCGACAAGGGTCAGTTCTTCCGCGACTGCGCGATCGTCCTCGGAGCCGCGCTGCTGACGTTCTTCATCGCTCGCACCGCTCGCCTGCGTCAGGGTGTTGACGTAGACAAGTTGGCGGCGGAGATTCCGCCGGAATAGTGACCGAGGGCGACAGCAAGCCGCTCCCGGATCCCGTCGCCGAGGGGGTCCGGTTAGCGGAAGGTGCCGCCCAGCGAGGTCTGTCGCTGCGCGTGCTCGGTGGGGTGGCGGTCGCGATCCTCTGCCCAAGCAGCCGCCGGCCGCCATTGCGGCGCGAATACGCCGATATCGATTTCGCCACCATCGGGCCCGCCAAGGAGGGTGTGGTCGAGTTGATGGAATCTTTTGGTTACACCGGGGACCGGGAGTTCAACATGCTCCACGGCCACCGCCGCCTTTTCTTCTGGGACGAGAACAACCAGCGGCAGGTGGACGTGTTCGTCGACGAGGCGAACCTCTGCCACCGGATCGACCTCAAACGTCGGATCGAAGCCGCGCCATTGACTCTCTCGCTTGCAGACCTGACCGTGTTAAAGCTGCAGATCGTCGAGACGAACGAAAAGGACTACCTCGACATCTGCGCGATCTTTGCCGACCATGACCTCACCCTCGACGAGAGCGGTGTCAACTCTGCGCATGTGTCCCACTTGGGTGCAGCTGACTGGGGGCTTTGGAAAACGATGGGGATGGTGGCCGCGCGCAGCGAACAGTTTGCCCTCGACCTGCCCGGCTTTGATGCGTCAGAGCTCGTTGCCGAGCGCCTGCGGCGTCTCCGCGCAGAACTGGACAGCGCTCCCAAGACGCGACGATGGAAGCTGCGGGCGCGGGTCGGGGAGCGAAAGCGGTGGTACGAGATTCCCGAGGAAGTCCAGTGAAAATGGTCGTGTCACATCTATTGGATAGTCTCGCCCGTGTGAAGAGGCTGACTAATCGTCTCCGGAAGGGGCAAATGTGACCCGCCCGCGTCGGGGGGAGCCGCGCGCGAGGACGAAGATCCTCGAGGCCAGCCGGAGGTTGTTTGCCAAACGCGGGTTTTCGGAGACCTCGATGGGGGACATCGCAAAGACGGCACAGGTGGCGCGGGCGACCGTCTACAACAACTTCGACGACAAGCAGGACATTCTCGCCGAGATCATCCGCGACTACATGACCGGGTACGCGATGATCGCCACCCGCCTTCGCGAAAACGCCCGCTCAGGTGAAACTTCGTTCGACCTGATCCAGGAGATGGTTCGCGAAGCTCTCAGCTGGCGGGTCAAGAACGCCGACCTGCGGCCGATCGTCGCGGTCGCCAAGAACCTTCGTGGCAGCGGCTGGGAAGAGGCGGACAAAGCGGCCGACGACGCCCTCCTGGGGTGGATCATCGACGTCCACGCGGCCGACGCCGACGCCGGTCTGATCCGCGAGGACATCGACCTCGAGTTCGGGGTTCGCGCCGCCTTCGCGATGATCGAGTCGGTCCTCTCCTCCTTCGACGTCACCTCCAGCGAAGAAGACATCGACAAGGCCGCTCACCAACTCGCGCTGCTGCACTGGTACTCGATCTGCTCGGTGGCGCCTGGAGCGGCACCACGGAGTCCCCTGGGACGAAGGAAGTCACCAGCAGAGTCCTAGACAAACTGTCCAGTCTGGACTATTGTGGGTGGTCGCGTGTCCAGTCCAGATCATCTCGCAGGGGATCTGGCGCACCTAGTCCACCCCCTGACCGATCACTCCCAGCTGCCCGAGAACGGGCCGTTGGTGATCGTCCGTGGCGAAGGGTGCGAGCTGATCGCCGCCGAAGGCCGGCGGCTGATCGACGGCTGCTCGGGGCTCTGGACCGTCAACCTCGGCCACGGCCGCGAGGATCTGGTCGAGGCGGCCCAGGCCCAGCTCCAGACCCTGCCGTACGTCGCCACCTTCGCCGGCGTTTCCTCGCCGCCCGCGATCGAGCTGGCCGAGCGGATCACCGCGCTGACGCCAGGCCTGAGCGGCGTCTTCTTCGTCAGCGGCGGCAGCGAGGCCAACGAGACCGCGATCAAGCTGGCGCGGCGCCACTGGATCCACCGTGGGATGCCGCAGAAGTCGATCGTCCTCGCCCACGACAGGGGATACCACGGGCTGTCGGGGGTGACGACCACCGCGACCCGGCTACGGGCCTACCACCCCGACTTCGGAGATCCCGCCCCTGACGTGGTCGAGGTGCCGGCGCCCTACACCTACCGCTGCGAGGACGGCGTCCCGTGCGACCCGGAGACCTGCCCGATCTGCCAGGGCAAGGCGCTCGAGCAGAGGATCGAAGAGCTCGGCGCCAAGCGGGTGGCCGCCCTCGTCGTCGAGCCGGTCTTCGGCTCGGGTGGAGTGATCGTGCCGCCGGCGGGCTACTTGCGGCGCCTGCGCGAGATCTGCGACCGCCACGACGTGCTGCTGATCGTCGACGAGGTGATCACCGGCTTCGGTCGCACCGGGACCTGGTTTGCCTGCGAGCACGAAGAAATCGTCGCCGACATGGTCACCTTCGCCAAGGGCGTGACCAACGGCTACATCCCGCTGGGCGGGGTGATCCTCAGCGACGCCCTCTGGGACGAGCTCCGCGACCCCGACCGCCGGCCTGGATACCTGATGCACGGCTTCACCCACTCCGGACACCCGGTCGCCTGTGCCGTCGCCCTCGCGACGATCGAAGCAATCGAGCGGGAGGGCCTTCTGGCGCAGGTGCGGGCGACGAGCGAGCTTCTCGCCGATGCGGTTGCCCCGCTTCGAGACCTACCCGAGGTCGGAGAGGTTCGCCAGGCGGGGCTGATGGTCGGCGTCGAGCTCGTCGCCGACAAGGAGACCCGGCAGCGCTGGCCGGTCGAGGCGGGGCGCGGTCGGCGCGCCGCCTACGCGGCACGGGATCGGGGGCTGCTCACCCGTGGCCTCCTCGACGACATCCTCTGCTTCGCGCCCCCCTTCACGATCTCAGAGGAGATGCTGCGGCACTCGGTGGAGATCCTCGGTGAGAGCATCGCCGCCACCGGGGATCTCCACGCTGAAGCTCGCGTCTAGGGCAGGTACTTTTCCGCCTGTTCCTTGGCTTCTTCGATGCCCTTTTCGGCCTTCGCCTGACCTTCTTCAAGGCCCTCTTCGGCTTCCTTCTGGGCCTTTTCGAACTTCTTCTGGGTCTTGCCGTTGACCTGCTCCTTGGCTTCTTCGAGACCCTCCTTGGTCTTTTCGACGCCTTCGTCGATCGCTTCTTCAGCCTTCTTGGTGCCTTCTTCGACCTGCGTTTCGGCTTGTTCCTGAATCGTCCCGGTGGTGTCGTCGCTGCTGCCGCAGCCGGACCAGACGACGCCGCCGGCGGCGATCGCGATCACGGCGAACAGCGAGAGAATGGGGCGCGGCTTTTTGCTCATCAATGCTCCAGATCGTTGCTGTTTAACGTGGCGGCAGTGAATCAGACCGAGCCGGACAGCTTCGAATCGCTGGTCGTCGACGCGATCGACGCCCTCCCCGAGGAATTCCAGCGCCTGCTGGAGCGGGTGGCGGTGGTCGTCTCCGACCTCGGCTTCGAGCGCCATGCCTACGGCGAGTACTTCGGCGACGGGGTCGCGGCCGAACGCTACGAGGACCGGATCGTGATCTACCGCGACACGCTCGAACGGGACTTCGGTCATGACCGCGAGCTGCTCGCCCGCCAGGTGGAGCAAACCCTCCGGCACGAGCTCGCCCACCACCTCGGCTGGGACGAGGGCGGAGTCGGCGGCCTCGGCCTCTAGTCAGCGAACCCGGCAGGTCTGTTCGATGTTTTCGCTGATCTCGCTGTGGCCTTCGAAGCGGAAGGTCCCGCGGGCGAAAACGAAGGGGGCGATGGTGAAGTCGCCCGGGGCGGTGCAGGCGGCCGAGACGTAGCTGCGGCGCTTGCCCGCATAGGAGTAGCGCCGGTCGATCGTCAGGTCGATTTCAGTGACCGAGCCAAGGCCGCCGCCGAGGCGCGGGATCTTCGCCCGCAGGAGGGTGCCGAACCTCCCCTTGCTGAGATGCTGGATCGCCAGTGGGACCACCAGGGTGAAGCGAACGGGAACGCCGGCGAAGAGGTGGAGCACCAGGGCCTGCTTGCCTCGCCGGCGACTGTTGAAGGCGAGGATCCTGCCGCTGGCCACTATCTCCTTACCGAGCTGGACGTCGGCGCTGAAGTTGCCGCGTCCCACCAGCGCCGGTCGGCAGCGTTCCAGCGCCGCTTCAGTGCTGGTCGACTGCAGGATCGGCGCCGAGCAGACCGGCAGCCCCTTGCTGTAAAGGCGGCCGTTGCGGTGGATCGCGATTTCCAGCCAGCGCAGCGGCGGCGGATGGCTGCCGTCGGTGGTGGCGATCCGCCCCGCGACCTCGACGCTGACGGGGGCGCTGCGGTCCCGGGGCAGCGCGTGCGGCGCGAAGTCGGCGTTGAAGGTGAGTTCGAGGCCGTCCTTGATCACGCGCTCGGCGCCGGAGTCGGCAGCCCAGCCGAGGGCCAGCACAGCAATCAGGGCGGGGATGAAAAATCGGCGGCGCATGCTCCTGGCGGCGAGTCTAGTCCTGGTCGCCGGGCCGGGTGACGCGTTCGGCCCGCTGGCGGACTTCTTCGCTCGCTTCCTTGGTGGCGGCGAAGGCCTCGTCGCGGGCTGCCGCAATCCCCTCGCTCGGCTTGCCGCCGATGGTGTCCCGGAAGGCTTCCTTGAAGCGCTCGGTGCGGCGGTCCGGTGGGAAGCGATCTTCGGCGCGCTTCTGCTTGTGAGGGTTGCGCTCGCCGTAGCGGCGGCGGCCCCAGGCCGAGCCGGGCTTGCCGAGGCGGCAGGCGCCGTAGAGGGCGATCGGGAAGATGAAGAAGCCGATGCTGCCGTGCATCACCCGCCCCTTGGCAAAGCAGATCGCGACGAGGCAGAAGACGAGCAGGGCGCTGAGGACGGTGCCGAGGATCGCGCCGACGTCTCCCTCTTCGATCGTGAACGGGGTGAAGCCGAGCAGGGCCAGCAGCATCAGCGCCGCGGCGATAACCGTGGCGTCGATCGAGGCGCGGCCCTCCTTTGCCCAGTACACATCGTCGAGGTAGACCCAGAGGGCGAACTCGTCGATCGTCAGGCCGGCGCCGATCCCGAAGGCGAAGGCACAGATCTCGGTCCAGGGGCTGTTGCCGAAGGCGGCGAAGCCAGCGGCGCCGGCGGCCATCATCGTCACGATCCCGAAGACGAGGTGGTGGAGGTGGACGCCGCTGTCGCTGACGATGCTTCCGGGCCACCAGGGAACCTTCGGGCTGCGCATCAGCCGCGTGCTCATGCGGATGAAGGCGAAGGAGAGGAGGAAGCCCATCAGCACCAGGTAGAGGCCCTGTAGCTCGTGCTCGGAGATGCGGTCCCAGAAGTCGGTAAGGATCGAGGCGGTGGTCATGCCGGCACCGGGGTCGAGCGTACGGGCGGCGACTGGCCATCCCGCGCGGCGATCAGGTCGAGCGTGAGCAGGACGGCGGCGATCGCGAAGATCGGCGAGAGGGCGATGTCGGTGACCGCCTCGGCGAGCCAGGTGGCAAGGAAGGTGTGACCGAAGAGGTCGTGCACCAGGGCGCCGAACAGGTGCCCGATCCCGTCGCCGAGGACCTGGATCGGGAGCAGGACCCAGAGGACGAGCCAGAAGTTGCCCCGGACCAGGCGCATGCTGCGCGTCAGCGCCCCCCGCGCGGTGCGCTCCTCCAGCTCGACCACCGGACCGGCGAGGCCGAACCAGACGAAGGCGAGCAGGCCGGGGACGATGCCGAGCAGGAGTCCGACCGCGACGAAGACCACGTAGACGAGGTCGACAGCGATCAGGCGACCGTAGTTGAGGCGCCGGGCGATCTCGCTCAGCGGCGGTGGGTCCTCGCCGTGAGGGTGGGTGAGGGAGATCGCGATCGCGCCGCTGAAGAAGACCTCTCCGACCAGTCCGGTGGCGGTGATCGCCCCGACGGCGAGGACCAGCGCCGCGACTTTGATCCCGTTGGTGAGGTCGAGCGAGTCGAGCTCGACGTTCATCGTCAGCGCGTCGAGCAAGGCGAGTGGCAGGAAGACGACCAGTGCCAGCAGCAGGAGCGAGGGGGCCCAGGCGCGGTAGGTCCTCCAGATTCGGCTGTAGGTGGAGCCGAGTCGCCGGGGAAGGCTCACCGGCGACGATCGCGGCGACCGGCCGGCCGCCGACCCCGCGCCTCCAGCCGCGACTGGCTCGACTCGGCGGCGGGCACCTTCTTCAGCCTCCCGAGCTCGGGAATCAGTATCTCTTCGGCGCAGCGGCGGTGCCAGTGGTGATGATCGGTGCCGCCGAGGCGGCGGACGAACTGGACGATCGTGTGGTCCTCGCCGACCGGGACCTCTCCGTGGCAGCCGGGGCAGTGGTAGAGCTTGCGGGCGATCCCGCGGATCAGCCAGGTCTCGTCGCCCTCTTCGTTCAAGCCGACGAGGCTCCAGCGTTTGCTCGGCTCCCCCTCGAACTGCGGCAACTCAGCGCCTCGACATCCAGGCGAAGCCCGCGGCCATCGCGACGTTGGCGACGCCGGCCAGCTGCAGGCCCAGCTTCGCGCCCGGCCGGCTGACCGCCGGGGAGGCGGACCAGAGGGCATCGGTGGCGATCTCGGTTCCGCGCAGCCAGGCGAGCGACTGCCAGTCGGCTGCCGAGCCGCGGCGGTCGGCCACCAGGTGGGCGGCGGCGAAGGTGAGCCAGATCGGGCCGCAGCGGCGGAAGAGGTGCTTCGCGTCCGGTGAGGGCTCCTCGTGTCCGAGCACCTTCAGGGTCGCGGCGGGCGCCGCGATCGCGGCGCTGCCGAGCAGAAGATCGAAAACGATCATGTTGCGGTTGACGAGGCGCAGGGCCTCTTCCAGGGTCATCGCAGGACGAATCCAACCAGAACCTGGAAGGGAAAGCGTCAGGTTCGGCGAAATGGACCGCCGTGACCAAGACCGCGACGAAGTCCCCACAGCTCAAAAGCCTTTCCGACTACATCCAGGAGCGTTTCGAAGAGTTCTCGCGCTCCCAGAAGGATGTCGCCCGCTACATCGTCGATCACCTCGACGAGGCAGCCTTCCTCACCGCCGAGGAGCTGGCCAGGAGAGCGAGCACCTCGTCCTCGACGGTGGTGCGCTTCTCCCAGGCCCTCGGTTTCGAGGGCTATCCGGAGCTGCAGCAGGCGGCGATCGAGGAGTACCGGACGACGATCGCGGCAAGCGCGACCGCCGGCGGCGCCCTCTTCTCGTTCGACCACACCGAGCTGGAGGGATCGCTCAGCGCCGATTACGCGAACCTGGAGGAAACGGCGCGCAAGCTGACCTCCGACCAGGTCAACGCCTCAGTCGCGGCGCTGGCCGAAGCGCAGCGCATCGTCATCGTCGGCGTCGACCAGATGGCCTTCTTCGCCAGCTACCTGCGCCACACCCTCAGCTTGCTGGACATCCGCGCCGAGATCGTCGCCAGCACCGGCGGGGAATCGCTGCAGCGCCTCGGCCGGATCGACGAGAACACGCTCGTCATCACCCTTTCCGCCGGCCGCGCCCACCCGCTGCTGCTGCGGGCGATGAAGCTGGCGCTGCACCGCGGCGCCCGCACCCTGGCGATTTCCGACGCGACGATGTCGGAGGTGGGGGAGCACGCCGAGCTGACTCTCTACTTCTCCTCCAACAGCCCCAGCTTCAACCGCTCGCACACGGCGCTGATGGCCCTGGTGCAGGGCCTGGCCCACGGGCTCTACGCCCGCGACGAAGCGGCGCACAAAGACCGCATCCGCGCGTACAAACTGAAGTAACGGTCTCTGCCGCAGAGGCGAAGCGCCCCCGCGCGTCCGGCAGGTAATCTGGATGCGATGACTGAGCGCGCGACGTTTCGACTGAAGACCGGCCTCGCCGAGATGCTGAAAGGCGGGGTGATCATGGACGTGGTCACCCCCGAGGAGGCAAAGATCGCCGAGGAGGCAGGCGCCGTCGCGGTGATGGCACTGGAGCGGGTCCCGGCCGATATCCGCCGCGACGGCGGCGTCGCCCGGATGTCCGACCCGGCGATGATCAAAGGGATCCAGGAGGCGGTCTCGATCCCGGTGATGGCGAAGGCCCGGATCGGCCACTTCGCCGAGGCGCAGGTCCTGCAGGCCCTCGAGGTCGACTACATCGACGAGTCCGAGGTGCTGACGCCGGCCGACGAGCGCCACCACATCGACAAGCTCGCCTTCGAGGTCCCCTTCGTCTGCGGCGCCACCAACCTCGGTGAGGCGCTACGGCGGCTCGGCGAGGGGGCGGCGATGATCCGCTCCAAGGGCGAGGCCGGGACTGGCAACGTCGTCGAGGCGGTCCGCCACATGCGCGAGATCACCTCAGGGGTCAAGCGGCTGGCGGAGCTGCGGCCCGAGGAGTTGGCGGCGGCGGCGAAAGAGCACCAGGCACCGCTGGAAGTCGTCCAGGAGGTTGCCGCGGCGGGCCGGCTGCCGGTGCCGCTCTTCTGTGCCGGCGGCATTGCGACGCCCGCCGACGCGGCGCTGATGATGCAGCTCGGCGCCGAGGGCAACTTCGTCGGCTCGGGAATCTTCAAGAGCTCCGATCCGGAGCGGCGGGCGCGGGCGATCGTCGAGGCGACCACCCACCACAACGACCCCGAGCGAGTCGCCGCGGCTTCGATCGGTCTCGGCGAGGCGATGCCGGGCCTGGAGATCGCCGGACTCGCCGCCGAGGACGCCCTGCTGCAGAACCGCGGAGCGTAGGTGGCGCTGAACGTCGGCGTCCTCGCGCTCCAGGGCGACTTCGAAGCCCACGCGAAGACGCTGCGCGCGCTCAGTGCCGAGCCGCGCGAGGTGCGGACGCCCGCGGAGATGGAGGGGCTCGACGCGCTTGTCATCCCCGGTGGCGAGAGCACGACGATCGGCAAGCAGATCGAGTCGGCGGGGCTGGGGGCGGCGCTGCGGGCACACCACGAAGCCGGACGGCCGATCCTCGGCACCTGCGCCGGCTTGATCGTCTGCGACGCCGAGCACCTCGGCTTCATCGACGCGGTCGCGAAGCGAAACGCCTTCGGCCGTCAGCTGCAGAGCTTTGAGGCCGACATCGAGGTTGAGGGAGCGGGCGACGAGCCGCTGCGGGCGGTCTTCATTCGCGCGCCCTGGGTCGAGAGCCACGGGGAGGGGGTGGAGGTGCTCGCCTCCTACGACGGCCACCCGGTGGCGATCCGGGAGGGCAGCGTCCTTGCCTGCTCCTTCCACCCGGAGCTGACCGACGACCCCCGCTTCCACGCGATCTTCATGGCGATGACCACGGCGGCCCGGGAACGGGCCGGAGAGGAGGCGAAGCGATGAGCGGCGGCGACCCGCGGGTCCAGAACCTGGCGAAGATCCTGGTCGGCTACTCGACCAAGGTGAAGGAGGGCGACGTCGTCGCGATCGACGGCGAGAGCGCGGCGGCGCCCCTGCTGCTGGCGGTCTACGAGGAGGTGCTGAAGGCCGGCGGCCACGCGATGCTGAACGTCGCCCTCGAGGGCCAGGTGGCGGCCAACTTCAAGCACGCCTCCGACGAGCAGCTGCAGTGGATCTCGCCCTTCGCCGAGTGGATGGTCGACAACGCCGACGTGCGGATCGCGATCGGCGCCAGCACCAACACCCGCGAGCTCTCCGGTGTGCCGCCGGAGCGCCAGACGCTGCGCCAGTCGGCCACCGGGGACCTGATGACGCGGGCGATGAAGCGCGCCGCCGAGGGAGAGTTCCGCTGGTGCTACACGCTCTTCCCGACCAGCGCCTACGCCTCGGAGGCGGAGATGAGCCTGGCCGACTACGAAGACTTCTACTACGGAGCCTGTCTTGCCACCGACCCCGAGCCGCTGACGGCGTGGAAGCGCGCCTCGGAGGAGACGACCCGGCTGGCAGACTGGATCGAGGGGCACGAGGAGGTGCGGGTTACAGCCCCGGGGACCGACATCCGTCTCGGGATCGCCGGCCGCAAGTTCATCCCCTGCGTCGGCGACAACAACATGCCCGACGGCGAGTTCTTCACCGGCCCGGTCGAGGATTCGGTCGAGGGCGAAGTCAGCTTCCACCTGCCAGCGGTGATCGGCGGCCGCGAGGTCTCCGGCGTCAAGCTCCGCTTCGAGTCCGGCAGGGTCGTCGACGCCTCCGCCGAGCGCGGCGAGGAGTACCTGCTGAAACTGCTCGACACCGACGAGGGCGCGCGGACGCTCGGCGAGCTCGGGATCGGAACCAACTACGGGATCGCCAACGGCACCCGCGAGGTCCTCCTCGACGAGAAGATCGGCGGCACCGTCCACATGGCGGTGGGCGGCAGCTACCCCGAGTCCGGCGGCGAGAACGAGTCCGCGGTCCACACCGACCTCGTCTGCGACCTCCGCCTCGGCGGCAAGCTCGAAGTCGACGGTGTCGTCATGCAGGAAGACGGCAGGTTCGTCGTCTGACGCGCGTCAGGGCTGCTGAGGGATTACTGATCCGGCAACGGTGAGCCGGCGAGGAAGAAGAACCAGAGGGTGAGGGCGAGGGCGGCGAGCATCACCGAGGCCATCAGGACCGCCTCGACAACCGTTACGGAGCTGGCCATAGGGGTCGTGTCCCGCATGCTCTTCAGCCAGCTGGGGCGGATCGGCGCCAGGCGGTTGGTGCCGGTGATGCGGATGTAGAGGTTGTTGAGGCGGCCGATCAGCCAGGCGACGACGAGGATCGAGGTGATGATTCCGACCGCGACCACGGCGTAGGGCCCGCCGCTCGGGAACTGCGTCTCCGAGAGCTTGGAGGCGATGTAGACCCAGCTCAGCGGGATCGCCGTCCAGAGCGAGAAGGCCGCCAGGAGCATGGCGACGAAGACGAGGCCGGCGGCCAGCGCGTGTCCCGCTGCGTGGGTTCTCTCTTTCACTGCCATGGGGGGACTCATAGAATGCCAGGCGATGTCCGGGCATTCCAAGTGGCACTCGATCAAACACAAGAAGGGCGCTGCCGACGCTAAACGCGGCAAGCTCTTCAGCAAGCTCGCGCGCGCGATCACCGTTGCCGCCCGCGACGGTGGCGGTGACATCAGCGGCAACCCCACCCTGGCAACGGCGGTTCAGAAGGCCAAAGAAGCCTCGATGCCGAAGGACAAAATCCAGAAAGCGATCGACGTCGGCACCGGGGCCGGAAGCGACGGCGCCGCGATCGAAAGGATCGTCTACGAGGGCTACGGCCCGGCCGGCGTCGCCGTCCTCGTCGAGGCCCTGACCGACAACCGCAACCGCGCCAGCGCCGAGATCCGGCACGCCTTCTCCAAACACGGCGGCAGCCTCGGCGAGCCCGGCTCGGTCGCCTGGATCTTCGAGAAAAAGGGCGCGATCGTGGTCGACGGCAGCCGCTACGGGGAGGATGACCTGATCGGGGCGATCGACGCCGGCGCCGAAGACGTCCGCGAAGACGACGGCAAGCTGCGGGTGATCTGCGAGCCGACCGATCTCACCGCCGTGCGCGAGGCGCTGGTCGGCGAAGGCATCGAGGTCGAATCGGCCGGCCTGATCACGGAGCCGAAAAGCAGCGTCGAAGTCAAAGGGCACGACGCCGAGCGGGTGCTGAAGCTGCTCGACTCGCTCGACGACCAGGACGACGTCGACGAGGTCTACGCCAACTTCGACATTCCAGCCGACGTTCTCGAGAAGCTGGTCGCGTAGGAGGCATCCGACGGGATTCCGAGAATCACTACTTGTGCAGGTAGTGATCGGAATCGACCCAGGGGCCGCGAACCTCGGCTTCGGCGTGGTTCGCGTCGAGGGGAACCACATGGTCGCCCTCGACGGCGGGGTGGTGGAAACCACCCCTGATCTGCCGCTGGAGCGGCGTCTGGAGCGGATTCACCGGTCTTTGAAGGAGCTGATCGCCTGGCACGAGCCGAAGGCGATGGCGATCGAGGAGGTCTTCTTCGGCAAGAACGTGCGCTCGGCGATGGCCGTTGGACAGGCCAGCGGCGTGGCGATGCTGGCCGCGGCCGAGCACGGCGTCGGCTGCTTCGCCTATACGCCGCAGGCGATCAAGATGGCCGTCTGCGGCTCCGGAGGAGCCGGCAAGAAACAGGTCCAGCGAATGGTCGGGACGCTGCTCGGGCTGCCCGAGCCACCGACCCCCGACCATGCCGCTGACGCTCTCGCGGTGGCGATCTGCCACGGCGGCGCCGCCGGGCACCGGCAGGCGGTCGCGGTGGCGCGGGAAGTAACCCCCGCGCCGGGGGAGCGGGTCGCCGGATGATCGCTGCGGTGCGGGGCGAGGTGATGGTGAGGCGGCCCGACCACGTCGTCGTCGACACCGGCGGCGTCGGCTACCGGCTGGCGGTCTCCTCGGAGACCCTGAAAGCGGTGCCGGCGACGGGCCGCGAGACCTTTCTCCATGCCGAGCTGATCGCCCGCGAGGACTCGCTCTCGCTCTATGGGTTCTCCTCCGAGGAGGAGCGCGACCTCTTCCGCCTCCTGATCACGGTCAGCGGCGTCGGCCCGAAGGTCGCGATCGCCACCCTCTCCGGCGGCAGCCACCGCGATCTCCTGCGGGCGATCGCGGCCGGCGACGCGAAACGGTTCCAAGCGGTTCCCGGGATCGGCAAGCGGACGGCGGAACGGATCATCGTCGAGCTGAAGGAGAAAGTGGCCGGAGCCCTGGAGGAAGAGGTGGCTGTCAGCGCCGTCGAGCAAGGAGATGCCCGTTCGCTTGCCCGCGACGGCCTCGTCAATCTCGGCTACGCGCCGCTCGAGGCCGAGCAGCTGCTCGACGGGGTCGAGGGCTCCGAGCCCCAGGATCTGGTCGCGGCGGCGCTGCGCAAGGCCGGGACTTCGAGGAACGCCGCGTGAGCGAGGGGCCGGACATCGGCGGTAATCGGATTCGAACCCCCGGGATCGAGGGCGATCCGGTGCCCGTCGACGCCGAGGTGAAGGTCCACGACGCCCGCGCCGAGGCTCCCGAGGAGGACCTTGACCGCTCGCTGCGACCGCCGACCATGGCGGACTTCGTCAACCAGCAGCAGGTCACCGATCAGCTGGCGATCTTCATCGAAGCGGCAAAGGGCCGCGGCGAGCCGCTCGACCACGTCCTCCTCGCCGGCCCGCCGGGGCTGGGGAAGACCTCGCTCGCCCACATCGTCGCCGCCGAGCTAGGGGTGCCGATGGTGCAGACGGCGGGGCCCGCGCTCGAGCGCAAGGCCGACGTCGCCTCGTTCCTGACCGCGCTGGAGCCGGGCAGCGTCTTCTTCATCGACGAGATCCACCGCCTCGGGCGGGCGGTCGAGGAGACCCTCTACCCGGCGATGGAGGATGGCGAGCTGCCGGTGATCCTCGGGCAGGGCGCTGGGGCGCGAACCGTGACCCTGCCGCTGCCGCCCTTCACCTTGATCGGGGCGACGACCCGGTCGGGTCTGCTGACGACCCCTCTGCGGGACCGCTTCGGCGTCTCCCACCGGCTCGAGTACTACGAGGCCGAGCACCTGGCGCTGATCATCGAGCGCTCGGCGAGCATCCTTGGGGTCGACATCGATCCCGCCGGGGCCGAGACGATCGCCTCCCGCTCGCGCGGGACGCCGCGCGTTGCCAACCGCTTGCTGAAGCGGGTTCGGGACTTCACCCAGGTCAAGGGCAACGGCCGGATCGGCGCCAGCGAGGCTGCCGACGCCCTGGAGATGCTCGAGGTCGACGCCGGCGGGCTCGACCGCAGCGACCGCGCCCTCCTGGAGACGATCGCGACCAAGTTCGGCGGCGGCCCGGTCGGCCTCTCGACGCTGGCGGTCGCGATTGGCGAGGAGCAGGACACGATCGAGGACGTGCTCGAGCCCTATCTCCTCCAGCAGGGCCTGCTGAAGCGGACCCCCCGCGGCCGCGTTCTCACCCAGCGCGCTTTCGACCATCTCGGAGTCCCCGCGCCCGAAGGTGCGGCGAGCCTCTTTTGAGACCCTCCCGCTAGCCTGTCGAATATGCCGTTTTTCATCTGTCCGAATTGCGGACACCGGGAGGTGAGCGGGGAGAGGACCGCGGGGTTCAGCACCCGTCCCAAGGGCTGCTCGAAATGCGGCTTCGGTTTTGTCTTCGAATTACTCGACGATTATTATCCGGCTCCGAATGCCGCCTTTTTCGTTTGTGACAAGCAGGAACGCGTGATCGACGCCGGCAAAGGCAGCTTCGAGCTGACCGGTCTGACCGACGAGGACGTGATCGGTAGGCCGGTGCGGGAGGTCCTCGGGCTCGACTGGATCGACTCCGGCGACGGCGGCAAAGAGGCCGAGACCGACGGCAACGGCGTCAGCGATCCGATCGAGACTTCCCTCGAGTGGGGCGTGCGCTCCCTCGGCAAGCGCGTCGCGGTGAACGCGGAGGGCGATCTGCCCGCGCGAGCGGTCGCCGACGTCTTTCCCGCCTACGACGACGACGGCGGGCTCCTCCTCGTCCTCACCCCGGAGGGGTAGCGCAGATGGGCTCCCGCCGCCGCAACCTCTTCGTCCTGCTCTTCGTGGTCGGGCTGGTGGCCGTCTCCGGGTTGATCATCGCCAGCAAGGAAACGAAGCTCGGCCTCGACCTCCAGGGCGGGCTCGAGCTCGTCTACCAGGGCCAGCCGACCGGCACCAGCAACGAAGTCTCCGGCGAGGACATCGAAAAGTCGATCTCGATCATCGAACAGCGGATCAACAAGCTCGGCGTCTCCGAGCCCGAGGTAGCGCGCCTGGGGAACGATGGGGTCACGGTCAGCCTGCCCGGCGTCACCGACGCCCGCCGCGCCGCCGAGCAGGTTGGCACGACCGCCCAGCTCTACTACTTCGATTGGGAGCCCAACCTGCTCGGGCCGGAGAAGGTGATTGGCGGCAAACCGGGAGTCGAACCGCCGGAAGGGCCGCGGAAAGCCTCCGAAAAACGCTGGGAAGAGGCCGGCCGCAACGTCGCCAAAGAAGAGAACCAACGGATGATCTTCTCCGGCGCCTACCCGACCGCCTACGAAGCCGCCCAGCTCGCCGCCGAACAGAAACCGGTCGAGAACTGCGAGGACTGCTCGGTATCCAAGCCCCGCTACTACCTCTTTGAGAAGGCCGAGCCGCATGACCTGATCGCCGGGCCGGAGCTGGCAGAAAAGGACCTGTACATCAGCGCTACCGGGAAGGAGCGGTCCAAGGACGGGATCGTCGTCGAAGTTCCGGCGGGCACGATCGTCGTCTCCGAACTTCCCGTTGACGAATCCGGAGAGGTGATCGAGGGCTCAGACCCCGGCTGGTACGCGCTCAAAGACGAACCGGCGCTGAGCGGCAACGACATCACCGATCCCGAACAGACCTACGGACCGAACAACGAACCGGTCGTCTCCTTCGGCTTCACCGACGAGGGCCGCGACGCCTTCCAGGAAGTGACGCGGAGGATCGCCCAGCGCGGCCAGGCGTCGGCGATCGGCCCGGTGGCGGGTGAAGAAGCCGAACAGCTCTCCGGCCACTTCGCGGTCATCCTCGACAACGAGGTCAAAACGCGGCCGATCATCAACTTCGCCGAAAACCCGGACGGGATCGACGGCCGCACCGGAGCCCAGATCTCGGGTGGGTTCACCAGCGTCAACGAGGCGCAGGACCTGGCGACCACCCTGCAGATCGGCGCCCTGCCGATCAGCCTCAAACTGATCAGCCAGACGCAGGTCTCGGCGACCCTCGGGAGCGAAGCGCTCGACCAGGGCGTCAAGGCCGGGATCGTCGGCCTGGCCCTGGTGATCCTCTTCCTGCTCCTCTACTACCGCTTCCTCGGCCTGATCGCCTCGATCGCCCTCGGCGCCTACGCGGTGATCTTCTTCGCCCTGATCGACCTGATCCCGATCACCCTCACCCTGCCGGGCATCGCCGGGCTGGTGCTGACGATAGGCGTGGCCGCCGACTCGAACATCGTCATCTTCGAGCGAATAAAGGAGGAGGTACGGGCTGGACGCTCGATGTCGAGCGCGATCGCCGCTGGCTACAAACGCGGGATCAGCACGATCATCGACGCCAACGTCGTCACCCTGCTGACCGCCTTCATCCTCTTCGTGCTGGCGACCGCCGGGGTCAAGGGGTTCGCCTTCACCCTCGGTGTCGGCACGATCGTCTCGCTGCTGACCGCGGTGGTCTTCACCCAGGCGCTCCTGATCAGCATGAGCCGCTCGCGGATGCTGCGCTCGCCGAGCGCCCTCGGCGCCGGCGGCGAGGGGAAAAAATGGCACTTCGACTTCATGGGCGCGAGCCGCTGGTTCTTCTCGATCTCGGGCGTGATCCTGCTGATCGGCGGTTTTGCCCTCGCGACCAAGCAGCTCAACTTCGGGATCGACTTCGAGTCCGGGACCCGGATCACCGCGGCGCTCGAGCAGCCGACCGACGAGGAAGGCGTGCGGGACGCGCTTGAGCAAGCCGGGATCAACGGCGAGGAGGTCCAGCAGGTCGACGACCCGAACTTCGGCAGCAACGTCTTCCAGATCCAGTCGCACGAACTCGAGCCGGGCGAAGTGCGCGAGGCGGAATCCACCCTGATCGACGAATTCGGGGTGGTGGAGGAAGGATTCGAGAGCACCAGCGTCGGTCCCACCTTCGGCCAGCAGGTGGCCGACAGTGCCCTGAAGGCGCTGATCTTCTCGCTGCTGGTGATCTGCGGCTACGTGGCGCTGCGGTTCGACCCGAAGTTCGCCGTCCCGGTCTTGATCGCGATCTTCCACGACATCCTGATCACCGCCGGCGTCTATTCATTGACCGGGAAAGAGGTGAGCAGCGGAACGGTCGCCGCCTTCCTGACGATCTTGGGTTACTCGATCTACGACACGATCATCGTCTTCGACCGGATCCGCGAGAACGTGCCGCGGATGCCGCGGGCTGCCTTCTCGCAGATCGTCAACCGCTCGATGAGCGAGGTTCTGACCAGGTCGCTGGCGACCAGCTTCTCGACCCTCCTCGGCGTTCTCTCGCTGATGGTCTTCGGCGGCGCCACCCTCCAGGACTTCGCCTTCGCGATGCTGGTCGGGATCGCCTCCGGTACCTACTCCTCGATCTTCATCGCCTCGCCGGTGCTGACCGCCTGGAAGGAACGCGAGCCGGGCTTCGTCCGCCGCCGCCTGCGGATCGCCGAAGTCGAGGGCGGCCAGGTTCCCGCCTATGCCGACGACATCGAGATGGCGAAGCTGAGCCGCGACGACGAAACCGAAGCGGGAACGCCGACCGAAGCCGAGGCACCGGCCGCGGCGCCGGCGGTGGGACCGGTGGCGACTGCGGAGCGCCCCGAGGATCCCGGCCCCGGGAACGGCAGCGGCTCACGCACGAACGGAGACACCGACTCGGCGGCCGAGGCCTCGGCGGAGCGCCGTCAACGCAACGCCGACCGCCGGGCCCGGCGCCAGGCACGACGAAAGCACGGGAGGCGTTAGGAGATGGCCCTTGTCGTCTTTTTCATGATGGGCATCGCTCTCTGGCACTTCACCGTCTTCGTGCCGGATCGCTTCTGGCAAGGGATCGTCGGGGCCTTTCTGGGCGCCGTGATCGGGTCGATCGTCTTCGGAATGATCGTCCAGGAGGCGAGCGGCAAAGACCTCGGTGACACCGACCTCTCGACCGCCTTGATCTCGGTCCCGGGGACGCTGATCGGGCTCGCGATCGTCTACGCGATCGGCGTTCGCTCCGAAGAGCGAATCGACTGAGGCGACACCTGCTTTTCCCGCATCTTCGGCGGCTCTGATCGCCGGCTTCCGCCGCTCCGCGGCCTAGCCTGGAAGCGTGCCTGATAGCGCCAGTCCATTTGCCGCCGAGCCGTACTCCTACGCGGAGGCGCGGACCCTGGTCGAGGAGCTCGGACTGAGCGACCCGGTCGCTGTAACCCTGGTCCGGCGGGGCTATCGAACGCCCGAAGAGGCCCGAATGTTCCTGGCCGCCGAAGAGACGCACCCGCCGCAGGCGTTCGAGGGGATGGAGGCCGCGGTAGAGCAGGTGCGGGGCGCGATCGAGGCGGGCCGCCGGATCACCGTCCATGGGGATTTCGACGTCGACGGGGTCTGCGCGACGACCTTGATGATCTCGACCCTGCGAGAGCTGGGGGCCGATTGCGACTGGTTCATCCCCAACCGGCTCGAGGACGGGTACGGGCTGTCGGAGAAGAACGTGCGGAAGCTGGCGGAGCGGGGGACCCAGCTGCTGTTGACGGTTGACTGCGGGATCACCTCGGTCGAGGAGGTGCGGCTGGCCAGGGAGCTGGGGATGGAGGTGATCGTCACCGACCACCATCAGCAGGCCGAAGCGCTCCCCGATTGCCTGATTCTGCATCCGGAAGTGAGCGGGTACCCCTTCACGGCGCTGTGCGGAACCGCTGTGGCTTGGAAGCTGTGCTGCGCGCTTCGCGCTGAAGAGGTCGTCGATGACCTCGATCTGGTTGCTCTGGCCACGGTGGCGGATGTGGTGCCGCTGGTGGGGGAGAACCGGTGTCTGGTTCGGAAAGGGCTGGCGGAGGTGCGGCGGGCGCGGCGGCCAGGGATCAAGGCGCTGCTCGAGGTCGCCAAATGCGATCCGGAGCGCTTGGACGAGGGGGACCTGGGTTTCCGGTTGGCGCCGAGGATCAACGCTGCGGGGCGGCTCTATCGGGCCGATGCCGGGGTCGAGCTCTTCCTCACTGAGGATGCCGAACGGGCCGAGGCGATCGCGATCGAGTTGAGCAAGGCGAACTCCGAGCGGCGGGCGACCGAGCGGGAGGTGGACGCGGCCGCTGAGGCAGCGCTGCGCGAGCTACCCGGGGACTTGAGCGAGGCGCGGGGTCTGGTTCTCGCCGGAGACGAATGGCACCCGGGTGTGGTCGGAATCGTCGCTTCGCGCCTGGTCGAGCGGCATCAGCGGCCGGTTGTCGTCATCTCGCTGGACGAAGAGGGCAACGGACGCGGCTCCGGGCGCAGCATCCCCGGCTTCGACCTGCTGGCGGCGCTCGAGGGCTGCGCCGAGCACCTCGAGGGCTTTGGTGGCCACCGGGCGGCTGCGGGGCTCCAGATCAAGGCTGAGAACGTCGAGGCGTTCCAGAGGGCCTTTGCCGCCCACGCGAACGAGGTCCTGAGCGAGGACGACCTGCGGCGGACCGAAAAGGTCGACGCGATGGTCGGCGGCGTCGGTCTCGGGCTCGAGCTGGCCGAAGAGCTGCGGCAACTGGCGCCTTTCGGGATGGGCAACCCAGGGGTCAGGTTGCTGGTGCCGGCGGCGCGGGTCAGCGACGTGCGGACGATGGGGGAGGGCAAGCACGCCCGCTTCAGCCTCCACAGCGGCTCGCACCGGGCGCTCGGAGTGGCATTCGGCCGCGCCAGCCTCGGGGTCGAGGACGAGGACCTGCTCGACGCCAGCGTCCGCCTCGAGGTCAACCACTGGAACGGGTCGGTCGAGCCGCGGGTGGTCCTTCGCGAGCTCCACGCGCTGGAGGAGCCAGAGGCGGAGGAGCCGGTACTCCCGCACTCGTGCACGTGCGACGAAGCGGAATGGTGGGTCCGCTTCGAAGCAGAGCTCGCCGCCAACCTGAACGCCGAGTCCGC
>Ga0184624_10000059_pt1 | contig 26150 bp, 28 predicted proteins | sample PLM3_5_b1_FD_133157 | JGI IMG/M metagenome (GOLD analysis project Ga0184624, IMG submission 133157) | Groundwater sediment microbial communities from an aquifer in East River, Colorado, USA - PLM3_5_b1 | ecosystem: Environmental > Terrestrial > Soil > Riparian zone | place: USA: East River...
GGAAGTCCGGTACGGGGGGAGGGCGGGTCCTGACAGGCTCGGCTCCGGTGGACTGGGCGGAGCCTTCGAAAGGGGCATCGAGGGGATGCGGGCCGGCGCGCGCCGCGAGCTGATCGTCCCGTCCCGCCTCCTCGGCGATTCGGGAGCCGTCGACTACGTGATCGAGATGAAGCGCCTTGAACTGAGGGGCGCGGGTTAGCCCAGCTTCGGCGTGCGCCAGGGCGCTTCCAGGCGCCCGACCAGCTCGTCGCCCAGGCCCTCGATCGGGACGCGGACCTGCTCGAGGGAGTCGCGGTCGCGGAGGGTGACGGTGTCGTCGTCCATCGTCTGGTGGTCGACGGTGATGCCCCATGGGGTGCCGATCTCGTCCTGGCGGCGGTAGCGCTTGCCGATCGAGCCGCCTTCGTCGAACTCGGTGGGGAGGCGGCGGCGGAGGTCTCCGAAGATCTCGCGGGCCTTCTCCGGCAGGCCGTCCTTGGAGACGAGGGGGAGGACGGCGACCTTGACCGGGGCCAGGCGCGGGTGCAGGCGCAGGACGGTGCGCTGGCGGCCCTCCACTTCCTCGATCTCGTAGGAGTCGACGAGAAAGGCGAGGGTGGCGCGATCGGCGCCGGCGGCGGGCTCGATCACGTGGGGGACGTAGCGCTCTTTGGTCTGCTGGTCGAAGTACTCGAGCTTCTCGCCGGAGAACTTGGCGTGCTGGGTGAGGTCGAAGTCGCCGCGGTCGGCGATCCCCTCCAGCTCCGACCAGCCGATCGGGAAGAGGTACTCGATGTCGCTCGTCGCCGAGGAGTAGTGGGAGAGCTCGTCCTCGCCGTGGGCGCGGACGCGCAGGTGATCGGGGCGGATGCCGAGCTCGGTGTACCAGCGCTCGCGCTCGGCCATCCAGTGCTGGTGCCACTTCTGGGCTTCGGCCGGCGGCACGAAGTACTCCATCTCCATCTGCTCGAACTCGCGGGTGCGGAAGATGAAGTTGCCCGGGGTGATCTCGTTGCGGAAGGACTTGCCGACCTGGGCGATCCCGAACGGCGGCTTCTTGCGGGCGAAGCCGAGCACGTTCTTGAAGTTGATGAAGATCCCCTGCGCCGTCTCCGGGCGCAGGTAGACGGTCGAGCCCTCCTCGGCGACGGGGCCGACGTGGGTTTCGAACATGAGGTTGAACTGGCGCGGCTCGGAGAGCTCGCCGCCGCACTGGGGGCAGCGCAGCTCGGCGCTCGGGTCGCCGCCTTCGGCCTCGACCGCCTCGCGCAGATGGTCCTCGCGCCAGCGTTTCTTGCACTTGCCGAGGCACTGGACGAGCGGGTCGGTGAAGCCTTCGAGGTGGCCCGAGGCCTCCCAGACGCGCGGGTGCTGGAGGATCGCGGAGTCGAGAGCGACGATGTCGTCACGCTCGGTCAGCATCGCCCGCCACCACTCCGCCTTGACGTTGTTCTTCAGCAGGACGCCGTAGTGGCCGTAGTCGTAGGTCGAGCCGAGGCCGCCGTAGATCTCTGAGGAGGGGAAGACGAACCCGCGCCGTTTGCACAGCGCGACGATCTCCTCCATCGTCACCTCGGTCGGTCGCGTTCCCTGCTCGGTCGCCATGGCCGGAACCGTAGCGGCTGCGATAATCCCGCACCGCCATGCCCATCTACGAGTACAAATGCGAGAACGGCCACGTCTTCGACGTCATCCAGAAGATGACCGATGAGCCGCTGCGCGAGTGCCAGGAGTGCGGCGCCCCGGCTTCGCGGGTGCTGAGCGCCCCGGCGATCCACTTCAAGGGCTCGGGCTTCCACAACACCGACTACGGGACGAAGCGGGGCGGCGGCAACGGCGGCTCCGATTCGGGCGGGGACTCGGGCGGATCGGACTCCAGCGATTCGAAGTCGGATTCCTCCTCCGGCAAGAGCGAGTCGAAGGCGGACTCGAAGCCGGCTGCGTCGACCGCGGACTGAACGGCTTTCGTCCGCCGCGGTTGGAACGCTGGCGGCGTGATCCCGGAGAACCTCGAGCGGGCGAGGCAACTGTTCTGGCTGGGTAGGTCCCTACTTGCGCTGAGCGCGATCCTCCTGCCGGTCGTCGCCTACGGCTTGGCGGCACTGCTCGTCGAAGGGATCGCGCAGAAGGAGTACTACGAAGCGATCTCCCAGATCCTGCCGGTGCTGCTGCTCGCCCTCGCGATCGAGCAGCGCTACTTCACGCGCGGGCAGTCGATGCCGGACCTGCCGCCCGAGCTCCAGTTCGGCGAAGCCGAGGTGAAAAGCCTCGCCCGCTGGTACACCCGGGCGGCACGGATTTACGCGCTGATGGTGCTCCTCGCCCTCGGCCTCGGCGAGTGGATCGCGGTGGAAGTCCTCGCCGAGGGCTCCTCCTCGACCGCCGACCTCAAGAACACCGCCGGTTCGCTTGCGGCGGGCTTCACCGCACTGATCGTCACCGCGCTGGTCGGGACGAAACAGGCTGCTGACTGACGTTTGGTGAGTTAAGCCGGTTATAGGCGGCTCAACTCACCAATCGCTAGCCGTTCAAGAACTTGTCGACGGCCTTCTTGCGGACCGACTCGGGGACTTCGATCGAGCTTTCGGGGCCTTCCCCGCAGCCGCCTTCGGCACAGAGAACTTCGGCCGGGGCGCTGCCGCCGATGCCGGCCGCCAGGACCAGCTGCGGCATCGTGAAGAAGCCCATGTCGCTGACGAACGCCTTCGGGGCGTCCCAGCCGATGATCGGGCCGTGGATGAAGTTGTAGGGGAGGCGGAGGGGGTCGGTGAGGCGGTCCTTGATCCCGTTGATCACTTCCTGCTGGGCTTCCTCGCGGTCGAGGTCGTCGTAGCCGCCGACCGAGTAGACGCTCTTGCCGGGACCCGGGCATTCATCGACGTGGCGGATCCGCGAGTAGGCGAGGGCCTTTTCGCCGTTGAGGGTGTTCTCGCCCTTGTGCAGCCGGATGCTGGTCCCGCCCTGGCCACCGCCGGCGCCGCCGGAGATGTCGGCGCAGAGCTTGACGGGGATGTCCACCTGGACTCCGCCGACGGCGTCGATCAGGTCTTCGAAGCCGGTGAAGTCGACGATCGCGACGTGGTCGATCTCGATCCCGAGGAACTGCTCGATCGTCTTGATTTGCAGGGCGGCGCCGCCGTAGGCGAAGGCGGCGTTGATCTTCGTCGGTACGTTGCCGGGAATCTCGGCGAAGGAGTCGCGGGGGATCGAGAGTTTGCGGAAGGCGCCGCCGCCGGCGCGGATCAGCATCAGGGTGTCGGCGCGGAATTCGCCTTCCGAGCAAGGGGCGTGCGGCTTCTCGCCCTTCGATTGCTGCTCGAAGCACTCCTCGGATACTTCCTTGTCGCCGCTGCCCGGCGGTCGCGCGTCGGTGCCGAGGACGAGGATCGTCTGCGGCTTGAAGAGCAGGAAGGGGTTGCCGTGGAGGGCGTCGCGGGCTTCGCCTGAGAGCTTGAAGGATTGGATCTGGGCGGAGACGCCGAAGGCGACGAGGCTGATCAGGATCCAGCCGAGGGCGGCGATCCCCACCCATTTGAGGACGCGGCGAACGTTGAAGGGCGCCCGCGGCGAGGCCGGGCGGCGCGGCTCCCTCTCCCCGCGCGGCTTGCGTGAAGGCAACCTTGCACGGTCGCGCAGGGCCGACAGATCCGCGCCTTTCAGGCGGGAAAACAGCCCCTTGCGGGAGCGATAAACGTTGTATTCGGGCGGCTCGGGGGGCCGCTGGTCGCCGTCGGGGGCCATGAAAGGCTAGAAATCATGGCGATGCACTCGGTCGTCCGCCTTCACCCCTCCTGTCCCGCGTGAGCGGCAGCGAAACGATCGGCGTCGATCTCGGCGGCACGAAGATGCTGATCGGGGTCCTCTCCGGAACCGAGCGCCTCTACGAGCAGCGCGAGGCTTCGACCGGCCAGACCGAGGACGAGCTGGTCGAGCTGCTGGTCCGCGAGGTGACCGAGGCGCGCGACGCGCGGCCGGACGTGACCGCGGTCGGGCTCGGCATCCCGGCGACGATCGACCACGACGAGGGCATCGCCGTCTCCGCCGTCAACCTGCCGCTCGCCGACCTGCCCATCCGCGAGATCGTCAGCGAGCGGGTCGGGCTGCCGGTCTTCGTCGACAACGACGGCAACGTCGCCGCGCTTGCCGAGTACCTCTACGGCGCCGCCCAGGGCAAGCCGCACATGGTGATGCTGACCGTCGGCACCGGGATCGGCGGCGGCCTCATCCTCGACGGCGAGATCTACCGCGGCTCGACCGGCGCCGGCGCCGAGCTCGGCCACGTCGTCATCCAGGCCGACGGCCCGCCCTGCCAGGGCAACTGCCCCAACCATGGCTGCGTCGAGTCGCTCGCCTCGGGGACGGCGCTGGGGCGGGAGGGACGCGCGGCCGCCGAAAGCGCCGCCGACTCTGCGCTCGGCAAGCTGCTCGCCGAAGGCCAGGAGGTCGACGGCAAGGCCGTTACCGAGGCCGCGCTGGCGGGGGATGAAATCGCCGTCGGCGTCTTCGACCTGATCGGCGGCCGCCTCGGCGTCGCCTGCGCCAGCCTCGCCAACGTCTTCCAACCGAACGCGATCGTCGTCGGGGGCGGGGTGATCGCCGCCGGTGACCTCCTGCTCGAGCCGGCGCGGCGCGAAATCCGCGAGCGGGCGCTGCGGCCGATGAACGAGACCCCGATCCTCGAGGCCATCCTCGGCAACGACGCCGGCATGATCGGCGCCGCGGCGATGGCGCGCAGCGAGGTCGCCAGGGTGAGCGCCTGATGCCGGGCTGCCTCGTCGTCTGCCCGACCCCGATCGGAAACCTCGACGACATCACGCCGCGGGTGCGCGAGGCGCTGGTCAGCGCCGACTACATCGCCTGCGAGGACACCCGCCGCACCGGCTCGCTGCTGGACAAGCTGCGGATCCGGCCGGCGCCGCGGCTCGTCTCCTTCCACGAGGGCAACGAAGCGGCGCGGGCGCTGGAGCTGGCACAGCGGATCGAGCGCGGCGACCTCGTCGCCCTCGTCTCCGACGCCGGCATGCCCGCGATCTCCGACCCCGGCTACAAGCTGATCCGCCGCTGCATCGATCGGGCGCTCGAGGTGACGGTGCTGCCGGGGCCGACGGTGATCCCGGTCGCCCTCGTCGCCTCCGGCCTGCCGACCGACCGCTGGCGCTTCGAGGGCTTCCTGCCGCGCCGGGCGGGGGAGATGGAGCGCGTCCTGCGCTCGGCCGAGACCGTGATCGCCTTCGAGTCCCCGCGCCGCGTCGGCGAGTCTCTCGCCGCCCTCGCCTCGCTGGCGCCAGACCGCGAGGCCGCCGTCTGCCGCGAGCTGACCAAGATCCACGAGGAGGTCGCCCGCGGCAGCCTCGCCGAGCTCGCTCGCCGCTTCCGCGGCGACGTCAAGGGCGAGATCGTCCTCGTCATCGGCCCCGCCGCCTCCTCCGAGCACGACAAAGACGTCGGCTTCGCGGTTGACGCGCTGCGCCACCTGGTCCAATCGGGGGCGCGGCCGCGGGCGGCGGCGAGCGTCGTCGCCGCACTGACCGGGACGCGGGCGAACGATCTCTATAAAGCGCTGACGGGGCGCGAGGCGCGGCGGTAGTTCTGTGCTGACTCGGGTCAGTAACCTTGAGGTGGTCAATGGCGGACATCGCAAGAGAAATCGAGCTGGTTTTCGAGCCCCAGGAGGAAGGTGGCTTCCACGTCTATGCCCCCGACCTTCCCGGCCTCCACACGCAGGGGGACGACATCGATGACGCGATGGAAAACGCCACCGAGGCAGTCGCCCTCTACGTGGAGGGTTTGCGTGAAGACGGCGAATCCCTCGACACCGGCGTAATCCGGCGAAAGATCCCACTGCCCGCGTGACCCCCCATCAGCCGGTGGTTTCCGGCAAGCGCCTTATCAAGGCATTGGAAGTAGACGGTTGGGAAGTTGTCCGTCAACGTGGCAGCCACGTCCGTTTGAAGAAAGTCGGCCGTCGCAATGCCCTCGTCGTGCCGCTGCACAAGGAGATCAAGCGCGGGACTCTCGGCGGGATTCTCCGCGACGCCGACCTCAATAGCGAAGACCTCCGTCGTCTCCTCGATTAGGCGCTGTGTTCAGCTAGCGTCCTCCCGGATGAGTCAAAACAACTTCTACGTCACCACCCCGATCTACTACGTCAACGCCGAGCCCCATCTTGGGCACGCGTATTCGACGATGGCTGCGGATGTGCTGGCGCGGCATCATCGGCAGCGGGGGGACGATGTCTTCTTTCTTACCGGGACCGATGAGCATGGGGAGCCGGTGGAGAATGCGGCGAAGAAGGCGGGGGTGACGCCGCAGGAGCTGGCGGATACGAATTCGGCGAAGTTCGAAGGGATGATGCCTTCGATCGGCGCCACCAATGACTTCTTCATCCGCACCAGCGATCCGCGGCATGAGGCGAAGGTGGCGGAGATCATCCAGCGGGTCTATGACAACGGCTGGGTGACGAAAGGTACCTACGAAGGCTGGTACTGCCCTCGCTGCGCGGACTTCAAAACCGAGCGCGAGCTGGGGCCGGGCAACACCTGCCCGATCCATGAGATCCCGCTGCAGAAGGAACGCGAGGACAACTACTTCTTCAAGCTCTCCGCCTTTCAGGGGCAGCTGGAAGGCCTTTATGAGGAGCGGCCGGACTTCGTCGTCCCCGACTTCCGCCGCAACGAGGCGCTCTCGTTCATCAAGGGCGGGCTGGAAGACGTCTCGCTCTCGCGGCCCAACCTGAAGTGGGGGCTGCCGCTGCCCTGGGACCCCGAGCAGCGGATGTACGTGTGGTTCGACGCCCTTCTCAACTACGTCACCGCGCTCGGCTTCGCCCGTGAGGGGGAGGACCTGACCGAGCGCTTCTGGCCCGCCGACCTGCACGTGATGGCGAAGGACATCCTCAAGTTCCACGCGGTGATCTGGCCGGCGCTCTGCTTCGCCGCCGACCTCGAGCCGCCGAAGCGGATGGTGATCCACGGTTTCCTCCTGATGGGGGAGAAAAAGATGTCGAAGAGCCTCGGCAACGTGCTCGACCCGTTCGAGGTGATCGAGCGCTTCGGCGCCGACGCGCTGCGCTTCTACCTCTTCCGCGAGGTCAGCTTCGGCCAGGATGGCGCGATCTCCACCGCCGGCTTCGAGCAGCGCTACGAGACCGAGCTCGCCAACGACTACGGCAACCTCGCCAGCCGGGTGCTGGCGATGGTCGACCGCTACCGCGACGGGACCGTGCCGGAGGCGCAGGTCGATGCGCTCCTCGCCGAGGACTTCGAAGGCGTCCCCGCCCGCTTCAGCGAGCTGCTCGACCGGGCCGAGCTGAGCCAGGCGCTCGATGTCGTCTGGGTCCTGGTGCGACGCCTCAACCGCTACGTCGAGGAGACGCAGCCGTGGGTCCTGGCCAAGGACGAGGCCGACCCCGAGCGGCTCGACGAAGTCCTCTACAACCTGGTCGAGGGCCTGCGGGTGGTGACGCTCCTGCTCGTCCCCTACCTGCCGCAGACCAGCGAGACGCTGCTGGCGGCGCTGGCCGAAGTGGGGCGCGAGCCGGCCGAGCTCGGCTCGCGCGGGGGCGGTCAGAAGGTGGAGCGGGTGCCGCCGCTCTTCCCGAAGATCGAGACGCCCGCGGCCTGATGGCCGAGCCCGTCCTCGCCGTCCGCGAACTGCACAAGCGCTACGGCAACCAGGAGGCGCTCGCGGGCGTCGACCTCGAGGTCGGGTCGGGACAGCTCGTCGGCCTGCTCGGTCCCAACGGCGCCGGCAAGTCGACGCTGACGAAGATCGCCTGCGGGCTCGTCCGCCCCAGCGGCGGCGGCGTCGAGGTGCTCGGCAAGCCGGCGGGCTCGCCCGAGGCGCGCGCCGCCCTCGGCTACCTGGCCGAGCTCTTCCGCTTCCCCGGCTGGTGCACGGCCGAGGAGCTGCTGCGCTTCCATCAACGCCTCGCTGGCTCCTCCGGTGGCGAGGCCGAGCGGCGCGAGCTACTCGAGCTGGTCGATCTCAGCGAGGCCGCCGGGAAGCGGATCGAGGCGATGTCGAAGGGGATGCAGCAGCGGCTCGGCGTCGCCCAGGCGCTGGTCGGCTCGCCACGCCTGCTCCTGCTTGATGAGCCGACCAGCGCGCTGGACCCGGTCGGGCGGCGGATCGTCCGCGAGCTGCTCGAGGAGCTGCGCCGTCGCGGCGTCGCTGTCCTCCTCAACTCGCACCTCCTCAGCGAGGTAGAGCTGGTCTGCGACCACGTCGCGATCATCGCCGGCGGCCGCCTGGTCAAGGCCGGGACTCCGGAGGGCCTGGCGGGACCCGCGGCGGTCGAGGTCGAGACCGGTGCTGGCGTCAAGACCTTCGAGGGGGCGGCGCGTGAGGACGCGCCGCGGATTATCGCCGAGCTGGTCGCCGCCGGCGAGAGCGTCTACCGCGTCGAGGTCCGGCACAGCTCGCTCGAAGACGTCTACCTCGACGCGGTCGGCGGGCAGACGGGATGAGCGGCGCCCAGCTGCGCGCGGCGGCGACGGTCGTCGGCCTCTCGATCCAGGAGGGAGTCCGCAAGCGGGTCTTCCTCGCGGTGCTGTTGCTGACCGCGGCCTTCCTCGCGCTCTACGCGCTCGGTGCCCACTTCGCCTTCAGGGACGTGCAGGGCTTTGCCGCCGGCGAACCGGCGATCCTCGACGCCCACGCCTTCACCGGCGCGGTGATCTTCGGCCTGGCGATGTTCGCGACCCTCTTCCTCGGCGCGGTCCTGGCGGTCTTCCTCACCCTCGGCGTCGTCCGCGGCGACGCCGAATCCGGGTTGCTGCAGCCGATCGTCGTCCGTCCGATCGGCCGCACGACGATGTTGGTCGGCCGCTTCGCCGGCGCGGCGCTGCTCTCGGCGGCCTACGTGCTGATCGTCTACTTCGCCGCCTGCGCGATCACCGAGATCACCGGCGACTGGTCGCCCGACCATCTCCTCACCCCGGCGCTCGGCCTCGCCCTGGCGGTGGCGATCATCGCCGCGCTCTCGCTGCTCGCCTCGACGATCCTGTCTGTCACCGCCCAGGGGATCGTCGTCTTCATGGTCTTCGGCGCCGGGCTCACCGCGGGCCTGCTGGCGCAGATCGGCCAGGCGATCAACTCCGACTCGCTGCACACGATCGGCCGGGTCGCGAGCTGGACGCTGCCGTTCGAGGGCCTCTACACGGCCAGCCTGCACGCGCTGATCTCGAGCACCTCCGGGCTCACCGGCGTCGTTCTGCAGCTGGGGCCCTTCGGCGCCTCCGAACCCGCCAGCGCCGGGCTGATCGCCTGGGCCTTCGCCTACCTGGTCGGGGTCATTTCGCTCGCCGCTTTCGTCTTCTCGCGGCGGGACCTCTAGGCCTTGGAAAACCCGCAGACCGATCCCCTACAGGGATCGGTGCATACTGAATACCTGCACTAATTTCAAAGCAAACGTCCAGTCGGCGATCGGGCGATGAACACGCGGGTACCGTCGCGACATGACGATACGAGCGCGGTTCCCACTGTCCCTTGCCCTCCTCGCCTCGCTGGTCTTGATGGCCTTCGCCTCAACCGCCTCGGCGGCGTCGCCCATCGCCAAGGACGGCAAGATCCACGCCTGTTACAAGGCGAAGGGCAAGGGCAAGGGGACGCTGCGCCTGGTCCGCAACGGCAAGGTCCGCTGCCCGAAGAAGTGGAAGAAGGTCGCCTGGTACGCGAACGGACCGGTCGCCGCTCCTCCCACGGTGGGACCGGCAGGGCCTCAGGGGGATCGGGGAGAGCAGGGTGAGCGCGGCGCTCCCGGCACCGCCGGCAATGTCGTGGTCGAGGAACTGGAAAGCAAAGTCAGCGAACTGCTGACGAAAGTCCAGAGCCTGGAAGCCGCGATCGCCAACCTCGCCGGCCTCGAAACGATCGTCGGCTCACTCTGCACCCAGACCGAGACGCTGACGGGTCAGCTGAATGCGCTCGAAGATGTGGTCGGCGGCATCTCGCTGAACACGATCCTCGCGGTGCTGCTCGAAATCCCGACGCTGCCCGGAGCGCTGCCCAACTTCAGCTGCCCGAACTAGTCGGCGGCGAGCACCCCCGGCCCGATTTCCTCGGGTCGGGTGAGGCCGCAGAGGGCCATCGTCAGGTCGAGCTCGGCGAGGATCATCTTGAGGACGGTTTCGACCCCGGACTGTCCGTCGAGGGCGAGGCCCCAGAGGTAGGGGCGGCCGAGGCAGACGGCGTCGGCGCCGAGCGCCAGTGCCTTCAGCACGTCGGCGCCACCACGGACGCCGCTGTCGAAGAGGATCGTTAGGTCGTCGCCCGCGGCCTCGGCGATTGCCGGCAGCGCGTCGAGGGAGGGGATCGCGCCGTCGACCTGGCGGCCGCCGTGGTTGGAGACGACGATGCCGTCGAGGCCGCGCCGCGCCGCCTCGCGGGCGTCGTCGGGGTGCTGGATGCCCTTGACGACTATCGGCAGCGAGGTCATCTCGCGCAGCTGCGAGAGGTCGTCCCAGTTGAGCGCCGGGTTGGCCTGGACGCCGAGGAAGTGGCCGGTGGCGGCGCCGACGTCCTCCTCCGGCGGCTGCTCCAGCGCCGCGCGGAAGGCCGGGTCCTGGAAGTAGTTGGCGACGCCCATCCCGTTGAGGAAGGGAAGCCAGGCCTGCTGCAGGTCGCGCGGCTTCCAGCCGGGGATGAAGGTGTCGACGGTGAGGACGATCGCTTCGTAGCCGGCCCGCTCGGCGCGCTCGACCATGCTCCGCGCCAGCGCCGGGTCGTTGGGCCAGTAGAGCTGGAACCAGCGCGGCGCCTCGCCACCCGCTTCGGCGATCTCCTCGAGCGAGAAGTGCGAGGCGGTGCTGGCGATCATCGGCACCCCGAGCGCGGCGGCGGCGCGGGCGGTCGCCAGCTCGCCCTCCTCGTGGACGACCTTTTGCACCCCGATCGGCGCCAGCAGCAGCGGCGCCGGCATCTCCGTCCCCAGCACCGTCGTCGTCAGGTCGCGCTCGGAGACGTCGCGCAGCATCCGCGGGATGATCCGGCGGCGCCGGAAGGCCTCCTCGTTGGCGCGCATCGTCTCCTCCGAGCCCGCCCCGGCGCCGACGTAGTTAGCCGCTTTGGGGTCCATCGCCGCCATCCCCTGCAGCTCGAGCTCGGCGACCGCGACCGGGACCGCCGGCGTCTCGCCGCCGAGGCCGCGGAGGTAGATCTCGCGGTAGTAGTCGGCGGGGTCGGGCATCTCGTCCCGCAGGCTAATCCGTCGCCCGGAACAGGGCCGGCGCCAGCGGCTTCGCGAAGCGTGCCATCCGCAGCCGCGGCAGGCCGAAGTGGTCCTCGATGCTGGCCAGCAGCGAGTAGTGGTCGGCGGGCAGGCGGATTTCGCTGCCGCGGGGTACATCGGGGCCGACCAGCACGGTCGGGATGCGACCGCCACCGGGGTAGCCGCAGCAGCCGGTGTCGCTGATGCCCTCGTCGAAGGTGATGACCAGCAGGCCGTGGGGTCCGAGCAGGCGGATGACCCGCGGAAGCAGGGTGTAGAGGTGGAAGTCGACCGCGCCGAACATGCAGTCGTGCCCGTCGTGGCAGAGGTCGGGGGTGAGCCAGGTGAAGCGCGGCAGCCAGCCGCGTTCGAGGTCGGCGACGAGCCAGGTCTCCGGCACTACTTTGCCGCACCGCTTCGGCAGCGCCATCACCGAGGGGAAGTAGGCGAAGGGGTTGTGCCGTTTCGCGTAGCGGTCGTACCGGGGGCCGGTGAAGCAGGGTTCGGGCATGCTCTCCATGTAGGCGCGCCAGGAGATGCCGGCGCGCGAGAGCTGGGTCGCCAGGTTGGGGCCGTAGACGACGCAGGCGGTGCAGTTTTCGGCGATCCCGAAGGTGTCGCCGGCGAAGAGGGCGAGGTAGTTGGGGAGCGAGGGGTGGGTGACGCCGTAGAAGTTGGTCGCGATCGCGCCGCGCTTGACCAAGTGGTTGAAGTAGGGAGCTTCGGGGTTGCCGACCACTTCTTCGTACTCGCGGTTCTCGAGCACGACCACCGCGAGGCGCGACGGCTGCGGCTTCGCGGCGCTCGCCGTCGAGGAGCCGAGGGCGAGCGCGAGGAGCAGCGTCAAGCAGAGGCGGGCGGCCACCGGACGAGGATAGGCTGACCGTCCCGATGATCGACTCCCACACCCACCTGTTTCTCTGCGATGGCGACGAGGAGGAGCTGGTCGCCGCCGCCGCCGAGGCCGGGGTGGGGCGGATGCTGACGATCGGGATGGGGGCGGACTCGAACCCGGCGGCGGTGGCGAGCGCCGAGCGCCACGAGGCGGTCTTCGCCTCGGTCGGGCGCCATCCCAACGACGCCACCGGCTTCGACGACGAGGCGGCCGCGGAAATCCGCCGCCTCGGCGCCCACGAGAAGGTGCGGGCGATCGGCGAGACCGGGCTCGACTTCTATCGCGACACCGCCGCGCCGGAGGACCAGCGACGGGCGTTCGCGGCGCAGATCGAGATCGCCCGCGAACTCGAGCTGCCGATCGTGATCCACGCCCGCGACCCCGAGGGAGAGACGGCGGCGACTGATGAGATCTTCGACACCCTCGACGCCGAGGCCGGCGACACGCCGGTGATCCTCCACTGCTTCTCGGCCCCGCACCGGGTCGGCGACGCGGCCGAGCGCGGCTGGTACTGCTCGTTCGCCGGCAACGCCACCTACCCCAGCGCCAAGGAGCTGCTGTTCGCGGCGGCGAAGGTGCCGGCCGAGCGGATCCTGGTCGAGACCGACGCGCCGTACCTGGCGCCGCAGCCGATGCGCGGCAAGCGCAACCAGCCCGCCTTCGTGGTCGAGACGGCGCGGGCGGTCGCCGAGGTCCGCGGCGTCTCCTACGAGGAGCTGGAGCGGACGGTGGAGGCGAACGCGCGCGCGGTCTTCGGCTGGTAGCGGTGGTCCGCCTCGGCCAGAACTTCCTCGCCGACCCCAACCTGCTCGACGCGATCGTCCGCGACGCCGAGCTGGGGGCCGACGACGTCGTGCTCGAGTTTGGGGCCGGCGAAGGGGTTCTAAGCGAGCGCCTCGCGGCCGCGGCGGGGCACCTGCACACGGTTGAGATTGACCGCGGGCTGGAGGAGGCGCTGGCGCCGATCGCGGCGCTGCCGAACGTCGACCTGCATTGGGGCGACGCGATGAAGCTCGACCTCGCGGCGCTGCGCCCGGCGCCGACGGCGATGGTCGCCAACCTGCCCTACTCGGTGGCGACGCCGCTGATCCTGCGCACGATCGAGGAGCTTCCTTCTCTGCAGCGGTGGACGGTGATGGTGCAGCGGGAGATCGCCGACCGCCTGCGTGCGGGTCCCGGCAGCCGCACCTACGGGTCGCCGAGCGCGGTCGCCCAGCTCGCCTGCGAGGTCGAGCTGCTGCGGGCGGTCGACCCCGCCGTCTTCAAGCCGCGACCGCGGGTCGACTCGGCGATCCTGCGGCTGCGGCGCACCGGTCCCGGCGCCGACGTGGAGACGCGGGCGCTGATCCGCGCCGCCTTCGCCCACCGGCGCAAGTCCCTCGCACGCTCGCTCGAGCACGCCCAGGCGGGCAGCCTCGGGCCCGCGCGGGCGGCGCTCGCCGAGCTCGGTCTGCCCGAAGACGCCCGCGCCGAGGCGCTGGCGCCGCAGCAGTTCGCCGCCCTCTCCGCGAAGCTGCCTGATTGAAACCTGTCTCATGCTGGTCCACGCTCCCGCCAAGCTCAACCTCTGCCTCTACCTCGGCGCCGTGCGCGAGGACGGCCTGCACGACCTTTGCTCGCTGTTCGAGCCGCTGGCGCTGGCGGATCTGATCGCGGTAGCGCCGGCTGAGCGCGACGAAGTGATCTGCCCACGGGTGGAGGGGGAGAACCTGGCGGCCCGGGCGCTGGCGGGGCTGCGCAAGCGGGGCTGGGATCGCGAGCCGTTGCGGATCGAGATCGAGAAGCGGGTGCCGGTCGCGGCCGGGCTCGGTGGCGGCAGCGGCGACGCCGCGGCGGTCCTGCGCCTCGCCGCGGGCGAGGTCGCCGACCTGCCGCAGCTGGCGGCGGAGCTCGGTGCCGACGTGCCCTCGCAGCTGCGGCCGGCGCTGGCGCTGGTGCAGGGAGCGGGGGAGCGAATCGAGCCGCTGCCCGAGCCGGCCGAGCACGCGGCGGTCCTGCTCCCCGGCGGCGGCGGGCTCAGCACCGCGGCGGTCTTCGCCGAGGCCGACCGGCTCGGTCTCGGCCGCGGTCCCGCGGAGCTGGAGGAGCTGGCGGCGCGCCTGCGCGAGGTGGCGGGCACGGGCGCCTCGCCGCTCTCCTACCCCGAGCTGCTCGTCAACGACCTCGAACCCGCCGCGCTCTCGCTGCGCCCTGACATCGGCGAGGAGCTGCAGGCGCTCCGCGCGGCCGGGGCGCCGCAGGCGATCCTCAGCGGCTCGGGCCCGACCGCGGTCGGGCTCTTCCCCGACCTCGCTGCCGCTGCGGCCGCCGCCGCGTCGCTCGACGCCGGGGAAGCGATCGTCTGTGCCGCCGGACACGCGAGACTCCCGTCATGAGATTCCCCGGGGAGGGAGACGGCGAGGGCGGGAAAAACCGTAAACGCCTGAAAATCGCGATCGCCGCCCTCGTGGTCGGCGCGATCTACTTCTTCATCAGCCGCCAGCTTGGCCATCTCGACCTGCAGGAGCTGCTGGAAGAGCTCTCCGACAGGCTCGGCGCCTGGACCTACCTGATCGTCGCCGTCTTCGCATTCGCCGAGACCGGCGCCTTCGTCGGCCTGGTGGTGCCGGGGGAGACGACGATGCTGCTCGGCGGCGCCGTCGCCGGCCAGGGCGCAATCAACATCTACCTGCTGATCGCGATCGCCTGGTTTGCCGCCTGGCTCGGCGACACGACCAGCTTCTTCCTCGGCCGCCGCCTCGGCCGCGAGTTCGTCCTCAAGCACGGGCCGCGCTTCGGGATCAGCCACGAGCGCTTCGAGAAAGTCGAGGACTACTTCGGCCGCCACGGCGGCAAGACGATCTTCATCGGCCGCTGGATCAGCCTCGTCCGCGCCTTCGCCCCCTTCATCGCCGGCAGCTCCGGGATGGGCTACCGCGCCTTCGTCCCGTACAGCATCCTCGGCACCGGGCTCTGGGCCTCGCTGCACATCCTCATCGGCTACTTCTTCTCGAAGAGCATCGAGACCGCCGGCCACTACGCGGCGCGCGGCGCCGCCGGGCTGGCGACCCTGATCGCCGTCATCGCCGGCACCGTCTGGGTCGTCCGCCGGCTCCGCGAGGAGAAGAACCGCGACGCGGTGGTGCGCTGGATGGAGGGTCACGGCGCCACCCGCTGGCTGGTCGACCTCGCGCGGCGCCGCGAGCTGCGCTTCCTCTGGGACCGGGTCACGCCCGGCGGCACCTTCGGGCTCGAATTCACCTCGCTGATGGCGACGCTGGCGGTCTCCCTCTTCGTGCTCGTCGCCTACACGGTGATGATCGGCGACGACCCGGGGCCGACGCCGGGCGACGAAACCGCGATCGAAGTCGTCGAATACCTGCAGGCCGGTGCCCTCACCGGCGTCGCCAAGGTCCTCGCCTTCCTCGGCTCGACCGGCCTCACCTGGGCGCTGGCGCTGGTCGGCGCGGCACTGCTCGGCTGGCGGCGGCGCTGGACCGAGTTCTGGGTCCTGCTGGCGGGGATGACGATCACCCAGATCGGGCTCGAGGCTCTGGAGAGCTCGGTCGACAGGCCGCGCCCGCCGGAGCCGCTCGTCGACACCTCCGGGGCCGGTTTCCCCAGCACCCACGCCGCCCACTCGGTCATCTACCTCTGGCTGGCGGTGACGATCGTGCTGCGCCTGCGCCCGGGGATGGCGCGGGCGACGGCGGTCGTCGTCACCGGCATCGTCCTCACGGCGCTGATCGGGCTCTCGCGGGTCTACCTCGAGGTCCACTACCTCAGCGACGTCAGCGCCGGCTGGGCGCTCGGGGCCGCCGCCTTCTCCTTCTGTGCGGCCGCCGGGCTGGTCGTCTCGCAAGTGCGCCAAAATCCCCAGCAGTGACTCTCTACGCGCTGACCGACCTCGGGCACCAGTACCTGCTCTACGGGATCGCCGCGGCGATCTGCCTGGTCGTCTTCGTGACCCTGATCCTCTCGCCGGCGCTGAGCGCCTACGGGCGGATCTGGGAGAAGGCGGCCGCCGGCTTCCTCTCGGTCTTCGTGCTGGCGGGGCTGGTGATCGGCGGCGTCGTCGTCGGCCTGGGGATCGTCTACTACTACCCCGACCTGTCCGACCTCTTCAACGGCATCTAACGACCGGCTGGCGCCGCGGCCGGGCGCGGTGGATCGAGGCCGGGATAATGGCCGGATGCCTAGTTCCACGAGCAGCGAGCGAGCGGGCCTGCTCGAGGCCCTCTCCGAAGCGGTCGAGTCCGGCGCCGGCCTGCCCGCGGTGGCGCGGGCGGCGGCGCGGCTTCTCGACGCCAGCGTCGCCCTGATCGACCGCTCCAGCGCCGTGCTCGCGGTCGCCGGCGCCTCCTCCGACCAGGAGCAGAAGCTGCTCTCCGGGGGGGAGGGCGTGACCACGGTCGAGCTGCGGGTGGCCGACGCCGCGGTCGGCGAGCTGCGCTACCGAGCCAAAGCGGCGCCGGACCCGGTGATCGCGCGGATGGTGGCGACGCTGCTGGCGCTGGAGCTGGAGCGCTCGCGCTCGCCCGAGTGGGAGAGCGAGGAGACGGCCGGCGCCTTCGTCCGGGCGGTGCTGCGCCGCGAGGTGACCGACCGCCGCGACATCGTCGCCCAGGCCTCCGAGCTCGGCGCCGACCTCGACCGCGGCGCCGGCGTCGTCGTCCTGCGGGCGGCGCCGCGGGCGGCGCAGACGGGCGAGTGGCGGGAGCGGGTCCTGGTCCTGGCGCAGCGGGCGCTGCGGGCGCTGGCCCCGGGCTCGCTGGCGGCAAGCGACGGCGGCGAGGCCGCGGCCGAGATCGCGGCGATCGTCCCCGCCGAGGACGACGAGCGCCTGGCCCGCGCGGCGGCCGGCCTCTCGCGCGAGCTCGACGACAGCCTCCCCGGCTTCCACCTCACCGTCGGCCGCAGCCGCCGCTGCGCCGACCCGGTCGACCTCTACCGCGCGGGCAGCGAGGCGCATCTCGCGGTCAACGTCGGCGAGGCCGAGGGGCGGGCGATGCTCGCCTTCGAGGACACCGGCGCCTACCGCCTCCTCCTGCCGGCGATGAGCGAGGACCCCGGCGAGCTCGAACGCTTCTACGCGGAGACGGTCCAGCCGCTGGTCGAATACGACGACCAGTACGAGACCGAGCTGGTCGCCACCGTCGAGGCCTACCTCGACAACGACGGCAACGTCGCCGCCACCGCCAAACAGCTCTTCACCCACCGCCACACGATCCGCTACCGCCTCGAGCGCGTCCGCGACCTCTGCGGCCACGACGTCAGCGCGACGGAGGGACGGGAGAAGCTGGGGCTGGGCTTGAAGGCGATGCGCGTGCTTGGGATTGCATCGCCGCGAGGACCGGCGATGGAGCCGGGAGCGAAGGGCGGGAAAGTGGCGCGGGCGACGGAGGAGTAGGCGAGCGTCGATTCCGGGGAGAGGACTTGAACCCCTGCTTCCTGGACCAAAACCAGGCGTGCTACCGACTACACCACCCCGGACCGGGTGCCGAGCGTAGCGCCGCAAGAATCGAAGCGGCAATAAGGCACCGTATAGGTGCTCAATTGCCGACTGAGATTCCTGACCGTCGGCCAGCCTCCGCCTCGCCGCGCCCAGCGGCCTGAGCGGAGGCGCCGAAGCTGAGGAGGCGGCCGCCGAAGGCGATCGCGCAGGCCGCGAACCAGGCCCAGCCGAGGGCGAGGCCGCCGAGGACGTCGGTGAGCCAGTGGACGTCGAGGAGGACGCGGCTGAGGGCGACGGCGACCGCGATGCCGACGGCGCCGCCGGCGAGCGCCGGCCAGGCTTGCCGCCCCCACCAGCGGCCCGCGACCAGGGCGAAGGCGGCCCATGAGGCGGCGGCGGTGGAGGTGTGGCCGCTGGGGAAGGAGGGTCCGAGGGTGGCGGCGACCGCCTCGATTTCCGGCCGGGCGCGGTCGACGAGCTCCTTTACGGCCGCCGTCAGGAGCTTGTCCCCGAGGATCACCGCCAGCAGGAACAGCACCACCCAGCGACTGCGCGTGCGGGCGTACTCGACGGCCGCGACGACGATCGCGACCACGGTCACGGTCACCGTCTCGCCGAGATAGGTGACGAGGGTCAGCGCGTCGTGCGTCCAGGCGCTCCCGTGGTGGTCTCCCCACCCGGCGACGCTGCTGTCGATGCCGGCCAGGACGTCGGTTTGGCGGACGACGACCGCCAGCAGGGCCAGCAGGAGGCCCCCGACGAAGATCGCCGCCAGCGCCAGCGTCAGCGCCAGCCCGGTCGCCCTCTCGGGATCGAGCCGCGCCGCGCGCATCGCCCGCCGGCCCGCCGGTCCCCTGACGTGCTCACCCGCGTCGCGCGCCACCTCGACGACGGCAGGACGGGTTGCGCTGCCGGGGTAACGGCGGGTCAAAAAGGCGGCGCCGAGACCGGCGAGCACGGAAATCAGCAGGAGGAGGAAAAACGGCATCAGGAAGAGGGATTACCCCGCTAATCCCAATGAACACCGCCATTGGTTAAACGAGCCGATGCATATTATGCGGGCGCCCTGGGGATAGACCGGGGCGTGACCGTCGAGGAGAGACAACGCACGGCCCCTGCAGGGGAGCGGCAAGGCGACAGCCACTCCGTCCCGCTCTTCGAGGCGCGGCCCGGTGGCCTGGCCGATCGCTTCGCCACCGCGCTCGACTCGCGCCACCCCGCGCTTGTCTTCTTCGGTGCCCTGCTCGCCGGCTTCCTGGTCCTCGCCGCCGCCTCAATCGCGCTTGCCTTCATCGTCGTACACGTCTTGGTCCCCAATAGCGGCCTGGGACTGGAAGGCACGGACGAGAGCTTCAACGACACCCTCTACGACGAGCGCACCGGCACCCTCACCACGCTCGCCGAAATCGGCTCCCAGGTGGGCGGGGCCCCGGTTCTGCCGATCATCGTCGGCATCGTCGCCCTCGTCGCTGCGTTCAAGCGCCGCTGGCTGATCGCCGCCTTCGCGGTCTTCGTCCTCACCATCGAGTCGGCCACTTACCGCGTCACCTCGATCGCGGTCCCCCGCGACCGCCCCTCGGTTCCCCGGCTGGAACAGCTGGAAGCCGACGCCAGCTACCCCTCGGGACACACCGCCGCCTCGATCGCCGTCTACTCCGGCCTCGTCCTACTCCTCACCACCCGCTTCACCAGCAGCCTGAAGAAGGCGCTGGCCTGGACCGCCGCGATCCTCCTCACCACCTTCGTCGCCCTCTCGCGCATGTACCAAGGGATGCACCACCCGCTCGACGTCGCCGGCGGCATCCTCGTCGGCATCGGCGCGATCCTGGTGCTGCTTTTCGCCTGCCGCGCGGCTGGGGCGGCAGCGGAGAGGCGCTCGCCCCGATGAAGGTCGCGGTTGTCGCCCATGCGGGCAAGACGGTCGGCGGCGGGCTCCCGGAGCTGCGGCGCACGCTCGAGCGGGCCGGCGTCTCCGACCCGCTCTGGACCGAGGTGCCGAAGAGCAAGCGGGCGCCGGCGGCGGTCGAGCAAGCGCTGGAGGAAGGCGCCGAGCTGATCCTCGCCTGGGGCGGGGACGGGATGGTCCGGCGCTGCGTCAACGCGCTCGAGGACAGCCAGGTCCCGCTCGCGATCGTCCCCGCCGGGACCTCGAACCTTTTCGCCACCCACCTCGGCGTCAAACGCGACATCGAGCAGGCGGTCGAGGTGGCGCTGCACGGCAACCGCCGCCGGCTCGACGTCGGCCGCTTCGACGACGAGCGCTTCGCGGTGATGGCCGGCGCCGGCTTCGACGCGGCGATGATCAGGGGTGCCGACGACCTCAAGGACCGCCTCGGCCGCGCCGCCTACGTCGTCAGCGGGGCGTCGCAGCTCGACAGCGAGAGCTTCGAGGCGAAGATCAAGGTCGACGGGACGCGCTGGTACAAGGGCCCGGCCAGCTGCATCCTCGTCGGCAACGTCGGCGAGCTCTTCGGCGGCATCGAGGTCTTCGCCGACGCCAAGCCCGACGACGGCAAGCTCGAGGTCGGCGTCCTCACCTCCGAGGGTCCCGTCCAGCTGGTCCGCGCGGCGGCGCGCACCGCGATCGGCAGCGCCGAGAAGTCGCCGTTCGTGCGGGTCACCCAGGCCGAGTCGGTGCGGGTGAAGCTGGATCGCAAGGTCCGCTACGAGCTTGACGGCGGCGACCGCAAGAAGGTGAAGAGCTTCAAGGTCGAGGTCGAACCCGGGGCGATCACGGTGTGCGTGCCATGAACGGCGACCAGCTCGCACACGCGAAGACCCTCGGCTGGCTGGCGCGGGCCGGCCTCGTCGCCCGCGGCGTCGTCTACGGCATCATCGGCGTCCTGGCGCTGAAGCTGGCCCTGGGTGACGGCGGCAAGGCGACCGACCAGGAAGGCGCGCTGCAGACGATCGCCCACCAGTCTTTCGGCAAGGCGCTGCTCCTCCTGATGGCGATCGGGCTGGGCGGATACGCGCTCTGGAGGCTCGTTCGCGCCGCCGTCGGCCACGGCGCCGAACAGACCGACAGCGGCTTCGACCGCATCTCGGCCCTGGACAGCGGCATCGCCTACGGGCTTCTCTGCGTCGCGGCGATCGGAATCCTCACCTCGTCCGGCGGCGGTGGGGGGTCGACGAAGGAAACGACCGGCGGCGTCCTCGAATGGCCGGCAGGACAGATTCTGGTCGGTGTCGCCGGCGCGATCCTGATCGGCGTCGCCATCTACCAGGCATACAAGGGGCTGGCGCGGGAGTTCCTCGAGGACGCGAAAACGGGCGAAATGAGCGAGACCGTGGAAAAGGGCTACACCGCCCTCGGCGTCTTCGGCCACGTCGCCCGGGCGGTCGTCTTCGCCTTGGTCGGCTACGGCCTGCTCAAGGCTGCGCTCGATTACAACCCGAAGGAGGCGGTCGGGCTCGACGGCGCCCTGCGCGAACTCGCGCACGCCTCCTACGGCCCCGCTCTGCTCGGCCTCGTCGCCCTCGGCTTGGCCGGCTTCGCGCTCTACTCGATCGTCGACTCCCGCTACCGCAAGGTCTGACCGGCGGCCGCTCGCGCGGCGTCCGCGCGGCGGTTTAGCTTCTTCGCCATGGAGATCGGAGGAGCGTCGCTTGACCCGGAGGTCCGCGAAGGTCTGAGCCGCAGCTGGAAGGCGCTGATGTTCGTCGGCGTCGCCGCGATCGTCCTCGGCTGCATCGCGATCCTCGTCCCGGCGATCGCCTCGGTGGGGACGGCGATCTTCATCGGCTGGCTGCTGCTCTTCCTCGGCGCGATCCTCATCGCCGCCGCCTTCTCGGCACACTCGGTCGGGACCTTGGTCCTGCGGCTGGCCTGGGCGATCCTGACCGTGATCGTCGGCCTCTGGCTGATCGTCGAACCGCACCACGGGACGCTGACGCTGACCCTGATCCTCGGCATCTACTTCCTCTTCATGGGCCTGACCCGGACCGCCGTCGCCTTTATCTCCCGCGGCCAGCCCAACGCCGGCCTGCTCGGCCTCAGCGGCGTCGCCGGGCTCCTGATCGGGATCCTCATCCTCGCCAAGTGGCCGGACTCCGCCGACTGGGCGATCGGCCTCCTCGTCGGCATCGACCTGATCTTCGCCGGCTGGACGCTGACCTCGGTCGCCCTGCTTGGGCGCGACCTGTCGCGCGCCCGCTGAGCCGACACCCCGCGCCGGATGCGAAATATCCTCCTGGGGTGAGTTCCCCGCTAGTTCTCGTCATGGCGGCGGGCGAGGGCACGCGCATGCGTTCCTCGACGCCGAAGATGCTGCATCCCGTCTGCGGCCGGGCGATGGTGGCCTGGCCGATCGTCGCTGCGCGCGAAGCCGGTGCCGGGCGGGTGGCGGCGATCGTCTCCCCTGGGCGTGATCTCTCCACAGGTCTCCCGGACGGCGTCGAGACGGTCGAGCAGCCGACCGCCGACGGGACCGGGGGAGCGATCCGCGCTGCCCTGCCGCTGATCGAGGAAAGCGAGACGGTGCTGATCCTCTCCGGCGACGTGCCGCTGATCTCGGCGGCGGTGATCGAGGACTTCCTCAGCGCCCACGCCTCCAGCGAGGCGGCGGCGACGATGATGACGATCGAGCTCGATGACCCGGGCGCCTACGGCCGCGTCGTCCGCGACTCCTCCGGCGCCGTCGAACGCGTCGTCGAGGCGAAAGCCGACGGCGACGCCGAGGCCTGGCAGCTCGAGATCCGCGAGATCAACGCCGGCACCTACGCCTTCGACGCCGAACCTCTGGCGGCCGCCCTGCAGTCACTCTCCAACGACAACGCCCAGGGCGAGTACTACCTGCCCGACGTCTTCCCGGCCCTGCGTGAGGCAGGCCACAGCGTCTTCGCCCACAAGACCGGGGACCTCGCGGTGACGATGGGGGTCAACAACCGCGTCGACCTCGCCGCCGTCGAGGCCGAGGGACGCCGCCGCCTGCTCGAGGCCCACATGCTCGCCGGCGTCACCTTCGTCGACCCCGCCTCGACCTGGGTCGACGCCGGGGTCGAGATCGCCGCCGACGCGAGGATCGAGCCGGGCACCACGCTGAAGGGAGAGACCCTGATCGCCGAGGGCGCCGTCGTCGGTCCGCTCAGCACCCTGATCGACTGCTCCGTCGGCGCCCGCTCCCAGGTCCTGCACTCCTACCTGGTCGAGTGCGACGTCCGCGCCGGCTGCTCGGTCGGCCCGTTCGCCTACCTCCGCCCGGGCGCCCTGCTCGAGGACGGCGCCAAGGCCGGGACCTTCGTCGAGATCAAGAACTCGCAGGTGGGGGAGGGCACCAAGGTGCCGCACCTCTCCTACGTCGGCGACGCCGACATCGGCCCCGGCAGCAATCTTGGCGCCGGCACGATCACCGCAAACTACGACGGATTTCGCAAGAACCGGACCGTGATCGGCCGCGATGTGCGGATCGGCGTTGACACGATGCTGATCGCACCGGTAGAAGTCGGCGACGCCGCCTACACTGGCGCTGGCGCGGTGATCAAGGACGACGTCCCCGACGGGGCTCTCGCCGTCAGTGAGAACGCGCAACGGAACATCGACGGATACGCCGCTCGCAAGGCGGCCGAGATGCGAGAGGACGACAAGACCGCGTGAGCATGATCGAGGAGCGCCCACAGGTGGCGACCGGCATCGACCACGACTACACCAAGCGGATGATGGTCTTCGGCGGCCGCTGCTCGATGGATTTGGCCGCCAAAGTCGCCGGCAAGCTCGAGCTCGACCTCGGCCAGGTGACGCTGAAGACCTTCGCCGACGGCGAGGTCTACTGCCGCTACGAGGAGTCGATCCGCGGCTCCGACGTCTTCCTCGTCCAGTCGACCTGCGCCAACGAGCAGGAAGGGATGACCCCCAACGACGCCCTGATGGAGCTGTTGACGATGGCCGACGCCGCCCAGGGCGCCTCCGCACACAGGATCATCGCCGTGCTCCCCTGGTACGGCTACGCGCGCCAGGACAAGAAGTCCGCCCCGCGCGAGCCGATCTCGGCCCGGATCGTCGCCAAGTGCCTGGAGGCGGTCGGCGTCGACCGCGTCCTCACCATGGACCTCCACGCCGGCCAGGTCCAGGGCTTCTTCCACATCCCGGTCGACCACATGACGGCGATGCCGATGCTGACCCAGTGGTTCATCGACCAGGAACTGAAAGACGAGCTGGTGATCGTCAGCCCCGACGCCGGCCGCGTCAAGACCGCGCGTAACTTCGCCCGCCGCATCGGCACCCAGTGGGCGGTGATGGAGAAGGAGCGCCCCGCCCAGGCGGTCGCCGAGATCGGCTACGTGGTCGGCGACGTCAAGGGCAAGACCGCGGTCCTCGTCGACGACATGATCGCCACCGCCGGCACCCTCTGCGCCGCCGCCCAGACCGTCATTGACGAGGGTGCGGCGCGGGTGATCGCCTGCGCCACCCACGGCGTCTTCTCCGGTCCGGCTTTCGAGCGGCTGGAAAACTCGGCGATCGAGCAGATCGTCGTCACCGACACCCTGCCGATTCGACCCGAGGCGCCGGACAACATCACCGTCCTCTCGACCGCCAGCACCTTCGCCGACTCGATCCGCCGCATCTTCACCGACGACTCCGTCTCGGAGATCTTCGCCGGCGAGAACCAGCTCTTCTGAGCCCCGCGACCTCAGAGGAGCGCAAGCTGCGCCTGGTCGGCCACAAGGGGGCGGACTCGGTCACGGCCGGGAACACGCTCGAGAGCTTCCGTGCCGCGGTCGAGGCCGGCGTCGACACGATTGAGATGGACGTGCTCTGGCTGCCGGACGCGCACCTGCCGATGGAGCAGCGCCACCCGCTGGTGATCGCCCATGACTGGGAGGACGCGGAGCGGCGGACGCCTCTGAAGCTGACCGAGGCGCTCGACGCTTTCCTGGAGCCGCCGCTCGACCGGGTCGAGATCGACCTCGACATCAAGCTGCCCGGCCGCGAGGAGGAGATCGTCGAGGCGCTGGGGGAGCGTGGGCTGGTCGAGCGCTCGATGATCTCGACGATGGAGTTGCACACGCTGGGCCGGATCCTCGAGCTGCAGCCGGCGCTGCGCCGCGGCTGGACCTATCCGAAAGTGACCAAGGACTGGACCTCGAAGCGCTGGGCCCGCGGTCCGATGCTGGCGGCGATGGTGGCGATGCGCCACCGGCTCCCCGGCCTCGCCGCCCAGAAACTGCCTCAGTTCGGGGTCGAGGCGATGTGGGTCTACCACCCGCTGATCACGCCGCGCCTGGCCCGGATCTGCAAGCTCGCCAGGGTCGAGCTGATCGCCTGGACCGTCGACGACCTATCGCGGATGCAGAAGCTCGTCGCGATGGGCGTCGACGGCATCTGCTCCAACGACCCGCGGCTGTTCGCTCAGCTCTAGATCGTCGTCGGAGTGGCGCCCGGCGGGCTCTTCATGCCGCCGCGACGGCCTTTGACCTTGACCGCCGACTCGAGGTCCTCCTGGGTGAAGCCGCCGACGACCTCGCCGTCGAGGGCGTAGCGGTAGAGCGCGACGCCGAAGATGCCACTGAGGGCGCGGGAGACGAGCAGCGCGATCGCCAGCACAAGTGCCCCGATTACGACCAGCAGCGCGCCGAGGAAGGAAGCCGCGGACCAGAGGGCGACGCCGGCGACGATCAGGAGGACCGCCGGCAGGACGCCGATCAGGAAGACGGCGCCGCCGATTGCCAGGTTGCCGGTGATCTGCTGGCCCCAGCGCTCGCGAAAGAGCGAGGCCGAGCGTTTGATCGTCTCGAACGGGCCGGTTCCCTCGATCGCGATCACCGGGATCGAGATGAAGGTGATCAGCGACCACGCCATCCCGACCAGGCGGGCGGCGACGGTCCCCAGCGTCCCGCCCTGGTTTTCGAGCAGGCCCATGACCAGGCTGATCGCGGCCGAGACCGCGGCCCAGCCGCTGATCTGGGCGATCCGGGTGCGGGCGACGGCGAGCCCGTCGCCGACGCTCGCTTCCTGGCCGCGGAAGATCATGTCGGCGCAGACGGCGAGGCCGACACTGAAGTAGAAGCCGACGAAGCTGAGGAGGTAGACGCCGACAACGATCAGCGGGATCGCGCCGGCGAGCTGGTCGTCGTCCCAGAGGTACAGGCCGGGGCCGAGGGTGACGATCGCCAGCAGCGTCGTCGCCACCGCGCCGTAGAGCGGGAAGCGGATCAAGGACGGGTGTTCCTTCAACAGGCTCCAGCTCTTCTTGGTCAGGGCCCAACCGCGTTTGATCCTGCGCATCGCTGCTCCTTGGTTCCGGGACTCAGAAGGTTTCGGCGAGACCGGGGGTCCGCTTGACCCCGCGCTCCTCGAAGTAGTCCCACTCGAGGGTGCCGAGCTCGGTCGCCGGCGGGTCCGCATAGACCCACTCCCGGGCAATTCGGTGCCAGTTCCGCTTCGCCTGCAACTGGCCGAGGACGGCGACGACGCCGATTTCCATCCGCCTTCCCATAAGCTCCTCCGCGGGCAGGGACTCGCGCCGCATCAGGTCGAAGTACTCCGAGCGCGGGTCGTTGGTCGCCTCGATGATCTTCATCACCCGGCGCGGGGTGATTTCCAGCTCCCGGTCCTCGGTCACGAACCAGCCGCCGACCACGCGCATGTGCTCGAGCAGCCGCTCGGCGTCGAGCTTGGACGGCTTCTTGACGAA
>Ga0184624_10000060_pt1 | contig 26052 bp, 13 predicted proteins | sample PLM3_5_b1_FD_133157 | JGI IMG/M metagenome (GOLD analysis project Ga0184624, IMG submission 133157) | Groundwater sediment microbial communities from an aquifer in East River, Colorado, USA - PLM3_5_b1 | ecosystem: Environmental > Terrestrial > Soil > Riparian zone | place: USA: East River...
GATAAAAGGGAAGGAAAGCACCTTACGATTATCACAGTAAATAGGGCTTTTCCAGCCACTGGCCCATGTAAAGGGATTTTCGGGATTCAATTTTACTGCGTTAACTTGAAGCAGCTTTTCTGCAACCACTTTAGCATCTGTCATGCGGCGAATGTAGGAAAAAAGCTGTGAGCTATTAGCTTTAAGCCATTAGACAACCAGTTCCGTGGTGATCTTTTTTTTGCTAATAGCTAAAGGCTAAAAGCCAAAAGCTACTATTATGTATATAAAAATCTATTTCGACGACAAGCCCTTGTTCTTATGTGATAATGTTGACGCTACTCTTCAACCTTATATTCACCATGATGATGCGGTGTTCATTGATGAACTAAACCTGCACACAGTAAAAAGCATGATTCACGAAATGCAGGATGGCTCCGTGCATGCCGGTGTCTTTTTTCATTCTAATCTTAAGGAATTGAAAGATGCTTTCTTCAAAAAATTTACTTTGATAAAGGCCGCAGGCGGTTTTGTGCTGAATGAAAAGAAGGAAGTATTGATGATGTTTCGCAGGGGAAAATGGGATTTACCCAAGGGGAAAATGGATAAAAAAGAAACTTTCGAAGAATGTGCAATAAGAGAAACTGAAGAAGAAACTGGTTTACAAAATATTAATCTCATATCGCCGCTTATTACTACATATCACACTTATCATGAAGGAAGCAAGTATGTATTAAAAGAAACTAAATGGTTTACTATGAAAGTAAGTGGTGAGCAAAAGCTTACTCCCCAGGCCACAGAACAAATAACAAAACTGGAATGGGTGGGGAAAGATGGTCTTAAAAAATATTTACAGAACTCCTTCCCTGCTATAACCGATGTGCTGGAAGCAGGATTTTCATCCTGACACCTTCTTCTTCATTATTGCAACAGTAAGCCGGCTGATACAAATCAGTTTCCCCTCTTCATTGGTGATTCGTATATCCCAGACATGAGTAGTTGAACCTATGTGTAATGGAGAACACGTTCCATAAACAAATCCTTCTCTTGCACTTCGAATATGATTTGCATTGATCTCAATACCTACAGGATAAAACTCTGAAGGATCAATAACAAGATGTGAAGCAACACTGCCAATAGTTTCCGCCAGAACACATGATGCGCCGCCATGTAATAAACCAAGTGGTTGCAGTGTACGGTGATCAACCGGCATTTTCGCTTTGAAAAAATTCCCTCCGAGTTCAACCCATTCAATGCCTAAATGCTCGGTCATTGTCCCTTTGCCAAATGATCTTAAACTTTCAACTGAAATATTTTTATCAAACCAGATCGTCATAAAAAGGTTATTCAAATAAATATAATGGAGAAAAAGATCTATAATGTATTTGCTACTTCCGGTGGCAAAAAATGTGAAGCATCCCCACCATTTTTAATAATGTCCCTTACAATTGTGGAAGCCACTGACGTATATTTAGGCTCGCCTGTAAGAAAGATAGTTTCAATTGATTTATCAAGAGTACGATTAGCATCAGCAATCGTTTTCTCATATTCAAAATCGCTGACATAACGAATACCTCTTAAAATAAACCGTGCGTCGATCTTTCTGCAAAAATTTACAGTTAATCCTTCATAAACGGCTCCTTCCACTTTAGGCTCATTCTTAAAAATTTCTTTTACCCAGCTTAATCTTTTTTCCGGCGTAAACATCGGCGCTTTGGATGTATTGATACCAATCCCCACCACTACCTTATCAAAAAGGGGTAATGACCGGGTGATAATATCAACATGACCCAATGTAAGTGGATCGAAGGTCCCAGGAAATAAACAGATACGCATTTGATTGCAGATTTTAGATCTTAGATTTCAGATTTTGCCTGCAATTCAATCTACAATCGCAAATCTAAAATCTTAAATTCAGTTTTGAACACTTCGGTTTGAAAGCAAGTATAATACTGCCATTCTCACAGCAACCCCATTCTCTACTTGCTGTAAAATTATTGATTGCTTGCTGTCGGCCACATCACTGTCAAGTTCCACTCCCCTATTTATCGGGCCCGGGTGCATCACAACTATTTCCTTATTTAAATTGTCAAGCAATTTTCTTTTTACTCCGTAAGCAATATTGTATTCACGTAACGATGAAAACAAAACCTGGTTTTGCCTTTCTAATTGTATTCGTAACACATTTGCCACATCACACCACTCCAGCGTTTCTTTAATATCATAATTAACTTCCACGCCAAATGATTCACGAATGTATTTCGGGATCAATGTAGGCGGACCGCATACGGTGACCTTTGCTCCCATTTTATTTAACAAGTAAATATTACTCATAGCCACACGGCTGTGCATGATATCACCAATAATGGCAACTTTTAATCCTTCCAGCTTTCCGAATTTTTCTTTCATCGAAAAAGCATCCAGTAATCCTTGCGTAGGGTGTTCGTTGACGCCATCACCTGCGTTTATAATAGCCGCTGGAATATGTTTTGCTAAAAAATGCGGCGCACCGCTTGCACTATGGCGCATTACCACCATATCCACTTTCATGGATAAAATATTTCTTACTGTATCAAGCAAAGTTTCTCCTTTTGCAGCAGAAGAACCCGAAACGGCAAAATTGATGGTGTCGGCGCTTAATCTTTTTTCAGCAAGCTCAAATGAAAATCTTGTTCTTGTGGAATTCTCATAAAAGAGATTAACGATCGTGACATCACGCAACGAAGGAACCTTTTTTACAGGTCTTTGTAAAACTTCCTTGAATTGTTCTGCCGTTGTTAAAATAAGGGAAATATCGTCTACTGTCAGGTCTTTTATACCAAGAAGGTGTCTGGTAGAGAGGCTCATTAAAAAGCGAAGATAGGGTATTCAGTTTTTTTTGATAAAAAAGTTTTATGGCATAATATGAACAATGGAAATAACTACTGCTATAGGTCTGTTAAGGAAATACTCCTTGTTTTCCCATTCTGATCTGTTATATCGCAGCTGGTAACTTTTGACGATATTAAAAAACATCTTGGACTTTGAGACAGGAATGATGATCCATAATTAAATTCAATTTTTTGCTTTTTCCCATCATTAAAAGTCAGTATCGCAAATGCATCTTTTGTAGCTGCTTCAATAATTTTAGAACGTTGTTTTTTCCTAAAAACTTCTACAGGCCCAAGATTTTGAGTTACTGCCAATAACAAGCTGCCATCAGCAGCTTTCAATTTACTCAGCCCTTTTCCATTACCGCCAATAAAGATCCCGCTTTCTACAATTGATAAAGGAGTAAATTGTCCATTTCCTTTTCCTTTAAGCACCAATCCATTTAACGCATCATAACGTCCATTACCTGGTTCCGTACTAAAATCATTTGTATTCATACAAATATCAACGTTCCCATCTCCGTCAAAATCTTCGGCTACCATACCATTGATGATAGAATATTGTGCAATATCGGGCAATGGCTCAATGGAGAATTTACCATTTCCATTGTTCCTTATAAATGAGCTTTTGAGATAGTTGGCGCTAAATTTTATTGCACCTTTTAACTGCTCGGGTGTAAACAGATCATTTATGCTTGCCCTGGCAAAAGATCTATAAGACAAAAACGTTTTTTTAATAAAAGGCATATGATCAACAACATCATCACGGGTATGGGTAGGAAATTCTTTGAACTCTCCATTTGTCGTATCCAAAATAAATTTTGTCGGCACACATTCCATCACACCATTGCCGTCAAAATCTTTGGCGTAAACTGAAACCGGATATTTTTCAGTTGCTTTATAAAACGAATTTTCTCCAAGATTGCCCACTACATAATCTATGTCGCCGTCATTATCGAAATCGGCCGATGTAATGCTATTATACCAACCAATTTTATCGCTGATCCCGGTTTCATTTGTAACATCTTTAAATTTTCCCTGTTCATTTTTAAAATATCGCACCGGCATCCACTCACCTACCAAAATAAGATCGGGCCAGCTATCATTATCAAAATCTGTAAACATAGCATCACAGGTAAGTCCAATGTCTTTTAAAGGCGATGCAACCGCATCAGTTACATCGGTGAAAAGTATTTTTCCATCCTTTGAATCATTCCGATAAATAAAACTGCTTACAGGCTTTGGATAATTATGAGGCTCTACACGACCCGCAATAAACAGATCAAGATCTCCATCCTTATCATAATCGCAAGCCCTTACACAAAACTTACTGCCTGTATTTGCAGGCAATACAGATTTAGCTTCCGTGAATATCCCTTGTCCATTATTTATATATAAAATATCGGTGTAACCGCTATCGCCGGGGTCATATGCATATCCGCCTGCGGAGATATACAGATCAAGGTCATTATCGTTGTCTGCATCAAAGAGAAGCAAACTCCTGTCATCGGATCTTTTTAATGATGCTTGTTCCTGGTTTAATAAAGCATGGGTTACAAATTGGCCATTACTTTTTTGCATGAATATCATTGGACTAAAAGCCGGCGCCCCACCTACTATAAAATCATCAAGATGATCGCCATTTATATCTCCCGCAGCAATGCCGGGTGAATACTGGGTAAACTTATGTGGAAGTAACCTTTGAATATTAAAATCTATAAAATCTCTTTGCTGATGAACAAAGTCAATGCCTGATGCGTTGGTTATATTGGTAAACCAATTATCCTTTGCCAATGGTGAAACCATTGATCGCTCAAATGCAACTGCATCTTTTATATCGACCTGCAACGTAGCATTGACGGTCGGTTGCACAATTACCTGCCTTGAATTTCCGGGCCAAATAACTTCAATTGAATCCAAACCTGATTTACCTAATCCAAAATGCATAACAGACGAAACAGATGAGATATAACCGCGATAAGGATTGCTCAAAAAAGTTTGGATCGAATCCTTTTGATGAACAATAACCTTTGCACCTACTCCATTAATATTGCCTGCAGGGCCTGTTAATTTTATATCAATAAAATTTTTCTTCTCGATCTTATTCACTACCCTATTCTCATAGATCATTGCAGGATCATCAATATTATTTATAATAAAGTCAAGGTCTCCATCATTATCAAGATCGGCATATGCCGCACCATTTGAAAAACTTGATTCTTCCAAACCCCATTCATTTGTTTTATCTGAAAAAGTTAAATCACCATTGTTTTTATAGATATAATTATGGATTCTCACCGCAGGTATTTCATCAAGCATTTCTTTTTTTGAGATCAGCCTCGTAGCATTACTCTTGAACACTATAAAATCATGGTCCGTTACATCTTTTGGAAATCCATTGGTAAACAAAATGTCTTTATTACCATCATTGTCGAAGTCTGCAACCAGCGGTGTCCAGCTCCAGTCTGTTTCCGCAATACCACAATAGAACCCAATATCTGCAAATACTGGATGCTTGATACTGTCCATTTGCCCCATGGAAGGCCCCATATTCAGCTGGATCATATTTCGCACATACTGGTATTGATAACCGTACTTATCGCTATTCTGGTAAGTGAAGTAGCTATTGGGGCTCTGAAACATTTTTTTCCTGTAATTATCTTCCGGTGACATATCTACTTCAATCACATCATCAAGCCCATCGTTATTTATATCCACCGCATCGCTACCCATCGAGTTGGCAGCAGTATGTTTGAAATAATCCATCGACTGATCAGTAAAAGTACCGTCATGATTATTTATATACAGAACATTGCTTGATATATAATCATTCAGCACAAGGATATCCTGCCAGCCGTCATTATTTATATCGAAAATATTAACGGCATGTGTGAAGCCTTCGATGAGGATACCGGCCTGGCGGGAAACATCAGTGAATAAAGGATGCTTCAGAGAGTCACTCCAGTCGTTTCTATATAACCTGCCTGTGCTGGAATGTTCACCATTCTTTTTTACATTCCTGAATGTGTTTGTGTATTCGTCTTTCCCAATATGATTTACGCCAATATAAAGATCAAGATCACCATCATTATCATAATCAAAAAAATAAGCCATGGTGCTTTGCGTTGTATCGGCAAGACCATACTCATTTGCCATATCCTTAAAAACAGGGATCCCTTCTTTATTCATTCCCTGGTTCACATATAAAATATTAATTCTTTCCATGGGGTTGCGTTTGGCAGTAGCACATACATACATATCCATGTTGCCATCATTATTTATATCCACAACCGCCACCCCCCGGCTCCAAATCCCCTTACCATCAGTTTGCGATTCACTTGTAATATCCTGGAACTTCAGATCGCCTTTATTTAAATACAGTTTATTAGGAACCATGTTACCGGTAAAATAAAGGTCCTGCAAACCATCGTTGTTAAAATCACCAACTCCAACCCCACCGCCGTTGTATATGTTGGCAAAATCGAAAATATTTATTGAATCACTTTCAAAAATTTGATTTGTAAAAGTGATGCCTGTATGATCCTTACTAAGCTTGACAAACTTCCCGAGACTTTTATCATTGCAGCTGGCGAGGAATAAAATAATTGAACAAAATAAAAATGATTGGGAGACGATCCGGTTTAACATGAAAATTCTTTTTAGATATTAGGCTGGCAAGAATAATTAAAATTATTTAACGGCAATTATGACCGATCAGCAGTTTTGCGTAAAACAAAGGCAGAACTTTTCAGCTCTGCCTTTATTAAAAATCATATAAATACTATGAGCCTAAGGTTTAATAAAACCGTGGCTTAAGTCAATTTGCTGTTGCGGTACTGGATAATAATCCATAGCCGGAGATGTAAAGGTTGGTTTTGGTTTAAGAATAACCTGGTATGCCATTGGGCTTTCATAATTGTAATATGCATTAAGCTCTGTAGCAGCAATACCCCACCTAACCAAGTCAAAGAAACGCCATCCTTCCATACCCAATTCAAGAGCTCTTTCCAAGCGCACTGCTGTACGTGCCTCTGCCTGCGTTGCAAATGCCACTGTATAAGGCGCAGTTTTTGGAGTCCCGCTGATAGTAGGATCAAAATTAACTGTCCTGCTGTTTTGTGCCCTTGTCCTCACCCTGTTAATTAAAGTAAATGCGGCTGCAAGTCCGTTGGTTTCGATCTCAGCTTCTGCAGCCATTAAGATCACATCGGCAAAACGGATCAGGTTAAGATTTAACGCTGTACCGCCACCAACAAACCAAATACTCGCATCATGTGTGCTCGCAACCTGTGATTGACGGATCATTGTTTTCTTTCCTGCATAAGGGCCAGCAGATTTATCTCTTGGCCATGTGGTAAGATATGTTCCCCAATCATGGAATGGAACCTGGTCACGCCCAACAGTCCAATCCAGACGAACATCAACAGTAGCAGTATAACGGGTAGCGCCTGGTTCCGCAAAAGGATCCATAAGCTGGAGGTTCTGCGGGCTGGCAACAGGCAACCCTGCAGCAGTTGTTTTAAACTGGTTAACGAAATACTGAGTTGGGCAGAAAAATCCTGCGCCACCACCACCCGTAGCAGATGGCGTATTTAACAGGTCACCCCAATTACCATTTCTTGCACTTGCATTATCCAATGAAGAAGCCTGGAACGCTAATACTGATTCTTTGCTGTTATCGAATGCAAGATTAAAGTTGTCATCATAATTAGCTAGCAAATCGAATTTAACTCCTAATGGATTTGCACCGTTTGCTACCACATCATTTAAAATTGTTTTTGCGGTTGCAAAATCCTTTGTAAAAAGTAATATTTTACCATAGATGGCACCAGCTACCCATTTGTTTATACGACCCACAGCATCTTGTGTTGCTGGCAGATTATCCCATGCCCACTTAGCATCTTCAACGATCTTAGGGAAAATGTCTGTTTGATTAGTGACACTTGGAATAACACCTGCAGCCAGATCCAGATCAATTTGTTCATCGAGATAGCATGCTTTTCCAAAAATAATTCTTGCCTGGAAATGATACCATGCTCTTAAAGCACGGGCCTGGCCAGCAATATTTTTGCGAGGTGCATCAGCGATACTTGGAACTTTTGCTAATAACTCAAGTACTGTGTTGGTTCTTTTTACACCTTCATATATCGCTTTCCACCTGTCATTAGTAGCTCCATTATTTGATGTAATATCATGACGTTGAACTGGAGTCATATTAGGGCCCTGGTCACCGGGATCACTTCCTTTATTTGCTTCACCCCCACCGATACCACCGTAGAGAAAGTTAGAACCACCTGAACCCCATTCTCCACCAAGATTTAAGGCACCATCATGCCCATCAAGCATGGCATAAGCCGATAATAAAAGCTTATTTATGCCCTTTTCACTCGATAAGGTCGCCTCATCCAAAACACCATTTGGACTGACCTCAAGAAAACTCTTTTTACAGGCAAAGAAGACGAAAACCACCGCCAGTGCCAGGAAGAGTTTTGAAATTTTATTTTTCATATTAAAATTTTTATAGTGTTTATTCTGATAATAAATTTAGAAAGAAATATTTGCTCCAATAAAGAATTGTTTAACAAGTGGATAACTACCTACATCCACACTTGCTGCACGATCATCAGTACTGATAACATCAGGATTTAAACCAGAATAATTCGTAATAGTGAACAGGTTAGTTCCTTGTATGTAAATACGGGCTTTTGAAATTCTTATTTTGCTCGATAAAGATGCAGGAAGTGTATACCCGATCGTCAAATTCCTTAAACGGAAATAATCTCCATCTTCTACATAATAAGAATTTACCTGGCCTGAAGTACTAAATCCACCTGCTACCGCTACAGTTTCCTGCATTGGTGTTTTAGCATCTGGTCTGCTACCATCAGGCAACCAGCTTTCGTATAATGCTCTCTTACTTCTGCCACCAGGGAAACCACTGGAGAAATCAGTCCACCATCTTGTAAAATTAAAAATATCTTTCCCTGCAACACCATAGAAAAATGCAGAGATATCAAAGGCTTTGTATTCTGTACCTAAATTAATACCATAAGAAAAGCTGGGATTTGGATCACCGATGATCGTACGGTCACCAGCATCAATTTTCTTATCGCCATTGATGTCAGCATATTTAAACCTGCCTTTTCCTGCTCCGGCCTGGTTCCATGCTGTTGCTTCTGCATCAGTCTGGAAAAGTCCGATTACCTGGTAACCAAAAAATGTATTTACTGGTTTACCAACAAAATTTCTTGTTGCATTTTGTCCAATACGATTTGCTTCACCCAATGGGCTGTTAAAATCAAAGAATTCCTGGTCGCCATTGATCGAAGTAATCTCATTCTTATATGTTGTAAATGTAAGTGTGGTATTTAACCGTATAGCTTTGGTAATATTTAATTTGTTATTGATCAAAAGATCAACTCCGTTATTTTTCATACTACCTACATTACGGAAGCTCGGGTTATTTACAGCTACTCCACCACCGATCGCTTGTCCAGACGGGTTATATAACAGGTCTTCTGTCTTTTTCTCATAATAATCAAAAACTATCTCAGTTGAGTTATTGAAAAGTGTGGCATCAAATCCTATGTTTGTAGTAACGCTTTCTTCCCATTTACCGAGTGGATTACCAACAAATGATAAGTAGAATCCTTCCTGTGGATTATTTTGAGTGCCTGTTATATCATACCATGAGCTTTGGCGATTACTACCAAAAGTTGTTACGGCATTGATCGGACTTGCTGCAGCCTCATTACCCATTTTCCCCCAGCTGCCTCTTATTTTAAGATCATTTATAAATTGAATACCGTTCATGAAATTTTCATCAGAAATTCTCCAGCCTAAAGAAAATGCAGGGAATGTACTTTGTGTATTAGGCTCTAAAAATTTAGATGACCCGTCTCTTCTTACAGTGGCAGAAAGCAGGTATTTACCATTATAAGCATAATCAGCTTTTATAAATTGCGAGAAAATAGTGGTAGGAGTAAATGTGTTGCTTCCTCCTAAATTTTGGGTCGTGCCATTTTGGAGATTAAGAAATGGCTGGTAGTTGTAACTATAAAAGCTCGTAGCTCCACCAATGACCTGGCGACCGCCACCTTTTTGTGATTCAATACCAGCTACTGCAGCAATATTATGTTTCCCGAAATTGGCTCTGTAAGAAAGCTGGTTTGTCCAAATCCAGTTCGCGTTCCGAACAAAATTCTCAGTGTAAGTAGTATTTGCAGTATTCTCTACATGCTCATACTCAATAAACGGATATGTATAAGTATTGGAAGTATTAATATTACCACCAAAACTACTTCTTACTGTAAAATGTTTCGCGATGTCAAGTTCTGCATACAGATTTCCAAAAAGGTTGACGTTATTATTCCGGTTACTTCTATTGCGCTCAAGAACTGCTACTGGATTTTTTGCGTTACCCCATGTACCAAAACCACTTCCTCCGGCTGTGCCGGCATAATCACCTTCTCTTATTGTGAATACAGGTATTAATGACATAGGGCGAAAAGTTTGTGCTATGATCGCTCCTTCTGTATTATTGCCTGGGGTATTAGCCTCTGCAGAAAATACCTGGAGATTTTCACCAACACGGAAACCTTTCATTATTGTGAATTCACTGTTCATTCTCGCCGTATAACGCTTGTAAAAATTAGTGATGGTGATAGCATCCTGGTCAAAATAATTCAAGCTTAGTAAAAACCGGCTGCTCTCAGTAGCGCTACTCATTGTCACATTGTGATTCTGCATCGGTGCAGTACGTGTAATCTCATCATACCAGTTAGTACCGCTTTTGCTTGTTGGTACTATTATATATGGACTATAGCCAGGATCGCCCAACCGCCCGTAGTCAAGTTGATACTTGTTTGGGTCTACGCCGGGATTTCCAGCCATAATTGGTACTCCATTGTTTGGAGCTCCTGTATAAAATATGTAATCAGGCAAAACAGGTGTTGTTCCATTTCCGAAAACTGAACCTGTTGTTGCTGCTCCGCTATTTTTCTTGGCAAGGAATAACAAGTTTGCTTCTTCCTGTGCATTTAATAGATCAAACCCTTCACCTGGCTGCTGAACTCCATAGTACATATCATAAGTAACACTCACCCCTCTCTTTTTCCCTTTCTTGGTGGTAACAATGATCACACCATTAGAACCTCTAACACCATAAATTGAACCGGATGCAGCATCTTTTAATACCTGCATACTTTCAATGTCGTTAGGATTGAGTCCGGAAATACTTCCTGATTGTACCCCATCAATTACATATAAGGGACTATTGTTATTAAATGAACCAAGACCGCGGATACGAACTGTGGCACCAGCACCAGGTATACCATTCTGAACAACGGTAACTCCTGAAGCCCGGCCTTGTAATTGAGAAGCTGCATCTGTAGATGGTTGTGTTTTCATTTGAGCAACATTCACTACAGTAACAGCACCGGTAATATCTTTTTTTCTTTGGGCCGAATAACCTGTAACAACCACTTCATTCAAAGTAGTTGTTTGAAGTTTCATCACTACATCAACCTGGTCACCAGTAGCGCTGACCTCTGAAACATCATAGCCAATAAAAGAAAAGACCAGGACGTTTGAGTTTCCAGGAAGTGTAATTGAATAACTACCATCAGCCTCAGTAGTAGTTGCAACATTTGTGTTTTTAACCGCTACAGTAGCGCCAAAAACCGGTTTAGCATCAGGACCAATTACTTTGCCCTTAACTGTTTTTTGCGAAACAGCTGCTAAAGCGAAAAAAGTTAGAAATAGCGTAAGACAGAACCTTGCCGGAACGGCAAGAAGCCGGAGTTTTCTTTTCATAATACAAGCAGTTTTTAAAATTTGGTTAGAAGGATTTAGCAATTTCCGTAAAAAAAAACGTAACTATAAAATTTTTGTTAACTTTTTTTTTGATAACCAAACAGTTGTTTGTAATATTCTCCAAAAAAAATAATCGTAGTCAATCTAAATTTGGTTGCTTATCCAATTAAAAAAACATAAGAAAAAACAGTAATGTAAATTAGTGATATGCAAATTGAGCAGAAAAAAAATTGAGCATTTACGAGGTAAACTTCAGCTTTCCCATATTTATTTTCCAAATCACTTTTACTTTTTGTTAGCGATCGCATCAATTGATTTATCGATATAATCAGGCTGTATCGATAATCGTCGGATGGAGCAAGGATCGATCAAAAACGCAGAGCTCAATTTTTTCCTGGCGACCAAAATCGAATAGAGCATGCAATGCTACACGAATTGTTCTCCGATAATAAAGGATATCATCGATCAACAACACTTTTTCTTTCACTCGTTCTCGTGGAATTCTCGTAAAAGAGATCAACGATCGTGACATCACACATCGAAGGAATCTTACTTAATGTGATTGTTTTGCAATTTGCTGTCCGGGATAATTATTCACACTAAATACCTGTAAAGAATCGTTGTTTACAGCAGCAAGAATTATTTTTTTACCATTTTGCATGCGAATAATAGCCATATCCTTTACATCACCATTTATTATGAAGCCACTTGCAGCCGGAGGTACTGCTGTAAATGATTTGTTACCACTGCCCCTTAAAAAACATCCATAGGATGCATCATATCTTCCATTCATTACTTCTGCCTGGTATTCGTTACCTGCAAGTAACAAATCTTTAAACCCATCGTTATCGACGTCCTCACAAATAATTGAATTTACAGGGGCAAATTGTGCCTCCATATTTAACGGGTGTTTTATAAATTTTCCATTCCCGGTATTTTCAAAAAAACAACTTCTTGTCTCATAACAATGCAACTGCAAAATACTTTTCTTTGCCTTGTCATTAAAAATCTGATCGAATGTTGCATTTGAATAATCCTTGTAATAAAGAAATCGTTTTTTGATTGAGGGCACCTGCTCTGAAAATTGACTTCTACTGATAGCAGGAAACAAATGCTTTTTCCCATCCATTCCTTTTATATAATAAAATAAAACAGGATCGACACTGCCATTCCCATCGATATCCGCAGCAAATAGTTGCATAGGCGCAACTGAACTTACCCGGTAAAGGCAATTCAGACCAAGGTTGCCAGCTACAATATCAGTGTCACCGTCATTATCGATATCTGCTGCAAGCAGGCTTCTCCACATTCCATCCATTTGCGTAAGCCCGGTCGATTCCGTGACTTCATTTAACCTGCCCCGATCATTCTTAAAAAATCTAATGGGCATCCATTCGCCGGCTATAATGAGATCTGTTTGCTTATCATTATCAAAATCAACCCAGGCAGAAGAAGTGATCATTCCGGGTATTTGTAAAGCAGGGCAGGAACTTACTGTTACATCAGAAAAATATCCATGGTTATTCTGCAAAATAAAACTCCTCGGTGATAATGGATATTTATGAGAAACACGGCCACCGATAAACAAATCAAGATCGCCGTCCTGATCATAATCCCCGGCACTCACACATCCTGCAATTGTTCTCACTGAATCAGGTATCGCTTTGGGTTGTAAATTAAAACCACCTTTTCCATCATTCATATACAGCTTTGGTTTATAATAAATCGAATTCTCTCCAAATTGAACATCACCACAGGTAACCAACAGATCCAAATCTCCATCCTTATCCGCATCAAATAATATACAATCCATGTCTTCCTGGAATTTTATACTGTCAATGAGATTTTTTGAAACAAAGGTCCCACTGGCTTCCTGCATAAAAATTTTCCCTGAATAATTTGACCCGCCACCAATAAAAAAATCTGTATGTCCATCATTATTTATGTCACCAGTGGTTAAAAAAGGACCCAATTGAGAATACTTCTGCGGTAGTAATCGCTGAACAGCAAAGTCATTATAAGTGTTTTCCTGGTGCCTGTACAAAATATTTGATGAAGAAGATATGTTTGAAAAAAGAAATCCTTGCTTAACAGTTATTTCAGTAGGAGTCATTCCCGCATTTTTCAATGAAAGTATCAGCGTTGTATCGGCTATTACATTCTTTAATACTTGCTTTTCATTACCCGGCCATATGACCACCAATGAATCTATATTTTCATTTTTTCCAAGTCCAAAAATTATTTTCTGATCGACAGAAGAACAATATCCTCTTACGGGGTATTGCTCCTGCACCTGGACAACTCCCTTATTAAACGCAAAAATTTTTGCGCCGAAGCCTTGTTTGTTCAGGCTATCTCCTTTCAACTGAATAGAAATATAGTGAGATGCCGGTGGCCTGTTTTTTTGGTTGGTATTATTGAGAAAAATAAAAGCACTTTTATTAATGTTATTTACTACAAGATCGAGATCGCCATCATTATCCAGGTCAGCATATGCAGCGCCGTTGGACATTGAAAGTTCATTTATACCAGCGCTTTCTGATTCATCAGAAAAAGTTAGATCATGCTTATTGATGTATAAATAATTGGGCAGGTTAATATGTTTTAGCGATGCCAGTTTTTTTCTGATCTTTTTTTTCTGTTCATCCGCATTCTGTGAGTTATTGAATACACTATTGCTGAATTCCAAAAAATCGCCATTAATAAAATCTCTGCCAACTCCGTTGCTTATATGAATATCCTTCCAGCCATCATTATCAAAATCAGCTAACAACACGCTCCAACTCCAATCAGTTGCTTCTATTCCGCTCAATTGACCTATTTCGCTGAAGAAAGGAATACTGGTATCACCCCGCAGGCGACTGCCCATATTTAGCTGAAGCATATTCCGCATAAATTCGGGTTCATAGCCCATGTTACGTTCCGCCTCATAGCGGTCATAATTCATAAATGAGAAAGAAACTTTTTTCCTCTCATTGTATTCCGGAAGCATATCAAGTGTAAGAATATCCGGCAAGGCATCATTATTGATATCTGCAGCATCAGCCCCCATACTTGAATAACTCTGGTGACGGAATGCCCTGTCAATGAAATTTGCAAACGTTCCGTTGCGATTATTCAGCCACAACACATCATTTGATATAAAATCATTTGCTACATAAATATCCGGCCATCCGTCATTATTGAAATCGCTAACCGCAACGCCAAGACCCAAACCATCATCTTTAATACCAGCTTGCAGTGAAACATCTGAAAAAACCGGGTGCCCGGCATATATACTATCTCCATTATTCCTGTATAGTTTATCATTGGCAGGCGAATACCCGCTTCGGTCGCGGGGAACAATATTATTTGCATTGCCGGAGTTTAATAAATAGTTGACAAGATACATATCCAGGTCGCCATCCTTGTCATAGTCAAAAAATACAGCCTGTGTGGAATAGCTTGTATCTGCAAGGCCATAGCTTTCCGCTTCTTCTTTAAAAGTGAGATCCTGCTGGTTGATAAATAAAAGATTTTTTGCCCGGCGCAAAAGATTTTTTCCATAAACACAAACATAAATATCATCGTACCCGTCACAATTAATATCAACTATACTTACTCCTGTACACCAAACATCAGAGCCGACCCCGGCTGCTTTCGTTATATCCTCAAACTTTTTTTTCCCTTTATTTAAGTATAGCCCACAACTAACCTGGTTCCCACTAAAAAAAATATCTTTTAGCCCGTCATTGTTAAAATCACCAATACCTACACCCCCGCCCATAAAACCAAATTCGTTTATGATTGATTTAGTAGAATCATTGTCCTCAATTTCATTATTAAAATAAATCCCGGATTCATCGGCCGACAATTGAGTAAACAATCTGCCTTTTCCTTTATTGACACATGAAACAAAAAAAATAACTACGGTAATTAGTGATAAAGAAATAAAAGAAATAGAAATCTTTTCCATGCATTGGCAAGTTATGAGAATATTAAATTGACCGGGCTTGTAATATATCCTGACTTACAAATCTGACAAAAAAATAGAGGCTATTGAATAGCCTCTATTCAGAAAATATTGTATCCATCTATTGCACCAAAGGATTTGTAGAAATTTCACTGGCAGGTATTGGGAATAAACTAACCTGTCCAGGTACCGGATCCGCGGTAATGGTGGGGTAGTATCCTTTCTTCCTCCAACGTAAAATATCAATACTTGCAACTTCTTCAGCACATAGTTCCACAGCTCTTTCATGCATTACTGCTAATAATGCAGCATTCTTTGTGGTTAATGTAACGGGAGACATGGCTACACCGGGACGACTACGTACCTGATTAATATAAATTGCAGCCTGTGCAGGTGTTCCTGCTTCAGCTTCACATTCGGCTAACATAAGCAATACATCAGCATAACGATACAGCCGCTGGTTAACACCACCCGGATGGAACCCAGACCTTACATACTCATAAATATTATACTTGCGGTAAAATCTTTTCTTGACAACGCCTCCTTTTGTACTTGTGGCTATATTCATCATAGCCGGCGTAAGCGTTAACGGGACTACAGAAGGATTATCAATATTGTCAACTGCACCCGGAGCTGTGAGAATTTGGTTACCTTCTTCATAAATGGTCAAAGCATATCTCGGATCGCCGGCCTCAAATTCGTTCAAAATGCGATCAGAAGGAATAACGTTTCCCCAGGTTATTCCATACTCCTGGTTGCGTACCCCACTCATAGGACTTGTAGAGCCTTCACCATTGTAACCCCAGTTGAAATTATTATCACCTTTATCAACGAATACTATTTCAAAAATAGATTCAGCATTAAATTCATGGCCACCTGTAATGAGCACTCCACCATCACTTTTTATATCACCATCAAAATTCCATAAAAAATTAACAAGTGAGAATTTACCATACACCTGTAATAAGGCTGTTTTTGCTGCAGCATAATCACCTTTTTGCATTTGAGCTTTTCCCAGTAAAGTATATGCTGCCCATTTAGTTGCCCTCCCATTATCTGAAGAGCCATAGCTTGCAGGCAATTTCGCCGTTGCATCAGTAAGGTCACTTATGATAAGAGTATAGATGTCAGCAGCAGGTGACTTTCCTTTGAATTCCACAGAGGAAGTGATAGGATCTGTGTAAACAGGGACATCACCCCACTGCGAAACCAGTTCAAAATAAGCCCAGGCCCTTAAAAACTTTGCTTCTCCAACCAGGCGGTCTCTTAGTGCTGTATTATCTGTAATTCCCGGCGCCTTGGCAAGAACCAAGTTTGCCCTGTTGATCATTCGATACGAACCCTGCCATACATCTGACATTACTGAATTGGATGGCGCAGGTGAGGGTTGCTTTAGCAATTCTGCTCTTGGAGCTTCTAACTGAGATCCGCCGGAAGCACATTCGCCGCCACGCATATCGTGTGTAAAGAACCATTCCCGGCCAACAAGTTGTGCTGAACGTAAAGAAGAGTAAATGGCATTCACGCCATTCTGCAATTCCAATGCAGTTTTAAAATAACTTTCTGTTGTTGGATTGTTTTCATCGAAAACATCCAGTTTTGCAGTGCAGGCAATCATACCGGATAATACCAGGAGAACTGCGATCACCTTTTTATTTCTACTTAATTTCATATTTCTAGATTTTAGAATTGATTAGATTGATGTCAAAACCCAGCCTGTATGCCGATCTGGAAAGACTTTGGCTGAGGATAACTGAAATAGTCAATACCATTGGTCAATGAATTATTGGGCGTTCTGTTACCAACTTCCGGATCATAACCACTATAATTTGTAAATGTCAGGATATTTTGTGCCGATACATAAACTCGGAAATTTTTTAGAACTCCTTTTGTCAGTGATTGCAAAGAGTTTCCAGCAAGGTTATAACCAATAGAGATATTTTTCAGACGCAGGTAAGAACCATCTTCAAGAAAACGGGTAGATGGACGGGCATTTTGATTGGGATCAGACGAAACAGCACGTGGAATACTTGTATTTGTATTAGACGGCGTCCAGGCATTTAAAACCTGAGTTCCGGCATTGAAAAACCGAACCATTCCTTCAGTAATAACACGGGCAGCATTAAAAATTTCATTACCCTGTACTCCCTGTAAGAAAAGAGAAAAATCGAAATTTTTATAATTAACTCCACCGCTAAAAGCATAAGATACTTTTGGAATAAAACTGCCTAAAAACACACGATCCTTCAAATCAATTACACCATCTTTATTTTGATCTTTAAACCTGATATCTCCAGGAGAAGTATGTTTAGTAGGATCATAAGTGGCAGTTCCTGTCGGATTAACCTGTGCCGCAGATGAATTAACCTCCGCCAATGTCTGGAATATACCAACTACTTCCCAGCCAAAGTAAGACTGAACAGCATTGCCCGGGGCGGTATTAGTAATATTGTATGATCCGAAATCCTGGTCAGCTCCCCTTTCAATATTCGGAACGCCTTCAGCTAGCTTCGTTACTTCATTGGTAACAAAACTCAAATTGCCGCTCGCATTCCATTTAAAATCTCCTTCCCTATCATTGTATCCCAATTGAAGTTCAAAGCCACTATTTTCCATTGAAGCGACATTTTGATTAACTGAGGTATTAATAAATCCCATTGTAGGGGGAAGAGGCACACCTAAGATCAAATTATCAGTTTTACGCTGATAGTATTCAGCAGTTAAAGTGATCTTGTTCTTTAACAATCCGAGATCCACTCCAATATTAAATTGGTTTGTTTTTTCCCACTCCAGATCCTGGTTCCCTAAACTTTGAATAGAAGAAGATGGTCCACCTGTAATATTATTATTGAAGGGGTAATAAGCGCTATTACCACTTACACCAACTTGCCAGGGAGTAGATCCTAAAACTGTCCCATTCAAGCCGGTAATACCATAACCTACCCGCACTTTTAATTCAGATATCTTTTCCATGTTTTGCATGAAATCTTCCTGGTCAATTCTCCATCCAACTGAAGCTGATGGGAAACTAGCCCATTTCTTACCGGGTGCCCATACAGAAAGACCATCACGACGAATAGCTGCGCTTATTAAATATTTGCCTTTAAAATCATAACCCACACGGCCTACATATGATATGATGGCATTTTTGAAAACAAGAGTTTGCGCAGATATATTAGTAGCATTGTTTAATGTCTTGAGATCGTTAGAGGGCTGATTGCCGCTTGCATTTTCCTGCTTTATATTTTGTTCCTGAAATTCATAAACAGCAGTTGCATTTATATGATGATTACCAAAGGCCCTGTCGAATGTAAGTTGCTCCGTAAATAATCGTACGGTAGAAATGTTACGGTTATTAGTAATGGTAGCCTGGGTAGCGCTTGACCCCGCTATGGCGCCATTGTCATTGAAAATGGGTTGAAAACGATAGGTCAGACCATTGGCATAGTCTATTCCAAAGGTTGAACGGAATTTCAGCCATTTTGTAAAATTCACTTCGAGGAACGCCGTTCCAAGCACCTTTACCATTGATCTATTAGCGGGGTTTTTTAATTCCGCATCTTCCACAGGATTTGTGGGGTCGCCGCCATCTTTTGTAGCATCTACTCCCCTGTATCCGCCATTCGATGTAGGATCATAGACTGGCATATGAGGCATCATCCTTATCACATTCACCAAATTAGTTCTGGAGCCTGTTTCATTAGCATCAAAACCCTGGTCTCCGGAAGCGACATATAAATTCTCACCAAAAGTGAAAACTTTACTGATCACATGATCTGAATTAAACCGGAAATTATAACGACGAAAATCTACACTGGGGGTAGTTCCTTCCTGATCGACAAATCCGGCTGAAGCATAAAAACGTGATATATCATTTCCACCACTCATTCCAATATGCGTCTGAGTCATATTTCCTTTTTGAAAGTATTCATCCTGCCAGTTCGTATTAGTTTGGCCATAGGTTTGTGTTGCCCCCGGGTAAATTGGCTCATTAAGAGAGGGCGGCATAAGTCTTGGCACCTGGCTGCCCCTATAAGCAATGGCATATTGTTTAAATTGTTCTGTGTTTAACAAGTCAAGCCTCTCTGTTACTTCCGAGCTTCCATAATATGAATCAAGAGTTATACTGAACTTATTAGCCCTTCTGCCTTTCTTAGTGGTGATCATAATTACACCACTGGTAGCTCTTGAACCATAGATGGCAGCTGCAGAAGCATCTTTTAAAACGTCAACGGTCTCAATATCCCTTGTATCAATAGCAGCCAGGTTACCCGTTGGAAAACCATCCACTACATACAGCGGATCTGAGGCAAAGCTGATAGAACTGATACCCCTGATACGAACGATGGCATCAGTACCCGGACTTCCGTTATTGGTAACTGTGACACCCGCCACACGACCCTGTAACGCCTGGGCAACACTGAGCGCAGGATATTCGTTTATGGTTTTACTATTCACGCTGGAAACAGCACCGGTAACATTGGTTCGTCTTTGGGTTCCATAGCCCACAACGACCACTTCATTTTGGGTGATGTCTTTTTCTTTCATAGTAACATCAACGGTGTTACCAGTAACGGTAACCTCATTCACTTCATATTCAACATAGGTAATTATAAGCACATCACGATTCGCGGGAAGAGCAATGGAAAATACTCCCTGGTCATTGGTAGTAGTTCCGACGTTTGTGCCTTTTACAATAACAGAAGCACCTGCAACTGGCTTTTTATCCGGCCCGGTAACTGTTCCCGTGATTGTTTTTTGAGCAAAAGAATTGAAACCTAATAAAAGGAAAAAAGCAGGAAGGATCGTATGCTTTGTCAATGCGACAAGCAATCGGGTTTTTCGTTTCATAATGCAAGCAGTTTTTAATTTGATTTAAAAGATCTAAGCAGTCGAATTAGCAATTCGTGTAACGAATATAAGAGATTTCTAAATATATGCAACCGATTACATACTTTTTTTTGCGCAAACGGGTGTTTGGAAAACGTAACCGTCTGTGCACTTGCATAAAGCATTAATGCAACCGATTGCATAATTTTAATGCAAAAGTTACAAAATCTCTCTAATTATTTAGTTAAATAATAATGACATGCAATCAAAAAAATTATCTTCTTTTGGGAATCAAGATGCACAATGGAAAGAGGCTTTTTTATTCATTCGAAATGATCACCTCGTCTTTCCCATCTTTAATTTTCCAGTACACCTTTATTTTTTGTGAGAGGATGGAGTCTATGGATTTGCCGACATAGTCAGCTTGTATTGGTAATTGGCGGTTGAACCGGCGATCGATCAAAACACAGAGTTCCACTTTTTCCGGACGCCCAAAATCAAGCAAAGCATCCAACGCCGCCCGAATTGTCCTTCCTGTATAAAGTACGTCATCGATCAACACTACATTTTTTCCTTCAATTGAAAAAGGAATATCTGTGCGGTTAGCAATATGAAGCTCCTTACGAATGTCATCGCGATAAAATGTGATATCAAGTTTACCGTACTGAATTTTATCCGCCGGAGTATCTTTTTTTATTTCATCCACGATCCTGTCTGATAAATAAATACCCCGGGGCTGAAGCCCGATCACAACAGTATTTGTAAGATCGACGTGATTTTCCAATACCTGGTGAGCCAGTCGTTTGATCGTTATTTCTAATTGCGCTTCTGTAAGAATTGATTTCAAAAAATGAATTTTAACTGCTTTACAAAGAAAACGAAAAATACCTGCATTAAAAATAAAGGCTGTCATTTAAAGACAGCCTTTATAAAAAAGTTTTTCAAACTATTATTTTCTACCGCCGCCGATGAAAGCGCCAATTTTAATTCCAATATAATTGTTGCTAGATGTTAAACCGGTAACATAGTTGCCATTTGAATCATAACCTTCAAATGTTGTTTTTGGTACTATATTATATTCAAGACCTATACGGAAATGGCCTGCTTCAATTCCGCCCCTTACCATTCCACCGAATTTGGATCCACCAGAAATATTTTCGCTGGACGAATTCACTTCAATACCTGCAATTGAAAAAATTCCCGCACCAGCACCAGCAAATGGACGCAATGCAAAATTATTAGTAAAATAATAGTCCCCTGTAGCTAAATAGGAACCTGCAGCCTTTACTTTGGTATTCATTGCATTTCCGTCTTCATCATAACCACTGAACTTGGCAATAATAGCACCCTCCATTCGGAAACCAACTGCAAGATTTGGTATCACTGCATACTTTGGTTCAAAGGCGAATATAATACCTCCTTTAACACCTTCGCCTCCCGGGATCGCATAACCAATACTAAGGTCAACCTTAAAAGGATTTAAATGAACAGCATCTTGTCCATTCGCAGATAAAGAAATAGTGGCGGAAAGAATGAAAATGGCTAAAAAGTTTTTCATGTTACGGATTTTTTTGGTGAATAATTGCCACGAAAATATAACAGCCCATCAATTAATCAAATAGTATTCTCTCGTGGCAACCTTACTATTTTTCCTGCATAAAAGGATAGCTATAATCCGTAGGGGGATTAAATGTTTCTTTTATTGTTCTTGCACTCAGCCATCGATAAAGATTAAGAATACTTCCTGCTTTATCATTGGTACCACTGGCTCTTGCACCTCCAAAAGGTTGTTGTCCAACAACAGCACCAGTTGGTTTATCATTTATATAAAAATTACCCGCAGCATTTCTAAGTTTATTTGTTGCTAGTTCAATGGCCGATTTGTCTTTTGCAATAACAGCACCTGTCAACGCATAAGGTGAAGTTGAATTAACAAGATCCAGTGTCCGGTCAAACTGGTTAGCATTATATATATATATAGTAAGTACGGGTCCAAAGATCTCTTCGCACATAGTTACATATTTTGGATCTTTTGCTTCAATGATAGTCGGTTGAACAAAATAACCCTGGCTTTTATCACACTTACCTCCTACCCATATTTCTGCTTTCTTATCTTTTCTAGCGTTATCAATATATTTTTTAATGCTATCAAAACTTTTTTCATCGATCACTGCATTGATGAAATTGGTAAAGTCTTCCGGGCTTCCCATTTTAAAACTCTTTACACCAGCGATCAATTTCTTTTTAACCTCTTCTGCAATATTGGAAGGAATATATGCTCGTGATGCAGCAGAACATTTTTGTCCCTGGAATTCAAATGCACCGCGAAGCAAAGCAGTAACAACAACATCAGGGTCGGCAGTTTTATGAGCGATCACAAAATCTTTACCGCCTGTTTCCCCAACTATTCTTGGATATGATTTATAGATAGAAGTATTCTTTCCAATGGTTTCCCACATATAATTAAACACACCTGTTGAACCTGTAAAATGAACGCCAGCAAAATCAGTATGGTTGAAACATACATTTCCAAGTATAGGTCCGCTTACATAAACCAAATTGATAACTCCATCCGGTAAACCAGCTTCTTTTAAAATGCGCATGAACATTTGCGCAGAATAAATTTGTGTGTGTGCCGGTTTCCATACAACAACATTTCCACACATGGCTGCACTTGTTGGAAGGTTACCGCCAATAGCTGTAAAGTTGAATGGGGTGATCGCTAAAACAAATCCTTCGAGCGGACGATACTCCATCCTATTATGCATACCCGGGCTGCTGATCGGTTGTTGCTTATATATCTCACTTAAGAAATGAACATTGAAACGTAAGAAATCAATTAGCTCACATGCTGCATCTATCTCTGCCTGGAAAGCATTCTTACTTTGACCAAGCATTGTTGTGCCATTCATATAAGGACGATACTTTGTCGCCATCAGGTCAGCAGCTTTCAAAAAAATATTGGCTCTTGTTTCCCAATCCATAGTAGCCCATGATTCTTTTGCAGCTAATGCGGCATCGATCGCTTGCTTCACATGTCTCTCATCACCTTCAGAATACGTTCCAAGAGTATGAGCAATTTCATGCGGAGGATGAAGTGTACCTTTTTTATTTGTTCTTACTTCTTTACTACCGATATACATGGGCACATCGATCTGTTCTTTTTTTAGTTCTGCCAAAACTTCTTTTAATCTTTTTCTTTCAACACTATTGGGGGCATAAGAAAGTACGGGCTCATTAACAGGCATGGGGTAATTGAAATATCCTAAACTCATGATAAAAATTTAAGGGTGCAAAGATAGAGCTATCTATTATAATGTCGAGGTGCAAATGTCAGGATTTAATAAGATGGGCTTACTTAAAAATATTTTAAGTAAGCCCAGTATAAAATCCCCCCGGAGTTTATTGCAATACAACCACTTTCCGTGTTAAAATTTTTCTATCTACTGATGTCAATCGGATAAAATAAACTCCAGCGTTTTTAATTGTAAAATCAACCTTACTTTGACCATTAATTTTCACTCGCTTTATTATTTGTCCGCTCGCATTTATAATTTCTGCGTCCACATAATTAACACTTGAATTTATATAAAGTGTAAAATTACCATGGCTTGGATTAGGATATATCTTAAGCAATGAGCCAGAGATTTCTTCACCAGTTATTTCCCCTACATTTAAAGTGTTCGATATGCACTGCCCGTAATAATCACCATGATCCAAGTGAGTAGCAAGGGTGCTTTGATCGACACAGATCGTATTGTTGTGATGACAAACATATATTTTATGTTCCTCGCTATTTCCAGCGAAACACCTTACATCCTGGGCAAATATGTGTGCACAATCAGTAAAGACACATCCGTTGGCGTCGGTAACAGTTACACATAAGTTCGCTGTATCAAGCAAACAAACTGTGACAGTTTCAGAGTTAGTGTTTGTTATGGATTCTCCTGATAAAAGTGACCTGTCAATTGTCCACGAATAAGTAAATGGTGCAGTGCCATTCTGAACAACAGCAGTTTTAGTTACACACTGTTCAGAGATCACCCCAAAATAAGAAGTTGCATCAGGACCAACTGAAACGGAACCTGATGTACAACATAACTCGATCACAATGTCGATTATAACAGGTGCAGCACACTGACCGGCAACTGGCGTGAATACATAAATTGTAGTACCTACAGTTGATGTATTGATAGCAGCAGGTGACCATGTTCCGTTAATACCATTATTAGAAGTAATGGGCAATACTGGATGATCAGTACTGTTCTGACAGAGCGGGCCAATTTGTGTGAACGTTGGTGTGATCGGCGCGGTGATCACAATATTCATTGTAACTGGTGTAGCACACCCGCCAACTGGTGTGAATGTATAAGTTGTAGTATTAGGAGTTGATGTATTGATAGCAGCAGGTGACCATAGTCCGGAGATATTGTTAAGAGAAGTAGTAGGCAATACTGCACCAGTACTGTTCTGACAGAGCGGACCAATTTGTGTGAATGTTGGCGTGATCGGCGCAGTGACCACAATATTCATTGCATCAGTTGCGGTTGTACAAGGCCCGGCACCATCAGGATCGGGAACAATCCATGTAAGAGTTACCGTAGTGCCAACTTCACCAAGAGCCGGAATATAGAATGCATTAGCAGTATTTCTGTTTGGATTAAATGTACCGGTACCACCTGTCCAACTGCCGCCCGACATTGTATTTGCATTAAGTGCAACAAAGTTAGTTCCACAAGTTGTTTGATCAACGCCAGCATTGGCAACTACTCCGATGTTAACAGTAATAGTCATTGCATCAGTTGCAGAAGTACAAGGACCAGCGCCATCTGGATCAGGGACAGTCCATGTAAGAGTTATGGTAGTGCCAGTTTCACCAAGAGCATGAATATAAGTTGCATTCGCGGTATTTCTGTCTGGGATAAACGTACCGGTACCACCTGTCCAGTTACCGCCCGACACTGTATTTGCAGCAAGTATAACTGGAGTTATAACTGGGATAGTTCTACAAATTGTTTGATCAGCACCAGCATTTGCAACTGTTGCATTGTTGATAGTAATATTGATTTGATCAGTTGAAGCAATGCAAGGACCGGCACCATCTTGATCAGGAACATTCCATGAAAGAGTTATTGTGGTACCAATTTCTCCGGCAGCAGGAGTATAAGTTGTATTAGCAGTGATTCTGTTTGGAGCAAACGTACCGCTACCACCTGTCCAGTTACCGCCTGCAGACGCATTAGCAGCAAGAGTGATTGATGAAGCGCCACAAGTTGTTTGATCAGCACCTGCATTGGCAACTGTTCCATTGTTGATAGTAATATTCATTTGATCAGCTGCGGCAGTACAAGGACCGGCACCATCGGGATCAGGAACATTCCATGTCAACGTAATTGTTGTTCCACTTTCACTGGCAGCAGGAGTATAGGTTGCAAACGCAGCATTTCTGTTTGGAGCAAATGTTCCCGCACCACCTGTCCAGTTACCGCCGGCAGTTGCATTAGCAGCAAGAGTAATTGATGAGGCGCCGCAAGTTGTTTGACGATCAGCACCTGCATTGGCAACCGTTGCATTGTTAACAGTAATATTCATTTGATCAGTTGCAGC
>Ga0184624_10000061_pt1 | contig 25846 bp, 28 predicted proteins | sample PLM3_5_b1_FD_133157 | JGI IMG/M metagenome (GOLD analysis project Ga0184624, IMG submission 133157) | Groundwater sediment microbial communities from an aquifer in East River, Colorado, USA - PLM3_5_b1 | ecosystem: Environmental > Terrestrial > Soil > Riparian zone | place: USA: East River...
TGATATGAAGGGTATTGTAGCAGACGCGGCAAAGAGTGGTTCTCTTAAGCACGCGGTTGAGGCATATGCTCTCGCTCACGGTATCACCAATATCGATCTTCTGTTCCCAGAGGCTCGTGCTGTTACGACGACTCCTGACTGGGACAAGCGTCGGACCGAGTGGGTTTCTAGTGTGCTGGGTGGCACTCGGAAGAGTCCATTCTCCAGGATCAAGAGCTGGTCTGCAGATCTGACAATGGAAGAGGCTCGCGCCAAGGGTTATGTTACCGGTGCTCTGAAGACCGAAGAGTTCTTTAGTGTTGCTAGGCGAATCACCACTCCCACTACCATCTACAAGAAGCAGAAGCTCGACCGCGATGACATCGTGGATATTGTAGACTTTGATGTTGTGGCTTGGATGCGTGGTGAGATGCGCATGATGCTCGATGAGGAGCTCGCGCGCGCGGTACTTATTGGTGATGGTCGTACCATGCCAGACCCAGACAAGATCGACGAGGGATCTATTCGTCCGGTTGCCAAGGACGACCCTCTGTATACGACTCAGGTCGTTTCTCCTGCATGGGTTACTGGCACCACCAAGCCTCACACTCTCACCGATTTGATTGTTTCGTCTCGTGTCAGCTACAAGGGTACCGGTGCTCCTACATTCTACACGACCGAGGTCTGGTTGACCCGATTCTTGCTCGAGCGCGATGCTGATGGTCGCCGTCTGTACCGAACGGTTGACGAGCTCGCCCAAGAGATGCGTGTCGCTGCCATCATCCCGGTTGAGGTCCTCGAAGAGGATGCGAAGCTGATCGGGATCATGGTAAACCTGAGTGACTACACTCTTGGTGCGGACAAGGGTGGAGAGGTCAATATGTTTGATGACTTCGACATCGACTACAACCAGTACAAGTATCTGATTGAGACTCGAGTTTCTGGAGCCCTCACGAAGCTCAAGTCTGCTGTGGTCTTCAAGACTCCTTAGGATTAGTCAAATGGCAAAGTTCTTCAGTGAAATTGGCTATGGCATTAGTGTCGAAACGGATAATGGAGTTTGGGTGGATAGCATTATCGAACGTAAATATTATGGTGATGTTATTCGTAATACTCGGAAATTAGCAGAAGGTGAAAATCTTAACAGCGATATTTCCCTTCAAAACTCTGTCAGTATCGTGGCTGATGCATATGCTAATGAACACTTCTTTGCCATTCGCTTTGTGCGGTGGGCGGGTACACTCTGGACAGTTGAAACAGTAGAAGTTCAGAGTCCTCGCCTTATATTGCGGCTGGGAGGTGTTTATAATGGTCCAACAGCGACGACTTGAGCTTCAATCTCTGCTTGAAGAACTGTTGGGTTCAGATCAAGTATATTTTCAGCCACCGACAAACATTATTATGACTTACCCTTGTATTGTGTATCATAGAGATACTGCAAACACTGAATTCTCAGACAATAATCCTTATCGGCACACTAAGCGATATCAGGTTACCGTTATTGATCGGAATCCTGATAGTGAGATTCCAGATAAGGTCGCCAATTTGCCGATGTGTTTGTTCAACCGGTTTTTTACGGCAGGTAACCTTAATCATGATGTCTTCAATCTTTATTACTAAGGAGTGGAAATGGCTAAACTTGTCTGGGATGCAGTTGGCGAACGAGTTTACGAAACTGGTGTCGACCACGGTGTCCTTTATCTCCCTGATGTTGCGGGAGCATACACATGGGGCGTTGCTTGGAACGGTTTGATTTCAGTTACCGAGTCTCCTTCCGGAGCAGAGGCCAATCCACAATACGCCGACAACATCAAGTACTTGAACCTGGTTTCAGCTGAAGAGTTCGGTGCCACTATCGAGGCATTCACTTATCCAGAAGAGTTCTCTCAGTGTGATGGTACCGCTATTCCTGAAGTGGGTGTAGTGTTTGGGCAGCAAGCACGCAAGATGTTCGGTCTGTGCTACCGCACCAAGGTGGGTAATGATGTCGAGGGTCAAGACTTCGGTTATAAGCTGCACTTGGTTTATGGCTGTATGGCTGCTCCTTCTGAGAAGGCCTATAGCACGATCAATGACTCACCTGAAGCTCTTACATTTAGTTGGGAGCTTACCACTTCTCCAGTTGCGGTAACGGGGTACAGGCCTGTGGCCAGTATTACAATCGACTCTACCCTTGTCGATTCAGCAGCTCTGCTCCTTCTTGAAGATGAGCTGTTTGGTACTGGTACTGGTCCTGGTCCAGGTCCTGGTCCCGGTCAACCTCATCTTCCAACCCCAGATGAGGTTCTGGAACTCCTTGCAAGTTAAGAGGAATTTAAAGATGCTCAGAATTGAGGTTCCTCTTTCTGAATCTTTCAATGATGAAAGTCAAGAGTTCATAGTCTCTGAAAGTTTTCCAATAGAGTTAGAGCACTCTTTGATTTCACTGTCAAAATGGGAAGCACATTTTGAAAAACCATTCTTAGATTCTAAAGAGAAAACTGCAGAAGAAACTTTGTGGTACATCAAAGCAATGACTTTGACTTTAGATGTGCCTGATGACGTATATTCAAGTCTATCAAGCGATAACTATGATGGCATCAATCGATATATCAATGCTAAGATGACTGCTACTTGGTTTTCTAATATAGAAACTACTCCTCGTTCTCGAGAGGTAGTTACTTCGGAGATCATTTATTATTGGATGATTGCTTTGACTATTCCATTTGAGACTGAGAAATGGCATTTGAATAGATTACTTACTTTGATTAAAGTTTGTAATCAAAAGAATGCTCCAAAGAAACGTATGGATCGTCGCGAAGCAGCGGCTAGACAACGCGAACTAAATGCTCAACGTCGAGCTCGTTTGGGAACTAGTGGATGAGAGGAGGGCTGCGTGTCAAAACTAGTTTGGGACGTTGCAGGTACTAGATTTTATGAATCTGGTGTGGATCGAGGCGTATTATATGCGCCCTTCTTTGATGGCGTTGCTTGGAATGGACTTATCTCAGTTTCAGAAGCTCCTACTGGTGGAGAAGCTAAACCTTACTACATTGATGGGATCAAATTCCTAAATTTATCAGCTGCTGAAGAGTTTGAGGCTACACTTGTTGCTTTTTCTAAGCCTCAAGAGTTCAACGTTTGTGATGGAACGACTAAACTAAATGCTGGATTGTTCGTTACCCAACAAAAGCGACAATTTTTTGGTTTGTCGTATCGTACAAAGATTGGGAACGATACTTCAGGTCTTGATTACGGTTATAAAATTCATTTAGTTTATAATATATTAGCTACTCCATCTCAAATTAATAACAACACTTTAAGCGACGAGGCTGAGCCGATAAATTATAGTTGGAATTTAACCACCACACCTCCAGAATTAATAAGCGAAGGTCCTGGTATAAGAACGTTTAATTTTAAACCAAGTGCTCATTTCGTGATTGACTCTAAACTTTCTTCAACTGCAAACTTGACTGAGATAGAGAACATTCTCTATGGATCAAATGTTGCAGCATCTCGTCTACCGTCGGTATACGAGTTGATTACGATATTTGCATCATGACCAGGTTGCAGTGGGCCCAAATGTCTCACGGGTATGAACAGGGTTTAGATCGCGGTGTTTTTTATTCAGGGAGTGGTTGGGGAGAGTCGTGGAACGGTTTGATATCAATTGTAGAGGAAACTAACGTCTCAGATAGTATACGTTATCTTGATGGGGTGAAGATTCCAGCATCTAGTAATTATGGATATTTTTCTGGAACGATCGAAGCTTTTACTTATCCAGATTCTTTTGCTGAATACGACGGCACCTCTCAAAATTTTATTCATCAACAAAAACGAAAGAGTTTCAGTCTTTGTTATCGCATTAAAACTAAAGATTCTTATAAAATTCATCTTATTTATAATGCAAAAGTAACACCAACCAAACGAGCACATGAACAACTTGATGCTTCAGTATTTAGTTGGGCTTTTACAACTCAAGCTGTTCAAATTCCAGATGGATATATTGGTTCTCATTTGATCATCGAAGTTGATGATGCATATCCAAACGCAATAAAAGATCTTGAAGATGTACTTTATGGCAGTGATATTAATAATTCACGTATTCCTTCCCCTACAGAATTGATGGAAATATTTGAAACATATGCTCTTCTTAAAGTTACTAAAAATAGTGATGGAACCTTTACTGTTAAAGGTCCTAATGAAGCAATTACGATGTTGGATTCTACAACTTTTGAAATTACATGGCACTCAGCCATTTATATTAATGATGTAACTTATAGAATTAGTTCTGGATAGAAGGAGGTTTTATGGCTACTGTTACTGGATTAACTGCAGCTCGAATGCTTGAGATTGAAGCAGCTTCGGTTGTAGATGGTGAAGTTATCGGCGATAATCTTTTCTTAACAACTCACGGACATGAACAAATTAATGCTGGAAACGTTAGAGGCAGTCCTGGACCTGGAGTACCTCCTGGTGGTGTTAAAGATGAATGTTTGGTCAAGATTAATGATGTTGATTACAATACTAAGTGGGATACTAGATTAACTCAGAGTGCAGCCGATTCTCGATATATTAAATTAACAGGTAGTTTGATTGAGCGTGGAGATCATCCTCCAAACATAGCTGCCGTTCCAGGAACAATTTATCTACAAACAGCAACAGGAATGGATTCAGATCTTGGAGCTCTTTGGGTAAAAGAGACGGGAACTGATAAACAAGGTTGGCATGCTTTTTCAACTTTTAGTATTCATGATTTGGAATCGGGACAGGATCTAAATTCAATCACCGCTCAAGGATATTATCGAGTAGATTCTTCAAATATTGCTAATAGTTTAATTAATTGGCCAGTTGAAGCTATCCCACGAACCGATTCAGCCAATTTTAATAATCCTGTTGGTTCATTCAGACCTGCATTATTTGGATTGTTAACAGTTACGAATACATTTTTACTAGTTATTCAAACAGTTGAACTTTTGTGGCATAGACTTTCTGATGGTCCTTTGGTTTTCACTTATAAACGAATACGATCAAAAGATGGAACTATTTGGGGTTCATGGGAATACATTTCCCCTCAAACTTTGCATGTTCTATCTTCGGGTGAAAAGCGTATTGTTGCTAAAGAAGTTTTCTATGGAGCTATATTTAATAAAAGTCGAACTCCAGCGAGATTGATAATAGATTCAGGTAATTCGCAGCCATTGTCTATTATAGAGGATATTACTCCAGATGGAGTTCAGTGGTTTAGATCTAATACTGGTGCTCGACAATCTAGTTCTGGGTGGATAAATTTAACTCTTGAACATAATTTTGAGCATTATACTTCTGGATCCTGGCCTGAACTTTCAGCTATTCGAACAAGTGCAGGCATTATTTGTACAAGAGGTTTGCTTAAACGAACAGGGGTTCCTCCTAGTGGCACGGTTATAGCAAATTTGCCTGAGGGAATGCGACCTGCAGACAAACTACAATTTGTTGGTTGTGCTGATAACAATACAATGGGAACGACAATTAATGTTGAAACAAATGGTGATATCATATTTGATGGAACGGGTTCTAATTCTGTAGACTTTGTTGATATGAACATGATTATATTTCCAGCAGCAGATGTAGCACCAAACAGCGCATGGACAACAATTACACCTGTAGGAAATTGGAAGGATGTAGGATTAACCAACGCATCATGGCCAAGGTTGGGTTATTGGGAAGATCAACTTGGCCGGGTTTGGTTGAGAGGATTGATTCAATACAACGGCAGTGTTCCGGCAGGTCAATTGGAGATGTTCAGACTTCCAGCTCCATATTCTCCTGCTTACAGTACCCATCAAGTTATGCCTATGTCAAATACTGTTAAGAGAATAGCAACTATGCGTTTTGCTGCAGTAAATGATAAAAATCCAGAAACTTCTGCGTGTACATTCTTCTATGATAGGAATCCAACTGGATCGGCATTTTCTCCTGCGATTAGTCAGATTCATATTTTACCAGTTGCAGCAATTCCAGAATCTAATTGGCGCAGTCCGAATCTTTTGAATGATTGGTATAACTTTAATCCAGAAGTGTTTCCTTCTATAGGTGTATGGTCTGCACCGGATGGAATTCAACATATTCGTGGATTGGTTAGAGGTGGTACTGTTCCTCCTGTTGTTTTAAACAACTGGGGATCAGGAGACAAATGTGATGTTGATAGTTTGCTTGCTCCGGTTGCAACCTCAGAAGTGTACGGTCGTGTAGAAATATCTCAACCTAATCTGCTTGTTCACGTAGGTTCAATCGGTTGGGTCAGTTTGGATGGACTTCATTATATGTTGGAGGCATAGTTGACGTGGTATTTTCTGTCGAATCTCATGGCTCCTTCAATAAGACTCAATCTTTTTTAACCAATCTAGGAAAGATTGATATTACTAGAATTCTTAACAGCAAAGGTCAAGAAGGAGTGACTGCTTTAGAATCTGTTACTCCCCAAGAGACTGGTCTAGCTGCTGGTTCTTGGTATTATGAAGTAAGTAGTAGTTCAAACAGTTTTCAAATTGCTTGGTATAATTCAGATGTTGAGAACGGTTTTCCTGTAGTCATAATGCTTCAATACGGTTATGGTACAGGAACAGGAGGCTATGTTCAAGGACGGGATTTTATAAATCCAGCAATTCAACCCATATTTGATCAGATCTCTGAAGATGTATGGAAGGCGGTGACCTCAGCATGAGTAAGGTTGAAGAACGCGTAGTCGTAATGAAGTTTGACAATGCGCAATTCGAACGTGGAATTAAAGCTACGATGGATTCTCTCGCGGCTCTCAACAAAGGACTTCAGCTGCAGGGAGCCACCAAAGGTATAGATGATGTTAGTCAAGCAGCAAGTAAATTATCATTGCAACATATATCCGATAGTATTGATAGTGTTGCCTCTAGATTTACGGCTATGACAGCTATCGCCATTACAGCATTTGCAACTATTGTTAATAAGGCTGTAGATGCTGGTATTAGGATGGCAAAATCTTTTAGCGTAGATCCTGTCGCTGCCGGTTTGAAGGAGTACGAAACAAATCTAAACTCAATTCAAACTATTCTGTCAAACACACAGTGGGAAAACAAAGGTTTAGATGATGTCAATGCGGCTCTTGGTGAACTGAACACGTATTCAGACCAAACCATCTATAACTTCAGTGAGATGGCTCGAAACATCGGTACGTTCACAGCTGCTGGTGTTGGTTTGGAAGCTTCGACTTCGGCAATCAAGGGTATTGCAAATCTCGCTGCAGTTTCAGGTTCAAATGCACAACAAGCCTCTACTGCGATGTACCAGCTTTCTCAAGCTCTTGCTACGGGTAAAGTCAGTCTTATGGACTGGAACTCTGTCGTAAATGCTGGTATGGGTGGTAAGGTTTTCCAGGATGCTATAAAGGAGACTGCTCGGGTTCATGGCGTAGCAATCGATGATATAATCGCTGACTCCGGTTCCTTTCGAGACTCCCTTCAAGAAGGATGGCTTACTTCAGACATCCTTACTGAGACCCTTAGCAAGTTTACTGGTGACCTTAATGAACAACAGCTCAAGACCATGGGCTACAATGACGAGCAAATCGCCGGCATCCTCAAGATGGGTCAGACGGCTAAGGATGCGGCCACCAAGGTAAAGACTTTTGGTCAGTTGGTAGGTACCCTCCAAGAGGCAGCAGGGTCCGGATGGGCTAAGACCTGGGAACTCCTTATAGGCGACTTTGACGAGGCCAAAGAACTTTGGACCAACGTCAACAATGTCGTCGGTGGTTTCATCACCCGTTCTGCTGAAGCACGCAACAAGGTTTTGGGTGACTGGAAAGAGCTGGGGGGACGCACCGTCCTCATCGAAGGCATCGGTAATGTTTTCAAAGCTCTTGGTCAAGTCATCGCTCCAATCAAGGAAGCATTTAGAGACATCTTTCCAGCGCAGACCGGTCAGAGTCTTTATGACTTGACGGTTAAGTTCCGAGACTTCACAGAAAAGCTCAAAATAGGAAGTGAAACGGCCGAGAAAATTGGCCGCACTTTCAAAGGTGTGTTCGCTATCTTTGGTATCGGTTGGATGGTCATCAAAGAATTGGCTGGAACACTCTTTGGTTTGTTCGGAACTGTAACTGAAGGTAGTGGAAGTTTCCTAGATATCACTGCGAAAGTTGGAGACTTCCTTGTTAGGGTTCATGATGCAATTAAGAGTGGTGAAGGACTTCATAGCTTCTTTGAAGGTCTTGGAAAAGTCGTTGCTATACCGATTCAAGCTATAAAAGAGCTTTGGCAGTGGATAAAGGCACTCTTTGACGGTATCGAGGGTGCTAAGACCGGCGGGCTTGATCGAATTTCTGATCGATTTGGCCAATTAACTGAAGTCGGATCGGCTCTAGGCAAGGTTTGGGACAAGGTTTCTGGATTCTTTAAGAGTGCCTATCAGGCAATTTCTCCCTTGGTTGATATTATCGGAGAATTCTTCTCCCAATTCGGAAGTAGTCTTGCTGATGCATTCAGTGGAGATAACTTCAGTCTTGCTCTAGATGCTTTGAATACAGGTCTTTTAGCTGGAGCATTGCTTCTGCTTAAGAAATTCGTCACAAATGGATTCAAATTTGATGTTGGTGGCGGTTTCTTTGGGTCAATTAAGAAGTCTTTTGAAGGCCTTACTGGTGTCTTTTCAGCGATGCAGATGCAACTTAAAGCTGATGCCCTGCTCAAAATCGGCGGCGCTATAGCTTTGATTACTTTGTCGGTCGTAGCTCTATCTCTGATTGATTCGGATAAGCTGACAAAAGCTATTACTGCTCTGTCTGTACTCTTTGTGCAGTTGTTGGCAGCAATGACGATAATGGAGAAGGTCTCTTCATCTAAAGGCTTTGCCAAGATGCCTGTCGTTGCGGCTGCTCTTATTCTGTTTGCAATTGCTATTGATTTGCTTACTATCGCCGTAGGCAAATTGGCTAAACTTGACTGGGATGAACTAGCCAAGGGTTTGATTGGTGTTACTATTCTAATCGGACTTCTTATTGTTGCTACTAAGGAAATGGATAAGAACGCTAGCGGAATGATTCGTTCTTCTGTTGCTCTTATCCTTCTTGCAGTAGCAATCAATATTCTTGTGATGGCGGTTGATAAACTGGGCGATATGGACTGGGACAAGCTCGTCAAGGGCCTCGTCGGGGTCGGTGCTCTTCTTCTTGAGCTTGGGTTATTTACTCGATTCTCACAAGCCGATAAAGGTGGAATTTCTTCCGGAGCAGGATTGCTCCTATTGGCTGCAGGTATTTATATTCTGGCTATGGCTATGGAGAAGATTGCTGATCTTTCTTGGGAAGATATAGCAAAGGGTTTGGTTGTTACAGCTATTGGTCTTGGTGCTATGGCTGGAGCACTCAAACTGATACCTCCAGGATCTGTTCTATCTGCTGCTGCTATATTAATAACCGCTGCAGCTCTTGAAATCATTGCAGATGTAATGGATAAGATGGGTGATTATGACTGGGAGAAGATTGCTAGAGGACTAGTTGCCATGGCCGGTTCTTTGACGGCTATAAGTATAGCTTTGGGTCTTCTTCCACCGGGCTCTGTTCTGTCTGCTGCCGCCATATTTATCGCAGCTGCAGCTCTTGAAATCGTTGCAGATGTAATGGATAAGTTGGGCGATATGGATTGGGATGAGATCTCACGAGGTCTTGTTGCCATGGCCGGTGCTCTTGGTATTATTGCTATTAGTTTGATGTTGATGACGGGTACTTTGTCCGGTTCTGCGGCTCTTTTGGTTGCCGCTGCAGCTTTGGCTGTTTTGACCCCAGTTCTTACTACTCTGGGCGATATGAAGTGGACTGAGATTCTACTGGGCCTTGGCGCTTTGGCTGGTCTATTCATAGTATTGGGCGTTGCTGGTGCTCTTCTTACTCCGGTTATTCCTACTCTGATAGGTCTTGGAATTGCCATTGCGCTTTTGGGTGTCGGTATGGTGCTTGCCGGTGCTGGTATATTGATGTTCTCGATTGGATTCAGCGCACTTGCAGCGGCACTTGATGCCGGAGTAGATACCATTATTGATGCCGTCAAGGCACTTCTTGAACTAATTCCTTTCGCTATGGAGCAATTGGGACTAGGCATTATAGCATTTGCTGAGGTTATATCTACTGGTGGTCCGGCACTAACCAAGGCATTTGTGACTGTGTTGGAATCATTGTTGGATGCTGTCGTCAAGATAACGCCGCAGATCCTTAGTACCTTGCAGACATTGCTTGATCAATTCTTAGCATTCCTTGTTGAGAATGTGCCCAAGCTTGTCGCTGCTGGTGCAAATTTGATTACCAAGCTTCTGGAGGGTATGGCTGAGAAATTACCAGGAATCATCACTGCAGCTACGGATCTCATTGTGGCATTCCTTAAGGGTATTGGCGATAACCTTCCACGAATCATCCAATCTGGTGTTGATCTTATTCTTAAGTTTATTGAAGGCTTGTCTACTGCAATTGATAATAATTCGGATGAGTTGGGTGAAGCCGGTGCAGATCTAGCTCTTTCTATGATTAGTGGTTTGGCTAGTGGTCTTTGGGCTGGAGCCAGTAGGGTTAGAGATGCTGCCATAGGAGTGGCTAAAGATGCATTCAATGCTGCTATGGATTGGTTGCTTCCTGGTTCTCCTTCACGGAGATTTGCGCAAATTGGTGAATGTGCCAGTGCAGGTTTCGCTGTTGGGCTCGAGTCATTGACTCCTAAAGTAGCTGAATCCGCAGAGAATGTCGGTAAAGAGGCTATATTTGCTTTGCAGAAATCTATATCAGGAATTGATGAACTTATAAAGAGCAGTAATATGGATTTGCAGCCTGTTATTACTCCTGTTCTAGATTTGTCAAATGTACGTAAGGGAGCAATACAAGCCAATTCAATCTTGGCTGCAAAACCTATGATTGTAGATACGACATATGCCGTGGCTAGAAGTGTCTCTGCGGGAGCGAAAGCACCAACCACTCTGCAAGCTACTTTGCAGGCTTCTGTTGCACCTACTGAAGTATTTTCGTTCAAACAATATAACACATCGCCTAAAGCCCTTTCTCCTGCAGAGATTTATCGCCAAACTAAGAATCAGTTGTCTGTCGCGAGAGGAGCTCTGAAGACTTAATGTTGACAAGAGTTGAAGTTTATACTCTTCAGGGTTCTCAACTCAATTTAGAACTCCGATATCCTACGGACGGGATTGCCCTGGCTGAGATCGAAGGACTTGATCCGGTCAAGGCAATTCTTGTATCTTCTAGTTTCGCTCAAATGGATGGACAACAGTACCATACAAGCAGACGAGACTTTCGTAACATCAAACTGAAATTTGTTCTCGATCCGGATTATATTAACACCTCGGTTCGAGACGTTCGTACAAGATTGTATGAATATTTTATGCCGAAACAATCCGTTCGTCTACGTTTTTTTATGAGTGACGGTCTAACCGTAGATATTAACGGAAGAGTAGAAACGTTTGAAACTCTATTTTTTAGTAAAGAACCCGAAGTCTATGTATCGATCGTTTGCTTTGATCCCGACTTCTTCATCCCAACCCCGATCGTTTTGAATGATTCAACTGTACATACAACCAATGAGATACCTATAACATATTCAGGAACGGTTGAAACTGGTTTTGTGTTTGAACTATACATCGATCGTACTGTTCATGAGCTTTCGCTATATTTACGTTCTCCTGACGGATTAGTCAATTCTATGGATATTTCGGGCGACAAGGGTGGCAATAACGGATTTTTGGCTGGAGACACGTTGACGATTAGTACCATTGTGGGAGCTAAATCTATAACGCTCCTCAGATCTAATGCGACGTCTTCGTTTCTGTATGGTTTAAGTGCACAGTCAGCTTGGTTAGAACTTGTTCCGGGTACAAATTATTTCAGAGCTCATATTTCAGGAGCATCAATCCCATACGCAATAACATACACTACAAAGTATGGGGGTTTGTGATGGAAGTTTATGTCTTGGATGATCGGTTTCGAAGAGAAACTGTTGTTGATAAGTTTGAATCACTCATCTGGACAGAACGTCTATCTGCTTGGGGAGATTTCCAATTAATTTTGTATTCTAACTCCTCGAATCGTAAACTGTTCCAAATAGGTAAACGATTGGCTATGAACGAATCATATCGTGTGATGGTTATTGAGACGGTTGAAGATAAAACCGATTCTGAAGGTAAATCCAATCTTATCGTCAAAGGTCGTTCCCTCGAGGCAATTCTTGATGATCGATTGGCTGCTGCTGATATTTCAGTTACGCCTGAACCTGGCCGATGGATTTTAATTGGCACAGCAACAGAGATTGCTAGAAAAGTCTTTCATGATATTTGTATTGAAGGAATTCTTTCTACAGATGATATCCTTCCCATCATTGAAGGAAGCATATTCCCACAAAGTACCGTTTCAGAGCCTACTGAGATTCTTACAATATTTGCTGAACCGAGAAGTGTTTACTTAGGAATAAAAGATCTGTGTGAAATTTATAATATGGGTTTCCGTATTCTTAGAGATTTAGATACATCGAACCTATATTTTGATGTGTACATGGGAAATGATAGAACAAGCCGACAGAGTGTCCATCCTGCTGTTATATTTAGTCCAGATCTCGAAAATTTGAAAAATACGACCGAATTTAAAACAATTGAGAATTACAAAAATGTAGCTTATGTCTATGGTCCTACAGCAACAGCAATATACATCCCAGTTAATGTCGATCCTGATATTTCTGGATTTGATAGAAAGATTCTCTATGTTCGAGCAGATGATATCGATGATCCAGATCCTGAGGTTGCCGAACTTCTGCTTCTTTTTCGTGGACGAGGTCAATTAGGTAATTTTCAAGTATTTGCCGGATATGACGGGGAATTGAATCGTAACATCGAGTATAAGTACGATATTGATTATTTTTTGGGTGATCTCGTTGAGATGCAGAGCTTGGATGGTTCCATATCTATCCTACAAGTTACTGAACAAATATTTGTATCTGATGCAGAAGGAGAACGGACATATCCAACTCTAAGTCTCAATCAATTCATCATGCAAGGTACCTGGTTGGCTTGGGATTATGATGAAGAATGGTCCGACATGACCGATGAAGAATGGGAAGATGTGCCTTAGCGAAGGAGGTGTGAAATGGCCGTTGGTGATGATGCAGTAGAAGCTGGATATCCCATTGTCCCTGATTCGGGAGAAGAGGGGCGAGTTCGCTGGGGAGCACGTGAAATTAATCGTACTCGAGATTTTATTGCTCAGTTACTTATTCCAAAAGGAAAAGCAGGATATCGATCAGCATCTGGAATTAGTTCAGGGAGTACTGATCCCACTGGTGGTAGTAATGGCGATATCTACTTCAAAATTGTGGAGTAGATATGGTTGATTATACAAAAACCCTTGGTGAGTGGGGCACTTCAGTAATGATGCTTCGAGATACTGGTACAATTGCTGAATTCTGGCTTAAATCTGGGCCTTTAACCAGATGTTATAACATTCCGTGGGGATATACTGCTAATGGCACGACGAATCATAATTTAAGGTTTGATTATCCTGTACCTGAGGTTTGGCGTCGTATAGGAATGCTTAACATTGTTGGTTCTCAAAATGTTAATTTCTGGATAGGTGAAACATACACCAGAGGATTTGATGGACCAGCAAGTCTTAGCGGTTATTTTCAAAGATCAACAGTACCACCAAAACCAATAAATCTGAGAGTTATCAATATAACGAATACTACCTGTAGCACTCAATTCTCGAGTGGAGGTAGTGGTGGGGCTACAGTTGATCAATGGCAGATGACCTATAACACCAACTCAGTTGGTGGACGACCTGAATGGACCTACTTCTCGAATGGTACAAACAATCTAACAGGATTGACACCAGGACAAGCATATTGGTTCTGGGCTCGAGGACATAATGTTCACGGGTGGGGTCCTTGGGCTGGACCTTTCGGTTGGACACAACTGAGGGTACCTTTTCCTCCATCAGCAGCTATTATATCTGACGTCACACAAGATACTGCAACAGCATCTTGGACACCCAATGGAACTGGTGGATCTCCTATTACTAATTATGAGTTGCATTATCGAACAACCTTACAGGACGAAGATAATACAACAATTCTCTCTGGTAATCCACCTAAGAATTTGATTAGGTTAACACCAGGAGTTCCTTATCATTTCTGGACGAGAGCACAAAACATCTATGGTTGGAGTGCTTTTACGGGTCCTGTCACTGTAAAAATGATTGCTGGAGCTTTAATCAAGGAAGAAGCCGTATACAAGGCTGCAGTTCCTTATATTAAGGTTGATGATGTCTGGAAACTGGCCCGTCCGTGGATTAAATCAAACAAAGACTGGAAAGAATCACAGTAGGAGAGAACATGAGTGATAAAACGTATAATTTTCTCAAGTTTTTGGCGATCGTAGTTCTTCCTGGTCTTGGAACGTTATATTTTGTCATTGCTCAGATCTGGGATCTGTCAAATGGGCAACAGGTAATCGGTACAATTGCTGCTATAAACGTATTTTTAGGAGCAATCCTTGAGTTCTCTAGTCATTCTTATTATAAGAGTGATGATCGCTTTGATGGGAGTCTGGATGTCGTACAGAAAGACCCCCTTACACAGACATATTCGCTCAATTTGAACTCCGATCCGCAAGATCTGATTGGTAAGAACGAAGTCATATTCAAGGTAAATCCTCAATAGGTTTTCGCGGGCTATACAGGGCCTATAATGAGACCCTATTGAGAGGAACAACATGCTTATTCGAAGAACTGAGCACGAAACAGGACTTGAGAAGGCCATTAACGACATTCTAGTTCAAATGTCCACTACATCACCAGATAACAAAGAGTATTCTGCAATGTGTGACCAGCTGGTTAAGCTATATGAGCTGAAGAAGATTGATCTTCCTCCGCAAGTAAGCCCAGATACGCTGGTGATCGTTGCAGGAAACCTCCTTGGAATCTTGCTGATTGTGAACTATGAGAAGATGGAGATTCTGACCTCGAAAGCCCTAAGTTTGGTGCTGAGACTACGGTAACAGTTGACCATTAACAGGCGAGACGGAAGAGGCGTGTAGAAAGTAAGTAAAATCTATACGCCTTTTCTTTTTTTCATCTCAAAAATTCCCCGGGGGTAGATCCTGAAAAACTATTTTTTACTCGCGAAAATTACATAGCCTATAATGAGAAGAGCTCCGAAAGGAGATTGAGACACTAATGTCCAGGTTCGAGTCCTGGCCAATGTGCTGTCACGGAATGAACAGACAGTTAACGAGTGAATTTTAGTTGGATTCACTACCTCTTCTCTTTTTTTGTTTTTTCGCAAAAACTACATAGCATATAATGAGAAGAGAAATCGCCATACCAAATAAGGACGATTGAAAAGCCGGTAACCCCGTAATAGATTTATGATAGCCAGTATTCGAAAGAATACGTAGCAGAACACAAATGGATTCGGCTAAAACTCTTCTTCTATTTTTTCGCGAGAAATACATGGCCTATAATGAGAAGAATGCTCCTAGAGCGACCATCAATCCAGATGGTTCTTCTTTTTTTTTGTCCATTCCAAATGTGAGGAGATCCGAATGAATTCTAAAGAGTATGGATTTTTAAATTTTCTAGGTGATGTGTTTATGATCTGCCTTACCTGTGGTTTTTGGTTGGTCTGGATATTCGTCAGGGAGATGCGGCGCCGATGATTTCAACTGATTTTTCCTCCAGGATTCAAAAATTTATCTCAGACAACGCACCTACAATTCTGACTACTGTGGGTGTTACAGGAACTTTGGTAACGGCATATCTTGCTGGGAAAGCGTCATTCCGTGCAGCTGAGCTCATTGCTAGAGAAGAGGAGATTCTCCAACGTTCCCCATTTGATCGACCCGTTTTTAAGCTACAGGATAAGATTAAGCTTGTTTGGACTCTTTATATTCCGGCGGCCACAACGAGTGTTACGACGATTGTCAGTATCATTGCTGCTAACCGGGTTAGTGATAAACGCGCGGCTGCGATGGCTGCGGCATTCACTATATCCGATCGCGCTTTTACTGAATACAAAGAAAAGGTGTTTGATAGACTTGGCAAGGGTAAGGAACAGAACATTCGAGATGAGATTGCACAAGATCGTGTCAATAAAGACCCACCGCACGAGAGCTCAGTCATCATTACAGGGTCGGGGGAGGTTCTTTGCTACGAGTTATTTACAGGAAGATACTTCAAAAGTACCATGGAAAACATAAAGAAAGCGCAAAACGATATAAATCATCGGATTCTGACTGGTTCTTCAGCCTCTTTAAGTGAATTCTACAATTTGATGGATCTTCCAACAACAGCACAGTCTGATGAAGTGGGATGGAACTTAGACAGATTGCTCGAATTGAGATTCTCATCGGTTCTTACTGATGATGGCAGACCCTGTCTCTCAATCGACTACAGCGTTGTCCCAATCAGAAGTTATTGGAAGATTGGGTAGGTTTCATGATCGACTACGAGGCGATGATTGTCAGATTGGCCGAGGCGCAGATAGAACGTAAGCGAGTGCAGAGGCTGCTGGAGGAAGTAAAAGATTGGATGAAGGCGAAGGAGGATCACCAGTGGGTCGAAGACTGGTCCCGACGACAACTCCGATATGCGAGCGAACAGACCATTCTCGGCCAAATCGAGTTGCATGTACATCGGTATCCTGACTGCCCGGACTGCACCCTTAGTGAAGGATTGGATAAGTAATAATTATGAGTAAGCTTGTTGATCGTGTTAGGACGTATAAAGTTGCCAATGATGTCACTGATCATGTCGAACAGCATAAGACGCTATATTCTAGCCTTGCAACAGGCGTTGGGTTTGCAATAATTACATATGTTATAATGAGAGCCAGACCACAACTTGGCAATTTTGTCATCGGCGACACTACCAACGGTGCTATTGTATGCATTATTGGAGAAAAGGCCGTGTTGTCAAATGTGTCTTTCGTTTCTCCGCAAGGAGTCCCGTCGGCGTAGCTTCGCGAAATATACAACCCTTATGATGAGACCCCTATTGAGAGGAAAAACCATGTCCGAGTCCGAAACGATTCAAACCCCTGAGACCATCTACGTTATCGAGAAGAGAACCCCTCTGCTGACGCCTAGGCTCAAGAAGATTGTCATCATCACCGCAAGTGTGTTGACAGTCCTTATTGGAGCCAAGGTCATCTGCAGTCAGGTTGAACAACTTGATGGCGATCCGGCCCCAGAGATCGAATCCAAAGATAAGGCCTGATTTCCTAAAAAGGAATCAAAGATCTAAGCCCTATGCTAACACATAGGGTTTAGGTTTTTCTCTTCTACTGCAAAGGATTGGGATGTTCAAGAAAACGATCACATATCGAGATCTTGAAGGAACGCCGATCACAGAGGATTTCTATTTTCATCTGTCAAAGGCAGAAATTGCGGAAATGGAGCTCAGTCGAAAGGGTGGGTTGTCTGAGTTCTTGAAGAAAATTGTGGCTTCGGAAGACGGAAAAGCCATTATTGAGACTTTCAAGGAAATTGTAGTCAAATCTTACGGTATTCGAAGCACGGATAATAAACGATTCATCAAGTCTAAGGAACTCTCGGACGAATTTCTACAGACTGATGCATATTCGGAGCTTTTTATCGAGTTGGTGACAGATGCGGAATCGAGTGCGGCGTTTATACGAGGAATTGTCCCCATTGATCTGGCCGCTGGTCTTGATGGCAGCTCTCTCAATATTCCTCCTGTTCGTGCTGTAGAGGACGTCAGTCTTCCCACTTTGACTACAGATGATGAGCGTAAGCATCTTGAGACCCGTTTGGCTGAATTGAATAAGAATTATATTTCTTCAGAAGAGAGTAAGAACGAAGTATAAATTTGCGACTGGGAGTTGGCAGGGCAGCTTAGGGTCTCGCGCCCAACGAGTTGCTAACTTTAAACGACAACTCATTTCCTGACCGGACACAGGAAAACAAACTGCGCCCTCCATCGCGAGTTTTACAACCCTTATGATGAGACCCCTACCCGAAAGGAAATGTCATGTCCAAGACACTTATCGCCAAACGAATTGTATCATTCATCGTTGGTGCTGGTGCTGCCAAGATTATCTCTGGCATTGTAACTCATAACACTGATCCCGAAAATATTTACGACTCCGTAACTATCGTCGCAGGCTCAATGGTTATGGGTGCAGTGCTAGCTGAACATTGCAAGCAGTACACAGACAAATCGATTGATGAGATCATCGCTATTTGGCAAGGTGAGAAGAACATTTTTCATATCCATCACGCGTAATTTCTCAGCCTATACTCCACCAGGAGTATGGGTTTTTCTTTTTTGAAGGATGATGATGGAAGATTATCCCAGCAATTCTGCTCGTGCGACACGACCAGACTTGAAACAGCCCGAGACTGAACCGAAGAAAATTGATAAGGTTGTTTCCGGAGAAGTCGTACGCCGTAAGAAGCCTTTAAATAAGCGATTCCGGGAAATCTTTGTTGGACAAGATGCTAAAACAGCATGGGGCTTCGTTTTATTCGACGTTCTTATTCCGGCAGCCAAAGACACGATGGCGGATGCTGTGAGTCAAGGCGTTGAACGGATGTTATTTGGTGATGCCCGATCTAATCCTCGGAGATCAGGAGGGTATCGGCCACCATACAGCGTAACACCGACTCAATCGACATACACTCGTTATTCGACTGGATCATCGTACGCAAAACGAGACGAAAAGGTTCTGAGTAGACGAGCTAGAGCTACTCACAACTTCGACGAGATCATTCTTCCGACTAGAGTCGAAGCCGAAGAGGTTCTAGAACGTCTCTATGATCTTCTTTCAAGATATGAACAAACAACAGTATCCGATCTTTATGATCTTCTTGGTGTGACTGGAAACTACACTGATGAGAAATGGGGTTGGACAGAACTCACGGGTTCTGGTATTGATCGAGTTAGAGAAGGATATTTGCTTGATCTACCGAAACCGGAACCCTTGCGATAATGGCTAGTGCAGTGCAGATGCGAGATGCAATTATTGTTGCATATCCAAGTAAGCGATGGGCTGAAAAAGTAAAGAGAATGCCCGACAACCAGGTCATCGCCGTATATATGCGGCTAAAACTACAAGGAAAGGTTTAGTACTATGAAATGCGTGCCAGATGGAGCAATGAGAATCATCAGTCGTTCGGTTCTGCAAGGACAGAAGCATTCTCCTAGGATCCTGTTCGTAACGGGAATTGTCGGTGTAGTTGCGACTACAGTCGTTGCTTGTCGTGCAACTCTGAAGCTGGAGGAAGTTCTTGTCTCGGCTCAGACGGATCTCGATAATGTAAGAGAGTTGCAACACAAGAAGTATTCGGAACAGGATCGAGAGCAGGACACGGCTTACGTTTATATTCGTAGTGCAGTTAAGGTTGTCAAGCTTTATCTGCCTGCTGTTTGTCTCGGTGCATTCTCCATCGGTTGTCTTGTAGGTGCTAACAATATCCTTACAAAGCGAAATGTTGCTTTGACTGCTGCATATGCTGCCATTGATCGAAGTTTCAGCGAATATAGAGATAGGGTCGTTACAGAGCTAGGCGAAGACAAAGATCGGGAATTTCGATATGGAGTTCGCGAAGAAGAGAAGACTATTGTCGATGACAACGGAAAGAAGTCTAAGGACGTCGTCAAGAGGGTAGGCTTCGGCCCAACGTCGGGTTATGCGAGATTCTTTGATGAATATTCTCGACACTGGGATCGGCACCCAGATTACAACTCTATGTTCATCCAATGCCAGCAGAATTATGCGAATGATCTTCTACGTTCGAGAGGACACGTGTTTTTAAATGATGTCTATGACATGCTCGGTTTTGAAAGGACGACGCCGGGTTCTGTTGTTGGCTGGATTCGTGATGGTGACGGCGATGGTTATATTGATTTCGGAGTCTATAATCACGGAAATCCCAGGGCCAGAGATTTCGTAAATGCTCGAGAGGGGTCTGTTCTTCTCGATTTTAATGTTGACGGCGTCATCTACGATAAAATCTAGGAGACCTCATGGACGAGTTCTGGAAATTTATTACTCGCAAACCGATTCTCGTTGTGGGGGTTTCAACAATCGCATTTGTTGGAGGAGTTGTTATCGGCTACAAGACTGCTGATAAGCGTCTCCGACAGTATTATGCCGATGCCGCGAACGAAGAAATTATTGCTGCAAAAGAGCACTACAATTCATCATTCCACGTAGAGACGCCCTTGGAAAGAAGAATGCGCGAAGGAAAAGAAGTATGGGAGGAGCAGCAAAAGCAATGGGCTGATGCTGCTGAAGAAGGAACTCAAGTGGAGGAAGTCGTGGTCGTTGTGTTCAATTACGAGGAGGAGATGAAGACACGTAGTTCAAATCATCCTTATATTGTCTCGGAAGATGAGTATTCAGAAGACAGTGAAGATCGTGTCTGTTGGACATTTTACGAAGGCTCAGACACTCTGGCTGACGATAAAGATGAACCGATTGATCTCGAGGATTATGCTGGACGAGCAAACTTGAGATTTGGATACGGGTCTAATGACCCAAATGTTGTCTTCATCCGTAATGAAAAGTATGATTTGTGGGCGGAGATCACCAAGATGCCCCAAACGTGGGAAGAGATGCAAGAGAATGACAATTCATATGTCGGTGGAGACTACTAACAAAGTTGAGCCGCTCGATGAGCTATATCTCACATGGCTCTACTCCAAAGCGGCTTCTCCGAAGTTGAGAAATCCATCTAAAACATATTGGACTCTCTTTAATCATATGTATAAGAAAGAGTTTGTATGGTTTGTTCCTAATGATGATAATCGTGTGGGTGATGGAGTATATCTCAGACACGAATTTCTCGAGTCTGTCAATCGAGAGTCTGAAGATTCATGGATGGGTCTCGGTTGTTCATTTCTCGAAATGGTTGTAGCGTTGTCTTATAGGTGTGCATTCGACACGAATCACGAACCAAGGTCTTGGTTCTGGAAACTGTTAGAACACCTTGATCTTGAGAAGTATAACGACAACGTTCTATATCCATATGAAGAGATTGATGCCATCCTAGACAGAGTTATTTGGAGGACATATGATCGTGATGGGAAAGGCGGTCTATTTCCACTGAATAATCCTCGACGAGATCAGCGCAATGTTGAAATCTGGTATCAAATGAACGCTTATTTCATCGAGCATGAAGAAGAATATATTTGAAAGTAGGATGCCGATGGATTTTTACAAAATCCGAATCAAAGAAGGGAAGAACCGCGTTTACGAAGTATATCCCGAGTTTAGTGTACATCGATCCACAGACCTTATGGTTCGTGGGGGCGATTTTTATGCTGTTTGGGATGAAGAAATTGGTCTTTGGTCTACGGACGAATACGATGTTGCCCGTCTTGTAGATGCGGATTTGAACCGGTTCATCCTAGAGGCTGAGCGTAAAAATCCAGGGATGTACGAAGCCAAATATCTCGAGGACAGCGATAATGGTAGATGGTCCAAGTATCGTAAAACCCTCAAGGAGATCAAAGACAACAATCATCAGTTGGATACCACTTTAACATTTTCCAACACTGAAGTGAAGAAGACGGATTATATTAGCCGACGACTGCCATATGCTTTGGAACCAGGATCTTGTGTTGCATGGGATGAGCTTGTCGGTACTTTGTATGAACCTTCAGAACGAGAGAAGATCGAGTGGGCCATAGGGTCGATTGTTTCTGGAGACTCAACTAAGATTCAGAAATTTTTCGTATTCTATGGCCCTACCGGTAGTGGTAAGTCCACTATAATCAACATCATTGAATCGCTATTTCAAGGCTATACCTCTACTTTTGATGCGAAAGCTCTTGGTTCTTCAAATGGGTCTTTTGCCACAGAAGCATTCAGTGAAAATCCGATGGTGGCTATTCAGCACGACGGTGATCTTTCACGTCTGAGCGACAATACGAAGCTCAATTCAATCGTTGCCCACGAGGTTATGCGTTTCAATGAGAAATACAAGCGTACCTATGATGCCAAATCAAACGCTTTGGTTTTCATGGGTACTAATCAGCCGGTTAAGATCACAGATTCCAAATCTGGATTGATTCGTAGGTTGATTGATATTCATCCTAGCGGTAGAAAAATTCCGAACAATCACTACAACGCTTTGATGTCGAGGATTGAATTCGAGCTTGGAGCAATTGCTCAATACTGTCTTGAAGTATATCTCACATTGGGTAAAAACCATTACAATGCTTATCGCCCACTTGAGATGATGTATCAAACCGATGCATTCTTCAACTTCATCGAATCGTACTACGATATATTTAAAGCTGATGACGGGGCTGCTCTTAAACCTGCTTTTGCTCTGTATAAGGAATTCTGCGTTGATGCCGGGGTTGAATTCAAACTCCCTATGATGAAATTCAGAGAAGAGCTCAGGAGTTATTTCGATGAATTCCATGAGCGTATCGTGATTGACGGAGTTTCTTACCGGAGTTATTTCTCTGGATTCAATGCAAATAAATTCAAAGCCCCTCGTGGGGATGATGTATATTCTTTGGTGATCGATGAGACAATTTCATTGTTCGACAATGAATTTATTGATCTTCCGGCACAAGAGGCTAAGGACGATGAATCTCCTCGTCATCGTTGGTCTAATGTAAAGACAACTTTGTCTGAGATTGATACTTCTCAGTTACATTATGTCAAGGTTCCAGAGCAACATATTGTCATTGATTTTGATCTTAAGGGCAGGTCTGGAATCAAATCTTTGGAGAAGAACCTCGAAGCGGCCAGTGATTGGCCTCCTACCTATGCTGAGTTGAGCAAGAGTGGTCATGGGGTTCATCTTCACTATAATTACAGCGGTGACGTCTCAGAGTTAGCAAATGAATATTCTCCTGGAATAGAAGTAAAGGTTTTTCAGGGGAACGCCTCTTTGAGGAGAAAGCTCACCAAGTGTAATAGTGTACCAATCGCAACTCTCCGGACCGGGCTTCCACTCAAGGAGAAAAAGAAAGTGTTGGAATCAAGGGTTATCAAGAGTGAGAAAGGCCTTAGAGATCTGATCGAAAGAAATCTGAGAAAAGAAATTCATCCAGGAACTAAACCTTCGATCGACTTCATCTATAAGATTCTTGAAGAGTCATATGAGTCAGGTATGACGTTCGACGTGACTGATATGCAACCTAAGATTGTAGCCTTCGCCAATAACTCTACGAATCAGCCCCTTTTAAGTCTCAAAGTTGTTCAAAGAATGAGATTCAAGTCAGAGAATTCTTCAAAGGAACCCAAGATGGATGGTCCTTTGGTTTTCTTCGACTGTGAAGTATATCCAAATCTGTTTGTTATTTGCTGGAAGAAATTTCAGGATGACACAGTTACAAGAATGATCAATCCTACATCTAGTGAAGTCGAGGCTTTATTTAGATTCAAGTTAGTGGGATTCAACAATAGAAGGTATGATAACCACATCCTCTACGCGAGATTTATGGGGTATGATAATGAGACACTATTCAAACTCTCTCAGAAAATCATTAATAATAACGTCGGCGCCACTTTCGGCGAAGCTTATAATTTATCGTATGCTGACGTCTGGGATTTCAGCTCGAAGAAACAGGGTCTCAAGAAATGGGAAGTTGAACTTGGACACCCCTACATGGAGCTCGATTTCCCCTGGGAAGAGCCCGTCGATCCGAGTGAATGGATCAGAGTAGAAGAGTATTGTGTCAACGATGTTCTTGCGACTGAGGCAACATTTATAGCGAGAGAGCAGGATTTTGTAGCTCGACAAATCCTGGCCGGTTTGAGCGGACTCTCTGTAAATGATCCTACTCAGAAGCACACAGCCAAGATTATATTCGGCAACGAACGTCGTCCACAAGATGCTTTTGTCTACACAGATCTCCGCGAAGATTTTCCTGGATATCATTTTGATCTTGGAGTATCCACATATCGTGGTGAAATTACAGGCGAAGGTGGTTATGTGTATGCTGAACCAGGCATTTATCATAACGTAGCTGTACTGGATGTTGCTTCCATGCACCCCACAAGTATTGAGCAACTTAATCTTTTTGGCCGATTTACTAAGAATTTTTCGGCTTTGAAGGACGCTCGGATTGCTATCAAGCATAAAGATTTTGATGCCGCTCGAAAGATGTTGGATGGGAAACTCATTCCATTTTTGGAAGGTATCGACAACTCAAATCTCGATAGGGCAGAAACACTGTCTCATGCACTGAAGATTGTAATCAATAGTGTATATGGTTACACCTCTGCTAAGTACGATACCCTTTTCCGAGATACTCGGAACAAGGACAACATTGTTGCTAAGCGTGGTGCACTATTCATGATCGATCTAAAATATGCTGTACAAGAACAAGGTTTCATCGTAGCCCATATTAAGACGGATTCGATCAAGATTCCCGATGCGTCTCCGGAGATCATCGATTTCGTGATCAAATTTGGTCAGAAATACGGTTACGATTTCGAGCATGAGACTACGTACGACAGGTTCTGCCTTGTAAATGATGCTGTCTATGTGGCTAGGGAAGACGGCCAATGGCATGCTGTAGGAGCTCAATTCCAACATCCTTACGTATTCAAGAAGCTGTTCAGTCATGAGATAATTGGGTTCGATGATCAAATCGAGACAAAGCATGTAACTCAGGGTGCGATGTATCTCGACTTTGATGCTGTACAGAAGCCCATGTTCAACTATCAGGGCAGGCATTTTATCGGAAGCATTGGACAATTTCTACCAGTTACCCAGGAATCTGGCGGAGGAATTCTCCTTCGAGTCAAGGATGATAAAAGCTATGCTGTGACGGGTACGAAGGGTTATTTCTGGGTAGAAGCTAAGCTTGCGAAAACACTTGGATGCGAAGGTGTCGAGATAGATCAATCATATTATGACCGTCTTGTAGATGAGGCCATCGATACGATTAATAAGTTCGGCGATCCTGAAGGATTTCTTGACGTAGAGTGGAGAAGATGATGGCTCGTAATGACAATACCCTGGTCATTGAGAACGCTCGGATCATTTTTAGAAATTTTTCCGGTCGGGAAGGAATGTACAATCGGGAAGGAGACCGCAACTTCGGAGTTCTCTTGGATGAGCAGCTGGCAAAAGAGATGTCCGAAGACGGATGGAATGTCAAATGGTTGAAGCCTCGCGAAGAGGGTGAACCTGAGCAGGCTTATATTCAGGTTTCAGTCAACTTCAAAGGCCGTCCTCCTCGAGTAGTTATGATTTCAAGCAGAGGACGAACAAATCTCGGTGAGCATGAAGTCGAGCTTCTTGACTGGGCAGATATTTCGACCGCAGATCTCATTATGCGTCCTTACGAGTGGGCTGTTAATGATAAGCATGGGATTAAGGCGTATCTTCAATCTATTTTCGTGACTATCGAAGAAGATGCACTTGAACTTAAATATGCTGAAATTGACGATGCCGCTGAACGGAGGTAATGAGAGGAGGCGAAGTTGGCCGGTGTGGAAGAGATTGCTTGAACGATCAACCGGCGATATTCTAATTCTAATTGTGACATTGACGATTTGTGCCAGTGTTATAGGTGCTGGCATAGCTGTTGCACTTAGATCTTTACTGGCTCCTGAAATTAATTCAGCTGGTGCCTGGGCACTGGTCTCAGACTCGATCAATACCCTCATTGGTTTGTTGGCGGGATTCATCGCGGGTCGTACCGAAAGGGGTGGCCAAAGTGCGTCTGAAATTCAGCCCCCTCCAAGGGATTTTGATGATACTCCTTCTATTGATAATTAATTGTGCGGTCTCATTGATTACTGTGTTTTAAAGGAGGGACAATGTCTCAGGAGGAAATACCGGGCCAAATGGTAATACCTGGTCTTGTGTCAACGATGTCTCTTCGCGCAAAGCTAAA
>Ga0184624_10000064_pt1 | contig 25406 bp, 22 predicted proteins | sample PLM3_5_b1_FD_133157 | JGI IMG/M metagenome (GOLD analysis project Ga0184624, IMG submission 133157) | Groundwater sediment microbial communities from an aquifer in East River, Colorado, USA - PLM3_5_b1 | ecosystem: Environmental > Terrestrial > Soil > Riparian zone | place: USA: East River...
CGCTGGATCGCCAAGGCCAAGGGCGAGTCGGTGCGCGACCTCACCGTCGTCATCCTCGACCGGCCCCGCCACGCCGAGCTGATCGACGAGGTGCGCTCGGCCGGCGCCCGCATCCGCCTGATCACCGACGGCGACGTCTCCGCCTCCCTGCTAGCCGTCAGCGAACGCTCTCCCGTCGACCTGCTCTGGGGGATCGGCGGCACCCCGGAGGGCGTGATCTCCGCCGCCGCCCTGAAGTCGATGGGTGGCCAGCTGATCGGCCGCCTCTGGCCACGCAACGACGAGGAGCGCTCGGCCGCACTCGACGGCGGCTACGACCTCGACCGCATCCTCACCGCCAACGACCTCTGCTCCGGGGACGACGTCTTCTTCTCCGCCACCGGCGTCACCGACGGCGACGTCCTCCAGGGGGTTCGCTACCGCGGCCCCGGCGCGACCACCGAGTCGCTGGTGATGCGCTCCCGCTCGGGAACCGTCCGTCGCGTCCACGCCCGCCATGACAGGTCGAAGCTTCGCGAGATAATCGGCGAGCGCTACGGGTAGTCACCGCCACTGCGGGTAGCGTGGAGGCGTGATCGCAGTTGCCGGCGCAACCGGCTACATCGGTGGCCTGCTCTGCAGGCGGCTCTCGGAGGAAGGGCAAGAGGTTCGCGCCCTCGCCCGCAACCCGGAGAAAGCCGAGGACCTGAAAGGGGCCGGTTGCGAGGTCTGCCGCGCCGACGTCCTCGAGCCCGAGAGCCTTACCCCCGCCTTGGAAGGGGTCGAGGTGGCCTACTACCTCGTCCACTCGATGGGCCGGGGGGGCGATGGGGACTTCGCCGAGCGCGACCACCGGGGCGCCGAGAACTTCGCGGCCGCCGCCGCGGCCGCGGGGGTGAAGCGGATCGTCTATCTCGGGGGTCTGGGAGAGGGCTCCAAGCATCTGGATAGCCGTCACCAGACCGCCGAGGCGCTGCAGGGCGCCGGAGTACCGGTCAGCTACTTCCGCGCCGCCGCCGTGATCGGCGCCGGCAGCGAGTCCTTCCGCACCGCCTTCTACCTCGTGCGGCGGCTGCCGATCATGGTCACCCCGCGCTGGGTGGAGACGCGCACCCAGCCGATCGCGGTCGACGACGCAATCGCCTTCCTCGCTGCCGCCGCCGACCTGGACCTCGCCGTCGACCGCGAAATCGAGATCGGCGGTCCCGACCTCACCACCTACGGCGGCATGATCGACGAGCTGGCCGAAGTGCAGGGACGGCGACCGCCTTTCCGGATCACCGTGCCGCTGCTGACCCCGCGGCTCTCATCTCTCTGGATCGGGCTGGTAACGCCGGTCGACGCGGGCGTCGCCAAGCCCTTGATCGAGGGCCTCGCGACGGAGACGATCGTCCGCGATCCCTCCGGAATGGAGTTGCTGTCAGCGGTCCGGCGCACCCCCCTCGACCACGCTCTCCGGGCGGCGGTTGAAGACTCCGCTGTTCTCTAGTAGAACTATCCGTACCTATTAAATAATTTTTAATCGGGTGGGGAGAGGAAGCTCGGTGTGACCGTTTCGAACGCAGTGCCGTCTCCGGTGGGATCGGATAAAGAGCATCGGTCCGGCGAGCGCACGCTCGCGCTGCTCTCAACGCCTCTGAACCTGTCCGTCCTCCGCGCGCTTTCTGACCAGCCGATGCGGTTGGCGGAACTGCGCCAGGCAACCGGGTTGCCGGCGCAGACGACCCTCCGTGGCCATCTGGCGGGGCTCGAGGAAATCGGTGCTCTGGCGAAACGTCCGACCCAGAAGATGCCGTACGCGGTGGAGAACGAGCTGACGGGGATGGGGGAGGAGCTGCTCGAGGTGGCGGGGTCGCTGGATGCGTGGCTGCAAAGAGGACCCGGCGGGCCGATCTCACTGGAGTCGGGAGCCGCCAAGGGGGTGGTCAAGGCCTTCGTCGACGGCTGGGGCTCCAGCGTGGTCAGCACCTTGGCAACCCGGCCGATGTCGCTGACCGAGCTCGACCGCGAGATCACCGAGTTCAGCTATCCGGCGCTCGAGCGCCGGTTGTCGAGCATGCGGATGGCAGGCCTGGTCGAGGCGCAGCCGGGGACGGGATCGGGAACGCCGTACGCCCTCACCGAGTGGGCGAGGCGAGGAGTGCGTCCCCTCGCCGCCGCCGCCCGCTGCGAGCGCGTGCACATGCGGGACCGAGCCGCGCCCGTCACCGAGGCCGACGTCGAGGGAGCGTTTCTGCTGGCCACCCCGCTGGTAAGCCTCTCGGAGGACAGGAGCGGCGTCTGCCAGCTCCAGGTGGAGGCCGCGCAGGGCTTAGCCCGGGAGTCGGGCATTCGCGTCGAGGTCGAGCGCGGCAAGGTGGTCGCCTGCGAGTCCGGGGTCGCCGGTGACAGCCCCAGCTTCGCAGTCGGCACGACGGCGAAATGGTTGGCCGCGATCAAGGACGGCGCCATCGAGGAACTGCACTTCGGCGGCGGCGGGCAGCTGGCCGAAGGCCTCGTCCGCGCGATGCACGTCACCTTGATGAAGACCTGAGCGCCTCGTCCTGCTCTGACCGGGCCACCTCTTCGCCGACGAAGGGCACCAGCAGGTTGTAGGTGAGCTCGGGCAGCAGGCGCGGGAGCTCGGCGGCGCGATCAAGCACGACCTCCTCGTAGATCCTCGCCAGGATCGCCCCGACCGCCAACTGCGTCGCCTGGGTCAAGGCAGGCGACGGCCCGCCATCTTCCAGCCCTTCGTCGATCAGCTGCGTGAAGCGGGCGTATTCAGCCCGGAAGGTCGAGCGAAAGGCCGGCCCGACGGCGCTGAGCTCGACGAAGACGAAGCGAGCGGCGGCAGGGTCGGCCGCGAACCAGTTCAGGGTCGTCGCCAGCGCTTCGCGCATCCGCCCCGGCCACGGTCCCGGCGCGATGTAGGCGGTGCGCACGCGTTCCTCCAGGCCGTCGACGAGGAGCTTGTGGGCGGCGAGCATGCAGTCGAGCTTGTCGTCGAAGATTTCGTAGAAGCTCTCGCGGCCGACGCCCGCCTCGCCGAGGATGTCGGCGACCGTGGTCGCGTCGTACCCCTTGCTGACGGTGGCGCGAACAACGGCAACCAGCAGTCGCTCTCGCTGCGAGCGCTCGACTATCTCCCGCGGCAGCCCATGGCGGCCCCGCGGGAGCCGCCAGGCGCGCAGATCCTCAGGCTCGTCGCGCACCGTTCCGGGAACCGCTGCTCTCGCCGCCCGCCAGCTTCGACTGCCGGAGCGCCTCCTCGTGTCCCCCATAGGGGCTGACCGCCAGGTAGACGATCTCCGGCAGCAGCTGCGGCAACTGGTTTGCCTTGCCGGTCGCGATCTGGTTGAGCAGGAGGACCTGCGCTTGGCCGAAGGCGAGTCGCGGATCCAGATGCGGCGTTGGGTCCCCGCCGTCCTTCCCCCAAAGCGCCTCCAGGGCGGGGATGGTGGCTCGCCGGTAACGCTCGATCACGGCGGGCTCGACGGCGAGGGCGTCGCCGCTGAGGAGCTGGGCGAGCCCCGGTCGAGCGGACAGGCAGTCGAGGACTGCGGCGGCCCCTTTTCGGGTTGCGTCGGCCGGACCGTCGGCACCGGAGTGGGCGGACCCGGCGACGCCTTCGAGCTGAGAGATGCAGTAGTCGATCGCGGCGTCGAAGCACGCTCGCTTGTCGTCGAAGTGCTTGTAGAAGGTCGTGCGGGAGATCCGGGCGCTGGCGACGATGTCGGTGATCGTCGTCGCCGCATAGGTCTTCTCGGCGCAGGTCTCGATCATCGCGTCGACGATCCGCTGCCGCTGTGCCTGCTCGCCGAGATCGGGAGACGTCGTCGGTTGCAGCACGGTGGTTCCCTCTTCAGAACTCTGATGTTTTTGCATCAGTGCGGATTGTTCCAGCCTACCTCCCCCGGTGGACTCCTGGTCCAGTCAGTCGCATTCCTCGCAGGGCTGGCGCGGCGCAGTTTCATACGGGAGTTCGCCGGTGACGTGGAACTCGAAGCGCAGCGAGTTGATCACGGCGCCGACCATCAGGGCGAGACTGAGCACGTAGAACCAGAGCAGGGCGATGAGGATGAAGCCGAGGGTCGAGCCGAACCGCGAGAGGCTGGACACGTTGGAGAGATAGATCGGGAACAGCCAGTTGGCGAGGCCGGCGCCGAGGGTGACGAAGAGGGCCCCCGGCCAGACCGCCCGCCAGGGCATGTGCCCTTTCGGCACCGCCCAGAAGATCACCGAGCAGATCCCGAAAGTGACCAGGAGCGCCGCCCCCAGCAGCAGGGCCGTGTCCAGCGCCTTGATGTCGGAGAGGCCGAGGGGGAGGCGGTCGGTGCTGCTGACGAGGCCGCTCTCCAGCGTCGGCACGAAGATGCTGGCGGCGATGAAGAGGAGGACCACGACCAGCATCGCGAAGGAGAAGCGCTTCTGCTCGACCCAGCTGCGGCACTCGACGTGGTAGATGCGGCAGAAGGCGGTGTCCATCGCGCCCCAGAAGGAGGCGCCGATCCAGAGCGAGCCGGCAAAGGCGGCGATCCCGATCGTTGCGGTGTTGTTCTCGATCCGGGCGAGGACGTCGGTCAGCGTCGTCTGCTCGGTGTCGGGGAAGAGGCGCTGGAGGTCGGCGAGAACGCTGCTCTCGACCCCCTCGATCTTCAGAACCTGGCCGAAGACGAAGAGGACCAGGAGGGCGAAGGGGAAGACCGCCAGCATCAGGTTGTAGGCGACCATCGCCGAGAGCCCGGTGACGTTCTCGCGGTAGGCGCGGTTCCAGAAAGCGCGAAGCCAGGGGGTCGGATGGCGGAGGGAGCTGGGCATTGACTTCACAAACTGAAGCGGGTACCATGCGAACAGGCGTTTGACGTAGATGCAGGCGCCGCCCACCAGGGCAGAATGACGATTCAGACGCTACTTCGCGGACCACTTGCCAGGTCCGCTTTTTGTCGGTCCGGCGCGACTTTCGGGTTGCGACGGTATTTCATCGTCAGGACTAAACATCGAGCGCAAGGGAACGAGTAAGAACGGATGCTGGTAGCAGAGCTTCAGGAACTGGACGAGGTCAAAAACCTGCTCAATCGTGGGCAGCAGCTCGGCGTGCTGACTTTCGGCGACGTCGCCTCCGCGGTTTCCGAGGTCGATCTCGACGAGTCTGACGTAGAGGATCTCTACGGCCACCTCGAGAAGTCGGGAATCGAGCTCGTGGAGGACATGGACCCGGCGCAGAAAGCCGCGGCCGAAGCGCTTCCCGCGGACACCGGTAAAAAAGGCCGCCGGCGCCAGAAACAGGCGCTCGACCTGAAACCGGACATGACCACCGACTCCTTGCAGCTGTTCCTCAAGGACATCGGCAAAGTCCGCCTGCTGACCGCGGCGGAGGAGGTCGAACTCGCGAAAAGGATCGAGCGAGGCGACCTCGACGCGAAGCAGAAAATGGTCGAGTCGAACCTCCGGCTGGTCGTCTCGATCGCGAAAAATTATCGAAACCAGGGTCTGCCCTTCCTCGATCTGATCCAGGAGGGAACCCTCGGCCTGGTCCGCGCCGCGGAGAAGTTCGATTACCGCAAGGGGTTCAAGTTCTCCACCTACGCGACCTGGTGGATCCGCCAGGCGATCGCCCGTGCGCTCGCCGACAAGGCGCGGACGATCCGGATCCCGGTCCATGTCGTCGAGAAGCTGAACAAGATCGGCCGCGCCGAGCGCAAGCTGGTCACCGAGCTGGGCCGCGAGCCCACCCCGGAGGAGATCGCCGAGGTAACGGGGATCGATCCCGAGGAGGTCGACTCGATCAAGCGCTCCGCCCAGGCCCCGGTCTCCCTCGAGAAGCCGGTCGGCGACGAGGAGGAGTCCGAGTTCGGCCAGTTCATCGCCGACGAGAAGGCCGAGAGCCCGTTCGACCGGGCCGCGGACCTGCTGACCAAAGAGGCCCTGAAAGAGGCGTTGGAGAACCTCTCCTACCGCGAGCGCCGCGTGCTCGAGCTCCGTTACGGGCTCGGCGGCGAGCACCCCCGGACCCTGGACGAGGTCGGCCGCACCTTCAACGTCACCCGCGAGCGGATCCGTCAGATCGAGAACCAGTCGCTCAAAAAGCTGCAGTCGCTGGGCGAGGCCCAGAAGCTGCGCGAGGTGGCCTGACTCGTCAGGAGCGTGCCTCTTCACCGAGTCCGCGAAAAGGTTCGCTATACGAGCTTTTCCGCGGACTCGATGAATTTCGATGTTCAGGGACTGTCGCCGGGAGGACGGGTGTCCCCTGGCCGACCGGCGTCCTGTTCCTCGCACTGACCACGCGTCGAGAGACAGGGAGTTTGCGGCGAGGAACCCAGGAAGGTCAGGGGACACCCGTCCTCCCCCACCGAGAGCGGCTTGAGCCTCGCGTCCTGTGCATCCTTCAAGCACCCGCGGATCTCCGCCGATACAGGCCGGGATGTTCGACATCGATCCAGCGCTGCGCACGCTCATCGAGCGGGGGGGCTCGGACCTCCACATCAAGGTCGGGGTTCCGCCGACCGCCCGCCTGCACGGCGAGCTGGCGCCGTTTGAGGGGTACCAGCCGCTGACGCCGGCGGACACCGAAAAGGCCTTTCAGGACATGGCCGAGGTCCGCTCGCTGACCGAGTTCGAGGAATGCGGCGAGGCCGACTTTTCCTACTCGATCAAAGGGCTCTCGCGCTTCCGCGTCAACGCCTTCAAGCAGCGCGGCTCGATCTCGATCGTCTGCCGCGCGATCCCCTTCGACATCCGCTCGGTCGACGACCTCGGCCTGCCGCCGGTGGTGACCAAACTGGCCGAGGAGCAGCGCGGGATCATCCTCGTCACCGGCACCACCGGCTCGGGCAAGAGCACGACGCTGGCGGCGATGATCGACCACATCAACCGCACCCGGACCGATCACATCGTCACCCTCGAGGACCCGATCGAGTACCTGCACCCGGACAAAAACTCGATCATCAACCAGCGCGAAGTCGGCTCCGACACCGAAAGCTTCGCCCGCGCCATGCGCCGCGTCCTGCGCCAGGACCCGGACGTGATCCTGATCGGCGAGATGCGCGACGAGGAGACGGTCCGCACCGCCCTCTCGGCGGCCGAGACCGGTCACCTCGTCCTCTCCACCGTCCACACCCTGGATGCGACCGAGACGATCAACCGCATCGTCGACTTCTTCCCGCCCCACCTCCAGCACCAGGCCCGGGTCATGCTCGCCGCCACCCTCAAGGGAGCGATCGCCCAGCGGCTCGTCCCCGACGTCACCGGCGACGGCCGCGTCCCCGCCTCGGAGATCCTCATCGTCACCGGCCGCGTGCAGGACCTGATCATGAACCCGGAGGAGACCGGCAAGATCACCGAAGTCATCGCCGAGGGCGAGTACTACGGCATGCGCACCTTCGACCAGTCCCTGATGCACTACGTGATGGAAGGCAAGGTCGCCGAGTCCGTCGCCCTCGAGTTCGCCTCCAACCCCCACGACTTCAAACTGATGCTGGCAGCGGGCGGCCAGCGCGCGAGCGGCATCGAGCAGCTCGCACCCGCAACTGATTAGGCCGGGCGTCCAGTTGGAAAAGGACCTCGCACCAAGTGACTCAAGCCAACAGCGGCGAGAGCCGATGGTAGGGGCGATGCTTGCGATCGACCGCTTCATCCTGCTCATCCGCGATCTGCGGCGGAACGAGCGCGGGGTTGCGGTTCCAACCGCGTTAATGGCCCTCGTCGCCAGCTTCGCGATCGCCAGCGTCGGCGTGATGTCGACGGTCGACGTCCAGCAGGGGACCAAGCGCGACCATGACTCCAAGGAAGCAATCGCCGCCGCCGACGCAGGGGCCAACATCGCCCTGCTGCGGATGAACCGCTTCCTGCCGAGTCTCACCACTGCCCATCCCTGCATCGGGCCCAACGGCGAATACCAGACCCCCGTCAGTGGCTGGTGCCCGGCGACCGTGACCGAAGCGGTCGGCGGCGCTACCTACAGCTATGCGGTCAGCGCCTATGCCGGAACCGGCGCGCCGCTCAACATCGTCTCGGTCGGCTCCTCGGGGACGGTGAAACGGCGGGTGAACGTGGCCCTCTCGACGACCAAAGGGCAGGGGGTCTTTGCCGACGAGAAATTCATCGGGCAAGACGACATATCCCTCAAAGGCAACTTCAAAATCGAAGCCGACATCGGGACCAATGGCTACGTCACCCAAGATGGAAAATCTGGAGCGATCTGCGGCGATGAGCGTCATGGAATCGGGAAAGACGCGCCGACGCCGAGCTGCTCGGGGGTGAAAATCGAGGAAGAACGGGAACTACCGCCGATTGTCCCGCCGGCCAATCTCGCCACCGAAAATGCCAACTGCCTGCTCGCGCAAAAATGCGTTTCAGGCCCATACGCAGGAAAAGTTGACACCTGGACTAAGCAATATCCCTGGGATGCGAAAAACAGAATCGTCAACGTCGGCCAGCAGGGGACGCTGACGATGAACGGCGGCGACTACTTCATCTGCAAGCTGGAAGTGGGCCCGGGAACGATCTATATGTCGGCGCAAGCTCACGTGCGCATCTTCATAGATACGCCTCAGAATTGCGGTCTCTCGTCAGGCGCGACCCAGGTCAATATCGGCGGCAACGGGAACCTGATCTCCAGTGCCTATAACCCCAAACAAGGGAGCTACGAGATCCCCTCCATCTTCGTTCTCGGCAACGGCGCTGTGAATATCGGCGCTAACTCCGGCACCAACCACCTGATGCTGTATGCGCCACAGAGCAGGATTGAGTTCGAAGGAGGCGCCGAATGGGTTGGGATGTTTGCTGGCAAATCGATCAGGCTCAACGGGAACCCGTACTTCCGCTCGGACCCGAACATCAAAGAACCCGACATCACCTACTCCGGGAGGTTCCAACGCACCCGCTATGTCGAGTGCGTCGGCAGCAGCGCCTCACCTCCGAACGCCAACTGCTGAACGCCTCCGGGCGCCCGCTCGCGGCGCTCAAGCTTCTCCCCGCGCCTGTCGAATGGTCATCTAGGCGAACGTATGAGAGAGAAGCTGAACGAAAACCCAATGGCGCAGATCGCCATAGTCGGTGTCCTCCTCGTGGTCGCCGCCGTCTTCCTCTTGGGGAAAGCGGGCGGTGGCTCCGAAGAAGAAGAAGGGGAAAGCTCTCCGGCGGCCGACGCCGCCGTCGCTGCGGTCGCCTCCGAACTGGAAGTCGGCCAGCAGCCACTGAGCCTGCCGCCGCCCGGCTCGGGCGTCGGGGCGCCCCCGGCTCCGCCTCGCGCTGTCACCGACGCCTTCGATTCCGGAGCGACCGTGGCAATCCTCTTCGTCCGTGATGGCGGCATCGACGACAAGCTCGTCACGGCCGCGGTCGACCAATTGAATGCGATTGGTGGAGTCGCCACCTTCGTCGTCCCCGCCGATGAAATCGCTCGCTACGTCTCGATCGCCCAGGGGGTCGACCTCAACCGCGTCCCCGCTCTCGTCGTGATCAGGCCGAAGCGCCTCAACCACAGCTATGACCCCGCCTCGGTCCACTACGGCTTTCAGAGTGCGGAGAGCGTTGTTCAGGCGGTGATCGACGCCCGCTATCGCGGCGGCACCCTTCCCTACCACCCGTGACCATGGACTCCAGGGACTTCCCGAGCCACCTGCGGCCGGTCCCGACGTCCGGCGACTCGACCGCCCCGGCCTTCGAGCCCGAGCCTTCGGGCACTCCCGGACTGACGGCGCCGCAGACCCGCGGCCGCTCCAGCGGCTTCGTCACCGACGTCATCGTCGACCTTGGCTACGCAGGCGACGACCGGGCCCGCCAGGCGATTGAAGAAGCGCGCACCGCCGGTCGCCCCCCCGAGCGCCTGCTGCTCGAGCAGGGGGCGATCAGCGCCGACCAGTTCTCCCGAGCCCTCGCCGAGCGCTACGGGCTCGACCACATCGACCTCACCGCCTACCAGGTCGACATGGCAGCCGCGAACCTGGTCACCGTCGGCACCGCCCGGCGCTACAACGCGATCCCGGTCGGCTTCGTCGACAAAGAGACGCTGCTGGTGGCGATGGCTGATCCGACCAACGTCCTCGCGATCGACGACATTCAAATCGCGACCGGCCTCGACTGTCGCGTCGCCGTCGCCGCCGAGGAGGACATCGAGGCGCTGCTCGGCCGGCTGAACACGCTCCAGAGTGCGGTCACCGAGGCGACGGTCGAGGAGGAGGAAGCCGAAGAGGACCTGGGTGAGGTCGCCGACATGCAGGTCAGCGCCGAGGACGCGCCGGTGATCAAGCTCGTCTACAGCATCCTCGGGCAGGCTGTGGGGGAGGGAGCCTCCGACATCCATTTCGAGCCCTCCGACGACGAGATGCGGGTTCGCTTCCGCGTCGACGGTGTCCTACGGGAGGCCGCCCACGTGCCGAAGCGGATGGTCAACGCGGTGGTTTCCCGAGTGAAGATCATGAGCGACCTCAACATCGCCGAGAAACGCGTACCCCAGGACGGCCGCGTCAGCGTCTCGGTCGAGGACCGTCGGGTCGACCTCCGTATCACCACCCTCCCTACCCAAAAGGGCGAGGGGGCGACGATCCGCATCCTCGACAAAGACAACGCCCAGCGCTCGCTCGACGACCTGGGCATGGAGACCGATCCCCGCGAGCGCTTCGAGCGGTCCTTCCGGCAGGCGTATGGCGCAATCCTCGTCACCGGCCCGACCGGCTCCGGTAAGAGCACGACCCTTTACGCCGCCCTCGGTGATCTCAATCACGTCGAGCGCAAGATCATCACGATCGAGGACCCGGTCGAGTACCAGATCAATGGGATCAACCAGATCAACGTCAACCGTAAGGCCGGCCTCGACTTCGCCACCGGGCTGCGGTCGATCCTGCGCGCCGACCCCGACGTGGTGATGGTGGGCGAGATCCGCGACGGCGAGACGGCGCGGATCGCGATCGAGGCGGCGCTGACCGGGCACATGATGCTCTCGACCCTCCACACCAACGACGCCCCCGGCGCGATCACCCGTCTGACGAAGATGGGAATCGAGTCCTTCCTGATCGCCTCCGCGGTGGACTGCGTGGTCGCCCAGCGCCTGGCGAGGAAGCTCTGCAGCCACTGCAAGCGCCGGGCGGTGATCCCGATCCAAGCACTGGATGAGGCCGGCCTTCGAGCCGCCGCCGAGCTTGAGGCCTACGAGCCAGTCGGCTGTGGGCGCTGCAACAACAGCGGCTACAAAGGCCGCGTCGGCCTCTACTCGGTGATGGCGATGACCGAGCGGATCAAGGAGATGGCCGTCGCGCAGGCCCCGGAGGCCGAGATCGCCACCGCGGCCCGGGAGGAGGGGATGTGCACGCTCCGCGAGGACGGGGTGGAGAAGGTGCGAGCGGGAATGACCAGCCTCGAGGAGGTACTCCGTGTCACCGCTTAAGGAATCGGGCTAGGGAACCGATCTAGAGCCCATGGAGTTCGACTTCTCAGAGGTCCTGCGCCGGATGGTCGAGGCGCGGGCCTCCGACGTTCACCTCACCGCCGGCTTTCCTCCCGCGATCCGGGACAAGGGGAAGATCACGCCGATGGAGGGTTTCCCGGTGCTCGGCAACCAGGACACCCGTGAGGTCGTCTACGGCATCCTCAACGACGACCAGCGCAAACGGTTTGAGAACAACAAACAGCTGGACTTCGCCTATGCGATTCCCGGCGTCGCCCGCTTCCGTGTCAACTGCTTCTTCCAGCGCGGCGCGGTCAGTGCCGCGTTTCGTCTCGTTCCCCAGGAGATCCCCGACCTCGACTCCCTCGGGGTGCCGCAGATACTGCGTGAGCTGACCCAGAAACCGCGCGGTTTCGTCCTCGTCACCGGTCCCACCGGCTCGGGCAAGAGCACCACCCTGGCGGCGATGATCGACGTCATCAACCGCGAGCGGCAGGACCACATCCTCACGATCGAGGACCCGATCGAGTTCCTGCACCAGCACAAGAGGTCGATCGTCAACCAGCGTGAGGTCGGGGCCGACGCCGAAGACTTCGCCCTCGGCCTCAGGGCCGCGCTGCGAGAGGATCCGGACGTGATCCTGGTCGGCGAGATGAGAGACCTGGAGACGATCGCCACCGCGCTGACCGCGGCCGAGACCGGCCACCTCGTCTTCGCGACCCTCCACACCCAGTCGACCGCCCAGACGGTCGACCGGATCATCGACGTCTTCCCGCCCGAGCAGCAGGGTCAGGTGCGGACCCAGCTCTCGATCGCGCTGCAGGGGATCGTCACCCAGCAGTTGCTGCCGACCGCCGATGGGATGGGCCGGGTGGTTGCCACCGAGGTCCTGGTCCCTACGCCGGCGATCCGCAACCTGATCCGTGAGGGAAAGACCCATCAGATCTATGCCGCCGTTCAGACCTCGGGTGCGATCGGGATGCAGACGATGGACGCCGACCTCGCGCGCTTGGTCCGTGCCGGCAAGGTCAGCCGCTCGCTGGCCGAACAGCGCTCGTCGGTCCCAGAGGAGCTCAAACGCGTCCTCGGTGGCGAGCAACCGGTGATGCCGGCCGCAGGACCGCCGTACGACGCGGCTCCCCAGGCCCCGCCGCAGCCGCCCTCCTACGTGTCCGGCGGGTAGGCGATGGCCGCAACCGCCAACACCTTCACCTTCCGCGCGATGGACGTCGCCGGGACGGCCACCGCCGGCGAGCTCGAAGCCGAGTCGAAGTCACAGGTCTCCGAGCAGCTACGCCAGCGCGGGCTGATCGTCCTCGACGTCAGCGAAAAAAGCAATCCGATCAAGATCGAGGATGTGTTCCGGCGCTGGAAGAGCGTCGACATGCGGGAGCTGGCGGTCTTCTCGCGTCAGTTCGCGACCCTCGTCGCCTCCGGGATGCCGATGCTGCGCACCCTGCACACGCTCGAGGAACAGACTCAGGACGAGGAGATCAAAGAGGCGGTCGCCGGGATGCGCGCCGACGTCGAAGCGGGCAGCACGCTCGAGCAGGCAATGGAGCGCCACCCGCGGGTCTTCGACCGGCTCTTCCGGGCGATGGTCCGCTCTGGTGAGCAGTCGGGCCGGCTCGAGGAATCGCTTGACCGGATCGCCTTCCAGGTCGAGAAAACCGACGCTCTGAGGCGCCAGGTCAAATCGGCGATGATGTACCCGGCCCTGGTCTTCGGGTTCGCGGTTGTGGTTCTCGTCGCGATCGTGATGTTCGTGATTCCGGTATTCGCCAACATCTTCGAGGAACTGGGAGACGAAAACCCAGAGGAAGCCAGCGGCCTTCCGTTGCCAACCCAAGTCTGCGTGACGGCTTCGGAAGTGCTGACCGGCGCCTGGTTCATCCTCCTGCCAGCCATTGCGCTGAGCTTCTGGCTGTTCTTCAAGTGGAAGAAGTCCGAACGCGGGAAAGACCAGTGGGATCGGTTCATCCTTCGCCTGCCGTTCAAAATCGGCGACGTGATCCAGAAGGTCGCCCTCGCCCGCTGGTCTCGCACCTTCTCGGGCTCGGTGTCCTCGGGAGTCCCAATGCTCCAAGCAATCAAACTGACCGGCGAAACCGCCGGCAACGTCGTCGTCGAGAAAGCGATGGAGGACGTCTACCGGTCGGTTAAGACCGGCGGCTCGCTGGCGGGTCCGATTGAACGGAACGCAATCTTTCCGCCGATGGTCGGGCACATGGTCGCCGTCGGCGAGGAAACCGGCCAGCTGGAAACGATGCTTTCCAAAATCGCCGACTTCTATGAAGCCGAGGTGGACGCCAAGGTGAAGGCGCTGACGGCGCTGATCGAGCCGGTGATGATCTGCTTCGTCGGCGGCATGGTCGGGTTCATCGTCATCTCGATGTACCTGCCGATGTTCAGCATCTACGAAAAGATCCGCTGAACTCGTCATCGGTTTTGGGACCACCCTCTGGACGCCCCGTCCAGAAAACCGAGTTTTCGGGGAACGCCACCCCAATTTCAGGGATCAAGTAACTCGCTCAGGGGCCGATGAAGGGCAGGTGATGAATCTGCCAGTGCTTCGGTGCCAAAGGCAAACTCGCTGTGAGGCGGGGGCGCAAAGCTGTCGGGACTCCCTTGGAGTTGGCCGGGCTACCACCGGGGTCGACAGACACCACGTGGCTTCATGCGACGGGGCTCTGGCGCAAACGATTAGGACCATAGGAGGTCACTAATGTTTCTCCAGAATCTCCGGGCCAAAGTTGGCGCCCGGCTAAACGGCGACAGCGAGGCCGGCTTCACGCTGATCGAGCTCCTCGTCGTAATGCTCATCCTCGGCATCCTAGCCGCGATCGCGCTGCCCGCCTTCTTCAATCAGAAGGAAAAGGCTGGCGACGCCAAGGCCAAGGAGTACGCGCACTCCGCGCAGGTCGCGATGGAGACGTACTCGACCGACCACAGCGGAAGCTACATCGGTGCCACCACCGCTGAATTGGAAGCGATTGAGCCCACCCTCAGCAGCGCCGATCTCGAAGTGTTCGGCGCGGAAGCCAAAGGCGTGCCGACCGCCAACCAGTACACGATCGTGTCGGAAGCTCCCTCGAGCGGGAACACCTACTCGGTCGAAAACGACGCTGGTGAGCTGACCTTCGAATGCGCCACCGAAGAAAGTGGTGGATGCCCGAAAGGCGGAGACTGGGGCGAATAGTCCTACTGTTTTGGCCTAGCCAAAATGAGCGTCGAAGGGCGGGCCATCGGGCCCGCCCTTTGCGCTTTCGGCCAGGCCATGGGGCCTGTGCTAAACGGATGCGAGCTCACAGCCGATACCTGAAAGCGATGCAGCACGCGACCCGACACTCGGTGGCGAGCGCCGCCGCGCTGGCGCTGGCAACGTTCTTCGCCCTCGCGCTTTGCGCCGCCGGCGCCCCATCGGCGACGGCGCTTCCCGCCTTCTACGACGGCATCTCATCCGACGGTTCGATTGTTGTCTTCAGCAGCAAAGAGCAGATGGTCCCGGGCGACACTGACCAGGAAGAGGACGTCTTCGTCCGCTCCTTCGACGACGGGCTCGGGGAATACCTGACCCGCGAGGTCTCGATCGGTCCCAAAGGGGGCAACAGTGCCCAGCCCGCTCGCTACAACGGCATCTCCGCCGACGGCTCCGAAGTCGTCTTCTCAACCGCCGAGCCAATGGTCACGGCGGATGACGACGACGCCGAAGACCTCTACCTCCGCGACCTGGTCGACAACAGGACGGTCCTGATCTCCGCCGGCGATTCCGCCTGCGCCGCCCAGGGCTGCGGAAATGCAGACTTCGCCGCCGGCTTCGTCCCGTCCGGGATGCCCGCCGACGGCGGGGTCGTCTTCTTCGCGTCCGAAGAGCGCCTGCAGGCCGCCGACCAGGACGACGCCTTCGACATCTACGTCCGCGACGTCGAAGCGGAAACGACCCGAGTGGTGTCGGTCCCCGACCCGAGCTGCCTCGCCTGCACCAACCAGGGGCAAGACCCTCAATTCCGCGGCAGCGACGACAGCGGGGAGCGGGCCTTCTTCACGACCGGGGAAAGGCTTGCGACGGCCGATACCGATGCGGGGGAAGCCGACATCTACGCCCGCGACCTCGGAGACCAGACCACGAGCCTGGTCTCCCTCGCCGGCAGCTGCCCACCGGACCTTCCCAGCGATCAGAACTGCGAGCCCTCCTACGGTGGCGCCTCGGCCGACGGCTCCCATGTCTTCTTCGAGACCAACGACCGTGTCCTCGGTGCTGACAGCGACAAATCGCAGGACCTCTACGACTGGTCCGAAGGCACCGTCGCCCTCGCCTCAACCGGGCTCGGCGGGGGGAACGGCGAAGGCAACGTCACCTTCGCTGGTGTAACTGCAGACGGCGGCACCGTCCTCTTCGAGACGATCGAGTCGCTCGTCGCCGCCGACGCCGACACCTCCCTCGACGTCTACCAGCGGTCGGGAGGGACGACCTCCCTGGTCAGTTCCGGCGAAGCCGGGAATGGCAACCAGGGCGCCCCGGCCTCCTTCGCGTGGGTCTCCCAGGCCGGTCCAGTGGTCGTCGTCTTCACCACCGACGAGCCCTTGGTCGCGGGCGATGCAGACACCGAACGCGACGTCTACATCCGCGCCGGCGGCGTGACGACCCTGCTCTCCGTCGGCCCGGATGGAGGGAACGGCGAATTCGGTGCCGCCTTCTCCGGCGCCGCCGCGGACGGCTCGAAGGTCTTCTTCACGACCGCCGAGTCGCTGCTCGACGAAGACACCGACTCCACCTCGGACGTCTACCTCCGCTCCGGCACCGAGACGACGCTCGTCTCCGTCGGGCAGATTGGCGGGAACGGCGAATACCCGGTCGGTCTGCGGGGAATCTCGGAGTCGGGCTCACGGGCGTTCTTCACCACCCAGGAGCGGCTCACCGTCGACGACGACTTCCAAAACGAGCAGGACGTCTACAGCTGGAGTGGTTCCGGCACCCTGCTCGTCTCGGTGAAAAACTCCCCCGACCTGGTGATCGGGCCGCCACCACCTTCGCTGGAGAGCACCAGCCCCACCTCGCCTAATCCATCGACGACGCCGACGATCATCGGCGAGGCCGCCAACGGCTCGCTGGTGAAGGTCTACAAGTCGTCGACCTGCGCCGGGGAACCCGTCGCCCAAGGAACCGCCGAGCAGCTCGCATCCCCAGGGTTGACGGTGACGGTTGCCGTGGCACCAGGATCGAACACCCAGTACAGGGCCACCGCGGAAGCCGAAGGCGTCGTTTCGGCCTGCTCGGCGCCGATCTCCTACAAGCAGGAAGACCCGCCGCCTCCGCCGCCACCGGGGGAAGAAGGGACGGGCGGGGCCACTGATGGTGGCTCCACGTCTGGCGGGCAGACCGGTGGCATGACCGGCAGCAAAACGGGGACGAAACCGTCCGGCGACGGCAAGGGCGGGATCGAGTACGTCGTCCCGATCGTGAAGATCACCTTCGCGCCGGCGTTCAAGACCCTGCAGCGGCGCCCGGTCTTCCGCTTTGCCGACGTTACGGGGCAGCCCGGCACTGACTTCTTCTACCGCGTCGACAAGCGCCCCTGGAAGCGCTGCACCTCCCCGCTCAAACTGAGCAAGCTGAAACCGGGCCGGCACGTCTTCGCGGTGAAGGCGGTCAACGCTCTCGGCACTCCCGGTCCTCGGCCCCTGAAGCGGGCCTTCAGGGTGGTCGCCCGATGATCTCCCGTCTGCGGAAGCGGGACAGCGAGGCCGGCTACACCTTGGTCGAGCTGTTGGTTGCGGCGACCATGGGAGTCGTCGTGATGGGGACGGTGGCCCTGCTGGTGATCGGCACCGTCCGCAGTCAGCCGAAAATCACCAAAGAAGCGCAGAACGTCAGCAGCGCTCGCTGGATGCTCGAGCGGCTGACCCACGAGCTCCGCAACGGGATCGTGGTGAAAGAAGGGACCGCGAGCAAGGTCGCCTTCGAAGGTTATGTCCGCCACGGCAGCTGTGGTGGTTCCGCGGCGCTCTCTTCGAAAACGGCCGCGATCAAATGCCTGATTACCTGGGAATGTTCCACTGCTGCCTGCTCGCGCAAGGAGACCGCACCGGGTACCACGACGGGCACCATGGTCAAAGTTTTCAGCGGACTGAGCAGCAACCAGGTCTTCACGTATGTCCCCAACGCCGCCTCTGCCACCTACGTCAAAGTCACGCTCAGGCTCCCGGACCCAAGCAGCAGCGGTTCACCGCTGGTGATCTCGAGCGGCGCCAGCCTTCGTAACGCGACCCTGGGGTATTGAGATGGACCGGCGAGGGCATCGGGAGGCGGGTTTTACGATCGTCGAGGTGCTGGTTGCGATCCTGATCGTCTCGATCGGGGCGATGGCCACGTTTACCCTGCTCTCGGCCGCAACGCGCAACGCGCAACGCGCCGAGGCGAGTCAGGTCGCTCTCGAGTACGCCGAACAGGAACTCGAGCTGCTTCGCAGCATGGAAGACGACGAACTCGCCCTGGAAAGCCCGCCTCCCACCTCAGCCAATCCCAAGAATCCGAACTACCGCATCCGCAACGGCGAATTCGCTCTGACCCGTCAGCCGGTCGGCAATTACCGCGACTTGGTCAGCGAAAACGATCCGCTGTACGGGGGCGGGCACATCACGAATGCCGGAGTCAGCTCCGGCCCGACCAAATTCACCAGCGGCGACGTCAGCGGCTGGGTCTACCGGTACATCGTCTGGCGCAACGACGAAAAATGCTCGGAAGTGAACTGTCCAGGCAAACAGGACTACAAACAGATCGTCGTCGCCGTCCGGCTTGCAACCCCGCCGAACGAAGCTGCCGAGCGCGCGTACGTTGAAGTCCAATCCAACTTCGTCAGCCCGACCGACAACAAAGAAAACGACCCGCTGCCCGGGGCAGGCGGAAAAGTGATCACGGCGCAGCAGTTCTTCTTCACCGACACCCCCTGCTCGACGTCCGGCGCCACCACGCGCCAAGAACCGACGGCGAACCACCTCCTCCACAACACTCTTGGCACCTGCGCCAGCGGCTTGCAGACCGGCACGACCAAAGGCGCTCCGGACGCCCTCGTCCTCGGCAGCCCTCCGGACCCGGATCCTGGAGACGTCAACAACCCAGTGAAGTACGACTACTCCAATGACTCCTATCTCGACACCACGCCGGACGCCGGGATCGGGGTCCAGATTCGCAAAGACGACACCAATCAATGCCACTACACGCCGACCGGGATCACCAACCCGGAGTCCCAGGTGCACCGCTGGGTTACCGACCCGATGGCGGAAGCGTTCGTGCTCAACGGCAGCGTCACGCTCGAAGTCTTCACCCAAGCGATCAACAAAGCCCAGGTTGCGGCCGGGAAACTCTGCGTCTACCTCTTCAAACGGCACGAAACCGGGTCTCCGCCGGTCGCCACGGACACCTTGCTCACCAACACGCTGGGCGGCACCCCTTACTGGACCTACTTCGAACCGAGTTGGACGACCGAACTGAAGCCCAAAATCCTCAATATGCCGTTCACCGGTGCCCCCTATACGATCCCCGCCGGCGACCGCCTCGGTGTCGCCTTCAGCGTCGACCGTCAGAGCACCGGGGGGGACGGGCTTTCCTTCATGTACGACCACCCACAGGCTCCGACCCGGATCGAGGTCGACACCAGCACGCCGATCGACGGAGGCTGAGCCTTGGCCGCAGCGCTGGCCCTCGCCTTCGTCGGAGGGCTGATCTTCGGCAGCTTCCTCACCGTCGTCGCCCACCGGGTTCCGCGGGGCGAATCGGTCGTCGGGGGACGTTCCCACTGCCCTCACTGCGGCGCCCAGGTTGCCGCCTACGACAACCTGCCCGTCTTCTCCTGGCTCCTGCTGCGCGGCCGCAGCCGGTGCTGCGGGGAGCGGATCTCAGCCCGCTATCCCTTGACCGAGTTGACCCTCGGGGCACTCTGGGTCGCCACCGTCGCCGTGCTCTGTGACGACCCGACTGAAATCGCCCTCGGGCTCGTCTTCGTCGCCACCCTGCTTGCGGTCACCCTGACCGACCTCGAGCGGCGGGTGATCCCGAACAAGATCCTCGCCGTCTCGGCGCTGTTCGGGGTGACCATCGCCGCCGCCGGCGACCCCTCGAGCCTGCCCGAGCGGGCGATCGCGGCCGTAGTGGCGGGGGGCATCCTCTTCCTCGTCGTCTTCGCCTACCCGAAGGGAATGGGGCTGGGTGACGTCAAGCTGACGGCCCTGATGGGTCTCTACCTCGGCCGCAACGTCGCGCCGGCCGTGCTGGTGGCTCTGCTGGTCGGCTCGGCGGTCGGGCTGACGATGATCGCCCGCCACGGGGCGGCCGCCAGGAAGCAGGCGATCCCGTTTGGGCCGTTTCTTGCATTCGGCGGCGTGATCGGCTTGCTGCTGGGCGATCAGCTGGTCGATCTGTACCTCTCGACCTTCTCCTAGTTTCAGGTAGTTGCACGGCAAAAGTTTTTGGCGGGATCTGCCGATTCAGGGAGTGCGCCCTATCTGCAGGCCAAGCCCCTTCCCATGCAACTGACGAAACCGATCAACCTTCCGAAGCTCACGCTCGGCTCACTGGGCTCGCTGCGCCGCGGCAAGCCGGCAGGCAACCTCGCCGGCCTCAGCATTGAGGCCGGAAGCGTCGCCGTCGCCGAGGTCTCCGTGAACGGGAGCACGCATCTCTCCGCCTCGGCGGTGCAGCCGCTGCGCCCCGGGGTCTTCCATGAGGGCGAGGTGATCGATCCCGACGGGCTCACCGCAGCCCTGAAGGAGCTCTACTCCCGCCAGAAGCTGCCGAAGCAGGTCCGTCTCGGGATCGGCAACCAGCGCGTGATTGTCCGCACCCTGCGCCTGCCCGCGATCGAGGACCCGAAGGAGATGGAGGGGGCAATCCGCTTCCAGGCGCAGGAGCAGATCCCGATGCCGCTCGACCAAGCGGTCCTCCAACATCAGGTCGTCGGAGGGGTCGCCGCCGAGGAAGGCTCGGCGCCCCAGGTCGACGTGGTCGTGGTCGCGGCCCGTCGGGACATGGTCGCCTCATTCCTGGAGCCGCTGCGGCGGGCGGGTCTCGAGCCAAGCGGGATCGATCTTTCAGCCTTCGGCATGATCCGGGCGCTGGCTCCGCTGACCGTCCAGCCGCCCGCGCCTGGCAGCGCCGGCGCCCCCGAGGAGTCAGTCCTCTACTGCAACGTCGGCGACGTAATGAACCTCGCGGTCGCCCGCGGGCGCTCCTGTCTCTTCACCCGAGTCTCGGGGACCGGGATGGAGGCGATCGTCGCGCGGCTCTCGACCGAGGCGAGCCTGCATCCCGAACACGCCGAACAGTGGCTGCTCCACGTCGGCTTGGACACGCCGCTCCCGGAGGTAGAGGGGGATCCCACGACCACGGCAGCCGCCCGACGGGCGCTCGAGGACGGCGCCGCCGGCCTCGTCGATGAGCTTCGCCTGTCGATCGACTACTACCGCGCCCTCGAGAGCGCCCTACCCGTGTCGCGGATTGTCCTCTGCGGCACCGGCAGCGCCATCCGTGGCCTGGCGGCGGCGATGGAAGAGCAGGTCGGCCTGCCGATCTCCACCCCCCGCCCGGCGGCGCTCAGTGGCCTTGACGATGCCCTCGCTGCCAGGTTGGTCCTGCCGATGGGCCTGGGGCTGGAAGGCTGAACGATGAGGCCGATCGACCTCACCCCGCCTGACCTGCGCCAAGGCGCGCAGGCACCGATGCGGACGGGCCCGCTCCCCTACGTCCTCATCGGCGCCCTGGTAGCGGTCCTGCTCGGGGTCGCGTTGCTGGTGATGACCGGAAACGAAGTCTCCGAACGGGAAGACGAAGTCGCGACGCTGAAGCGGGAAGACGCCGCCGCCAAGGCTGAAGCGCGCCGCCTCGCGCCCTACGTTCAGTTCCAGTCCCTGCACGAACAGCGCGTCACCACGATCACCAGCCTCGCCGACAGCCGCTTTGACTGGGAGCGGGTAATGCGCGAACTCTCGCTCGTCCTTCCTCACGACGTCTGGCTGACTCAGCTCGACGCTGCCGCCTCTGGCAGCTCGGAAGGAGGCGAAGGTGGGGCGGGCAGCCTGCGCGGGTCGGTTGTCGGCCCCAGCCTCGAACTTGCAGGTTGCGCAACTGGCCAGGAGTCCGTTGCGAGATTCGTGACCATCCTCAAGGACATCGACGGGGTTACGCGGGTTGGCGTCGCCTCGTCCGAGCTGCCTGAGAGAGACGAGGGTGAAGCCAGTTCCGGAGGGGAAGAATCCGAAGGCGGGGGCGAGTGCCAGACCCGTTCCTTCATCGCCAAATTCAGCATTCTCGTCGCATTTGACGCGGCTCCGGCGCCAGTTACGGCGGAAGGCGAAGAAGTGGCAGCAGCCTCCGAAACGGCGGAAGCCAGCGCCTCGGAAACCGAATCTGAATCGAGCGAAGGCGAATGAAGATGAGCTCCAGCAACCGCATCATCGTCGTGATGCTCGCCCTGGCCGCCTTGGCGGTCGCCTTCTGGATGCTGCTCCTCAGCCCGAAGAAGGACGAAGTGAGCAAGCTCGATACGCAGATCACGAAACAAGAAGAATCGCTCTCCCTGCATCGCTCGGAAGTCGAGCGCGGGCTTGCCGCTCAGGAGGCGTTCCCGATGGCTTACCAAGATCTCGTCGTCCTCGGCAAGGCCGCCCCGGCCGACGACGACACCGCCTCGTTGCTCGTGCAGCTGAACAGGATCGCGGGCAGGTCAAGGGTCGAATTCAAGACCTTCACGCTCGCCGCCGGGGGTGGCGAAGAAGAAACCGCCGAACCTGCCCCCGCGCCCGAACCCGGTGTTCAGTATCCCTCGCCGACGGAGGTCGCAGCCTCGACGATGCCACTCGGCGCCTCCATCGGTCCGGCCGGGCTCGCGGTGATGCCGTACACCCTTACCTTCGAGGGCAGCTTCTTCCACGTCGCCGACTTCATCCATGGCCTCGATTCCCTCGTCGAGACCAAGAACGCGGAAGTGGAGGTGACCGGCCGCCTGATCACGATCAACAACTTCAGCCTCGCCGAAGAGACGGGACAGGGGTTCCCCAACCTGGAAGCGACCTTCACTGTCACCACCTTCCTGGTTCCGCCGGCACAGGGTGTGACCGGCGGCGCCACCCCGACCAGCCCAGAACCGTCGACGTCGACCCAGGTCGCGACCACCACCGGAGGGACGCCATGAAGCGGATCGGCCCCGAGCTGAAGATGCCGAAGCTGAAGGGCTCGGACGTCAAAGTTCCACCCTTTTTTGAGGACTTCTATTACGACCTCCGTGACCGTCGGCTGCTGCCCGTGATCGCGCTGGTCCTGGTCGCAATCGTCGCCGCGCCGTTCCTCCTGAAGAACGACGGGGAAGGGGTCGAACCGGTTCCGGCCCCGGCTCCCGAAGCGGGCATCCAGCAGGCTTCGGAGAAGACGCTGACCGTCGTCAAAGCGGCTCCGGGCCTCCGCAACTACAAGAAGCGTCTAGGGCACCGCAAGCCGACGGACCCCTTCCACCAACGTTTCACCTCTCCCTCTCTCAAGGGCGGGGAACTAAACGAAACGAGCACCACGACCACCACTTCCCCCGAAGGCGGCTCGATCGAAACCGGTTCGTCGAGCGGGGTGCAGCCGGCCCCGTCCAGCGGAGGCTTCCCCGAAGGGGCCGACTCCGATGGCGACGAGATCCCGGACGGGGTCAGACTCATCACCTACACCCTCGACCTGCAGGTCACCAAGATCCAGACCAAGCCCGACGGCACCAAAGAGAAGACCGGTCCGACGGTGCACAAGGACGTCAAAGCCCCGTCGCCGCTGCCGGGCGAAAAGTCCCCCGTGGTCACCTATCTCGGCATGGGGTCCAAAGAGCCGCGCCTCCCGATGTTTTTAGTGTCCTCCGAAGTGACCACGATCTACGGCGAAGGCGTCTGCGTCTCCGGAACCGGCAGCTGCCAGTTGATCAGCCTCAGAAAGGGGTTCCCGGTCACCTTCGTCTACGGCCCGAACGATGTCCGGTACAAGATCAACCTGCTCGACGTCCACCCGGTCCCGATCGAGGCTCCCCAGCAATAGCGCCGAAAATCCAGTGCTTCAGTAAATGAAGCCATGGCGCTACACTTGCTGAAGCGAGACCGGTCTGATCGCCCGTCCCGCTCGGATCATGAGTGCCGAGAGCAATTCCACCTGCCCCGTCTGTAAGACCGCCGAAGTCGTCTGCGGTAAGTGGACGCTGCTGCTGATCCGGGACCTGGCCGAGGGCAGCGCCCGCTTCTGTGAGCTCGAGCGCTCGCTGGAGGGGATCAGCCCGCGGACCCTTTCGCTGCGCCTGCGGGCGCTGGAGGAGGAGGGGATCGTCGAGCGCCACACCTACCCCGAGGTGCCGCCCCGGGTCGAGTACGCGCTGACCGCCAAGGGCAAGGCGCTGGTGCCGCTGGTCGAGGACATGCGCAGCTACGGGATGCGCTGGCTGCTGGGCGATGCTGCCGAGGCGAGCGCCAGGCGCGAGCCGGCCGCCGTCTAGTCCCCGCCTGCAAGCGTTCATGCACACGCAGGAGCCCCAGGCACGGGGCTGAAGCCTGAGCCGTGCGGGACTTCCTCCTCAACGAATCGATCAAGCGACTTGCCACCGAGACCGCCTCGCGGCTGAGTTCGATGGTGGCGATGGGGGAGGAGATCCCCTTCGACGTCGCCGCCGACGCCGGCGACGATTCGGCCTTCTACAGCTACGTGCCGATGACGGGCCGATACGTGGTCGACCACGCCGATGAGCTGCGCGCGCTGCCTAGCTTCGGCGCCGCCCGTGAGGCCACGGTCGAAGCCGGAGTGGCGGCCGCCTACCTGGAGGTGCGGGGCGAGTCGGTGCCCGCTGACCCCGGTGCCCGCGCCGAGCTGATGCTTGTCACCTTCTTCTCCGAGCTCTGGGAGGGCTCCGCCGGCTTTGCGCTCGACCGCGAGCGGCTCGAGACGGCTCTGTCGACGCTCGACGCGGAATCGCGCGATGCCGACGACGCCGAAGTCCTGATGGCCCCGATCGTCGGCCTGCGGATGTCGATGCCGCGCTTGCAGCTTCCGCACGGCATGCGCATCGTCCGCGCCGACTCGATCGAAGCACCGGTCGAGGCGATGCGCAGCGAGGGCATGGGCCGCGCTGCCTGGGAGCCGCAGTACCTCGCTGTCGCCGACCAGGACTCCGAGGGCGGCGCCGAAACGGCACTGCAGCAGCTGCGCGAGCTGATCAGCGTGATGAGGATGTTCAAAGGCGGGGGCATCGGCCTTGGGCCTTACGCCTTTGCCCCGACCGGCGAGGGCTGCTGGCGGCGGATCGCCACCGGCGCCCCGGCGACCCGTCCGGGCGGCTACCGCCTCAGCGAGGACGAGGCCGAGATGCTGGTCGAGTTCGCCGCCGCTCTGGAGGCCCGCCCCGACCCCGACAGCGCCCTCACCTGGGCGGTCGGCCGCTTTGAGATGGGCTGCGAGCGCCCGACCGCGCTCGAGGGTCTCAGCGACCATCTGCTGGCGATGCGCGCCGTCCTCGAGGGCCACGGGCCCGTCGGAGCTTCGCTGCCGCTGCGCGCCGCCGCCCTGATCGCGGACGAGGAGATGGACCGCATCGAAGCCGGCGAACGGGTCGAGCAGGTGCTCGAGCTGGAGCGGGCGATGATGAACGGGCGCCCGGTCGAGCGGGCGATTGAGCTTGCGACCTGGATGGAGGAGGGGACCCGCCGCCTCCTCCGCGAAGCCGCTCTGGGCGAGCTCGGCAACGACCTCAGCACCGTCGCCGACGAGACCCTGATCGTCGACGGCCTCGCCGAAGGCGACGCCCAGATCAGCGTCTCCGTCGCCGAGGAGCTGTTGATCGAAGAAAAGACCTTCGCCGAGGAGGCGACGATCGTCCCGGAGCCCGAGAACGAGGAGATCTCGATCGAGGCCTTCGAGCCCGAGCCTTCCGCCGAACTTCAACTGCCCGTCGACGAACTACCCGAGGAGGAGTACGTGGAGCAGGAGACCCGCATCATGGAGCCGGTCCCGGCCGAAGACGAGATCAGGATCACGGCAACTCCGTGGCTCGAGGAGGTC
>Ga0184624_10000065_pt1 | contig 24507 bp, 32 predicted proteins | sample PLM3_5_b1_FD_133157 | JGI IMG/M metagenome (GOLD analysis project Ga0184624, IMG submission 133157) | Groundwater sediment microbial communities from an aquifer in East River, Colorado, USA - PLM3_5_b1 | ecosystem: Environmental > Terrestrial > Soil > Riparian zone | place: USA: East River...
CGGAGGAAAAGCTCCTGCGCGCCATCTTCGGTGAGAAGGCCTCCGACGTCCGCGACACCTCACTGCGGGTGCCGCCGGGCGTCCAGGGTACGGTCGTCGAGGTGCGCGTGTTCAATCGCCACGGTGTCGACAAGGACGAGCGTGCGCTCGCAATCGAACGCGAGGAAATCGAACGCCTCGCCAAGGACCGTGACGACGAGCAGGCGATCCTCGACCGCAACGTCTACGGACGCCTGGCCGAGTTGCTCGAGCGCAAGGTCGGCGTGGCGGGCCCGAAGGGCTTCAAGAAGGACACCCATCTGTCGAGGGCGGTGCTGGAAGAGTATCCGCGTTCGCAGTGGTGGCAGTTCGCCATCTCCAACGACAAGGTGATGAGCGAGATCGAAGCCATTCGTAAGCAGTACGACGAGAGCAAGAAGGGCCTCGAACAGCGCTTCCTCGACAAGGTCGAGAAGCTGCAGCGCGGCGACGAGCTGCCGCCCGGCGTGATGAAGATGGTCAAGGTCTTCGTCGCGGTGAAGCGCAAGATCCAGCCGGGCGACAAGATGGCCGGCCGCCACGGCAACAAGGGCGTGGTGTCGAAGATCGTGCCGATCGAGGACATGCCGTTCCTCGAGGACGGCACGCACGCCGACATCGTGCTCAACCCGCTCGGCGTGCCGAGCCGCATGAACGTGGGTCAGATTCTCGAGACCCACCTCGGCTGGGCGTGCGCCGGTCTCGGTCTCAAGATCGGCCACGCGGTGGACGTCTACAACGGCAAGAAGGATCTCAAGCCGCTGCGCGAGATCCTCAAGAAGGTCTACGGCGACGACGAGACGATCAAGTCGCTGCAGGACAACGAGCTGGCCGAACTCGGCGGCAACCTGCGTCACGGCGTCCCGATCGCGACGCCGGTGTTCGACGGTGCGAAGGAATCCGACATCGAGCAGATGCTGACGATGGCGGGCCTCGACAACTCCGGACAGGTGTCCCTGCACGACGGACGCACGGGCGAGCAGTTCGACCGCAAGGTGACGGTGGGCTACATCTACATGCTCAAGCTCCATCACCTGGTCGACGACAAGATCCACGCGCGTTCGATCGGTCCGTACTCGCTCGTCACCCAGCAGCCGCTGGGCGGCAAGGCGCAGTTCGGCGGCCAGCGTTTCGGCGAAATGGAAGTGTGGGCGCTCGAAGCCTACGGCGCCGCCTACACGCTGCAGGAAATGCTGACCGTGAAGTCGGACGACGTCGCCGGCCGTACCAAGGTGTACGAGGCGATCGTGCGCGGCGACGACACGTTCGAAGCCGGCATTCCGGAATCGTTCAACGTGCTGGTCAAGGAAATGCGCTCGCTCGGCCTCAACGTCGACCTGCACAATTCCAAGCAAGAGGGCCGGCCCGCCGAAGCGGCCGAGTAACGATCAGGGGAGCAGCGGAAGCGCTGCTCCCTGCTTCGCCCGCCAAAGCGGGCGGCAGGTAACGACAAGCGTTGCCACGAAATTTGGGCCACCGAGGTGGCCAAGGAGACGGTGATGAATCAAGAAGTCATGAATCTCTTCAGCCCGCAGGTCCCGGCGCAGGTCTTCGACCAGATCCGGATCTCGATCGCGAGCCCGGAGAAGATTCTGTCCTGGTCCTACGGCGAGATCAAGAAGCCCGAGACGATCAACTACCGCACGTTCAAGCCCGAGCGTGACGGTCTGTTCTGCGCGCGCATCTTCGGCCCGATCAAGGACTACGAGTGCTTGTGCGGCAAGTACAAGCGCATGAAGTACAAGGGCATCATCTGCGAGAAGTGCGGCGTCGAAGTCACGCTCTCGCGCGTGCGGCGCGAGCGCATGGGCCACATCGAGCTGGCCGCTCCCGTCGCGCACATCTGGTTCCTCAAGTCGCTGCCGAGCCGCATCGGTCTGCTGCTCGACATGACGCTGAAGGATCTCGAGCGCATTCTCTATTTCGAATACTACGTCGTGATCGAGGCCGGCATCACGCCGCTGAAGGAGCGCCAGCTCCTGTCCGAAGACGAGTTCCTGAAGGCCCAGGAGGAGTACGGCAACGACAGCTTCACCGCCAAGATCGGCGCGGAAGCGATCCGCGACATGCTGCGCGCGCTCGACCTGCAGAAGCTCGCCGCGGACCTGCGCGTCGAGATCGCGGAGTCGACCTCGGAGCTGAAGCCGAAGAAGCTCGCCAAGCGCCTCAAGCTGATCGAGGCGTTCACGCAGTCGCACAACAAGCCCGAGTGGATGATCCTGACGCAGGTGCCGGTGATCCCGCCGGATTTGCGTCCGCTCGTTCCGCTCGACGGCGGACGCTTTGCCACGTCCGACCTCAATGATCTCTATCGCCGCGTCATCAACCGCAACAACCGCCTGAAGCGGCTGATCGAGCTGCGCGCGCCGGACATCATCATCCGCAACGAGAAGCGCATGCTTCAGGAAGCGGTCGATGCGCTGTTCGACAACGGCCGCCGCGGCCGCGTCATCACCGGCGCCAACAAGCGCCCGCTGAAGTCGCTCGCCGACATGCTGAAGGGCAAGCAGGGCCGCTTCCGGCAGAACCTGCTCGGCAAGCGCGTCGACTATTCGGGCCGCTCGGTGATCGTGGTCGGCCCCGAGTTGAAGCTGCATCAGTGCGGGTTGCCGAAGAAGATGGCGCTCGAACTGTTCAAGCCGTTCATCTATTCGCGCCTCGACGCCAAGGGCCTCTCCACCACGGTGAAGCAGGCCAAGAAGCTGGTCGAGAAGGAGAAGCCGGAGGTCTGGGACATCCTCGACGAGGTGATCCGCGAGCATCCGATCCTGCTCAACCGCGCGCCGACGCTGCATCGTCTCGGCATCCAGGCGTTCGAGCCGGTGCTGATCGAAGGCAAGGCGATCCAGCTGCATCCGCTGGTCTGCGCGGCGTTCAACGCCGACTTCGACGGCGACCAGATGGCCGTGCACATTCCGCTGTCGCTCGAAGCGCAGCTCGAGGCGCGCGTGCTGATGATGAGCACGAACAACATCCTGCATCCGGCCAACGGGCAGCCGATCATCGTGCCGTCGCAGGACATCGTGCTCGGCCTCTACTACCTCTCGCTGATGCGCGAGGGCGAGCCGGGCGAGGGCAAGCTGTACGGCAACATGGCCGACGTCGAGCATGCGCTCGCCGCGAAGGCGGTGACGCTGCACGCCAAGATCAAGTACCGCTGGGAAGGCCTCGACGAGAACGGCAAGGAGATCCGGCGCTGGTACGACACCACGCCGGGCCGCATCATCATCGGTCAGGTCCTGCCGCGTTCGACCAAGGTGTCGTTCGACGCCTGCAACAAGCTGATGACCAAGCGCGACATCTCCGGGATGATCGACACCGTCTACCGCCACTGCGGTCAGAAGGAGACCGTGATCTTCTGCGACCGCATCATGGGGCTCGGCTTCTATCACGCGTTCAAGGCCGGCATCTCGTTCGGCAAGGACGACATGGTCGTGCCGGCCAACAAGTGGAAGATCATCGACGAGACGCGCACCCTGGTGAAGGACTTCGAGCAGCAGTATCAGGACGGCCTGATCACGCAGGGCGAGAAGTACAACAAGGCGGTCGACGCGTGGGGCAAGTGCTCGCAGCGCCTCGCCGACGAGATGATGGCGAACATTTCGGCCGTGAAGAAGGACGCGAACGGCCGCGATATGCAGATCAACTCGATCTACATGATGGCGCATTCCGGCGCGCGCGGTTCGCGTGAGCAGATGCGCCAGCTCGCCGCCATGCGCGGCCTGATGGCCAAGCCGTCGGGCGAGATCATCGAGACGCCGATCATCTCGAACTTCAAGGAAGGCCTCTCGGTGCTCGAGTACTTCAACTCGACGCACGGCGCGCGCAAGGGTCTCGCCGACACCGCGCTGAAGACCGCGAACTCGGGCTACCTGACGCGCCGTCTGGTCGACGTCGCGCAGGACTCGATCATCACCGAGGAGGACTGCAAGTCGAAGGGCGGCATCAAGATGCGCGCCATCATCGACGCCGGCACGGTGGTGGCTTCGCTCGGCGGCCGCATCCTCGGCCGCACGGCCGCGGAAGACATCAAGGATCCCTCGAACGGCAACGTGCTGGTCAAGCGCGGCACGCTGATCGAGGAGCCGCATGTCGAGGCGGTCAGCTCCGCGGGCGTGCAGGAAGTGCGCATCCGTTCCGTGCTCACCTGCGAGACGGTCAACGGCGTGTGCGGCAAGTGCTACGGGCGCGATCTCGCCCGCGGCACGCCGGTCAACATGGGCGAGGCGGTCGGCGTCATCGCGGCGCAGTCGATCGGCGAGCCGGGCACGCAGCTCACCATGCGCACGTTCCACATCGGCGGCGCGGCGCAGATCAACGAGCAGTCGTTCATCGAGTCAAGCTTCGAAGGCACGATCCGGATCAAGAACAAGAACATCGCGCGCAACTCCGACGGCGATCTGGTCGCCATGGCCCGCAACATGTCGGTGGCCGTGATCGACCAGGACGGCACGGAACGTGCGGTGCACCGCATCCAGTACGGCTCGCGCATGAAGGTCGACGAGGGCGACCACATCAAGCGCGGCCAGCGCATCGCCGAATGGGATCCGTATACGCGGCCGATCCTCACCGAGGCCGAAGGCACGATCGCCTTCGAGGATCTCGTCGAGGGCCAGTCGATGACGGAATCGCTCGACGAGGCGACCGGCATCGCCAAGCGCGTGGTGATCGACTGGCGCACCGGCTCGGCCCGCGGCCAGCAGGACCTGCGTCCGGCGATCATCATCAAGGCCAAGGACGGCAAGACCGCCAAGCTCGCGCGCGGCGGCGAGGCGCGCTACCTGCTCGCGGTCGATGCGATCATCTCGGTCGATCCGGGCGGCAGCATCAAGGCGGGCGACGTGGTCGCGCGTATCCCGACCGAAAGCGCCAAGACACGCGACATCACCGGCGGTCTGCCGCGGGTGGCGGAGCTGTTCGAGGCGCGCCGGCCGAAGGAAGCCGCAACGATCGCGGACATCTCCGGCACAATCCGGTTCGGCAAGGACTACAAGAACAAGCGCCGCATCACGATCGAGCCGTCCGAGAAGGGTGGCGAGCCGGTCGAGTACCTGATCCCGAAGGGCAAGCACATCCACCTTCAGGACGGCGACATGATCGAAAAGGGCGATTACATCGTCGAGGGAAATCCGGCGCCGCACGACATCCTGGCGGTCAAGGGCATCGAGGAGCTCGCGAACTTCCTCGTGAACGAGATCCAGGAGGTCTACCGGCTGCAGGGCGTGCTGATCAACGACAAGCACATCGAGGTCATCGTCCGGCAGATGCTGCAGAAGGTCGAGATCACCGACACCGGTGAGACCGACCTGATCAACGGCGATCAGATGGACAAGATCGAGCTCGACGAGCTGAACGTGAAGATGAAGGAGGAGGGCAAGAAGCCCGCCAAGGGGACGCCGGTTCTGCTCGGCATCACCAAGGCGAGCCTGCAGACCCGCTCGTTCATCTCGGCGGCGTCGTTCCAGGAGACCACGCGCGTGCTCACCGAGGCTGCCGTCAACGGCAAGCACGACACGCTCGAAGGGCTCAAGGAGAACGTCATTGTCGGCCGGCTGATCCCGGCAGGCACCGGCGCGATCATGAACTCGCTGCGCGAGATTGCGCTCAAGCGCGACGCACTCATCCTCGAAGAGCGCGAGCGGGAGCATGCCGCAAAGGTTGCCGAACAGCAGCCGGCGGCATTGCCGGCAGCGGAGTAGGCTGCGCCTGGCGCGACGACATCAGGGCCGCCCCACGGGGCGGCCCTTTTCGTTTGGCGGGCTCACCTGAACGGGTTGACGATCCGCACGCCGCCGATGTCGCGGCCATCCGCCATGTCCTCCGAGAAAAGCTCGCGGCATCCGAGCGCCTTCGCGGCAGCAACGATGGCGGCGTCCCAATAGGAAAGGCCGGCGGCCGCCTTGATGTCGAGCGCATCGCTCATCACGGCGACAGTCATGCTCTGCACGGGAAACCGGAGCCAGGTCCCGATCAGCCTGACAGCGGTCTCGTGGGTCAATCTGGCGGCGCGCGTCGGACGGGTCGCCTGCGCATAGAACTCCTGTAGAACCTGCACCGAGAGCGCATTGTCGGGTTCGAGCAACAGGCGCTCCGCGGTCTCCCGTTTGGTCCGCTCGTTCTGGGCCGAACTGACCGAGTAGAGCAGGATGTTGGTGTCGAGAAATCGCATCACCTGCGACGCGTATAGAGTTCGTCGCGTGGAAGGCGGTCGCCCGCGGAAAAATCCTTGATGCGCTTGCGCAACTCGACTTCCTCGCGCGCCAGTCGCTCGAAGTCGCCTTCGCCTGCCGCGAGTGAGCCGAGATACGCCCTGACGAGCGCCGAAACCGAGGTGTTGCGCTCGGCGGCCTTCATGCGCGCCGACCGGTAGGTGTCGTCGTCCACAGAAACTGTGATGTTTTTCATATTCTCACAGTACCATGGCCTAACGGGACTGGTCAAAGCGGGCCGGCCGGCGCGGCTGCGTTGCGGGCGCGCGACCGCGTCACCATATCTTCGAAGCGGAAATGGGAGCGGTGCGCGCGGCTCCGTCGCGATCCGCGGAGATGCGAAAAACCCGCGTCATTTCGGGAGTTTCGAGGGTTGACAGCCCAGAGTCGCGCGGCTAAAACCCGCCCACTTTCCCGGCAGGCGGTGAGCTTCTTAGTCGGTACGGCGCATCAATCGCGCCTCGACCCATGAAACTCAAACGCTGCCGCTGACAGCGAGTTGTCAGAACCGGTGCACGATCGCGGGCGACTGCGGTCCTCTGTGAATGGTTGAGCGCTCCTCCGCGAGAACAAGCGGACGGTGCGCTTGATGTTTTGGCGCGAATTTTCCGCGCTGCGTTGGCGGGATGAAAATCCCAAGAGGGTGAAGCGAGACGATGCCGACGATCAATCAGCTGATCCGCAATCCGCGGGTGCCGCAGAAGTCGCGCAAGAAGGTGCCGGCGCTGCAGCAGTCGCCGCAGAAGCGGGGTGTTTGCACCCGCGTCTACACCACGACGCCGAAGAAGCCGAACTCGGCGCTGCGCAAGGTCGCCAAGGTGCGCCTCACCAACGGCTTCGAGGTGATCGGCTACATCCCGGGCGAGGGGCACAATCTGCAGGAGCACTCGGTGGTCATGATCCGCGGCGGCCGCGTGAAGGATCTGCCCGGCGTGCGCTACCACATCCTGCGCGGCGTGCTCGATACGCAGGGCGTGAAGAATCGTAAGCAGCGCCGTTCGAAATACGGCGCGAAGCGTCCGAAATAAGCGAAGGCTTGAACGATGTCCCGTCGTCACCGTGCAGAGAAGCGCGAAATCAATCCCGATCCGAAGTTCGGGAACCTGGTCGTGTCGAAGTTCATGAACTCGATCATGTACCAGGGCAAGAAGTCGGCCGCCGAGGCGATCGTCTACGGCGCATTCGACATTATCGACACCAAGACCAAGGGCGGTCCGCTCGCGGTGTTCCAGCAGGCGCTCGACAACGTGATGCCGGCGATCGAAGTGCGCTCGCGGCGCGTCGGCGGCGCGACGTACCAGGTGCCGGTGGAAGTGCGCAACGAACGCCGTCAGGCGCTCGGCATCCGCTGGATCATTTCGGCCGCGCGCGACCGCAACGAGAAGACCATGATGGAGCGGCTCTCGGCAGAGCTGCTCGATGCCTCCAATAATCGCGGCAACGCGGTGAAGAAGCGCGAAGACACGCACCGCATGGCGGAAGCGAACCGCGCATTCTCGCACTATCGCTGGTAACGGCGAGCAGGATTCAGACAATGGCGCGCAACCACCCGATCGAGGACTACCGCAACTTCGGCATCATGGCGCACATCGATGCCGGCAAGACCACGACCACGGAGCGGATCCTCTACTACACCGGCAAGAGCCACAAGATCGGCGAAGTGCACGACGGCGCCGCCACCATGGACTTCATGGAGCAGGAGCAGGAGCGCGGCATCACGATCACGTCGGCCGCGACGACCGCGTTCTGGAACGGCAAGCGTCTCAACATCATCGACACGCCCGGCCACGTCGACTTCACCATCGAGGTGGAGCGTTCGCTGCGCGTGCTCGACGGCGCGGTCGTGGTGCTCGATTCGAACCAGGGCGTCGAGCCGCAGACCGAGACGGTCTGGCGCCAGGGCGACAAGTACAAGGTGCCGCGCATCGTCTTCGCCAACAAGATGGACAAGGTCGGCGCGGACTTCTTCCAGTGCCTGAAGGACATCGTCGATCGCCTCGGCGCAAAGCCGATCGCGATCCAGCTGCCGATCGGCTCGGAGAGCCAGTTCAAGGGGCTGATCGATCTCGTGCGCATGAAGGCGGTCATCTGGGAGGATGAAGGGCTCGGCGCGAAGTATCACGACGCAGAGATCCCGGCCGATCTCGCCGATCAGGCGAAGGAGTATCGCGAGAAGATGATCGAGGCGGTCGTCGAGCTCGACGACGACGCGCTCGCCGGGTTCCTTGACGGCAAGGAGCCGGACGAAGCGACGATCAAGCGCCTGCTGCGCAAGGCCGTCATCACCGCCGCGTTCTATCCGGTGCTGTGCGGCTCGGCGTTCAAGAACAAGGGCGTGCAGCCGCTGCTCGACGCCGTCGTGGACTACCTGCCGTCGCCGCTCGATGTGCCGCCGATCATCGGCATCGACGACAAGGACAACGAGGTCGTTCGCAAGCCGGACGACAAGGAGCCGATGGCTCTGCTGGCGTTCAAGATCATGGACGATCCGTTCGTCGGCACGATCACGTTCTGCCGCATCTATTCGGGCACGCTGACCGCCGGTACCGGCGTCATCAACTCGACCAAGGACCGCAAGGAGCGCATCGGTCGCATGCTGCTGATGCACGCCAACAACCGCGAGGATATCAAGGAAGCCTATGCGGGCGACATCGTCGCGCTCGCCGGCCTGAAGGAAGTGCGCACCGGCGACACGCTGTGCGATCCGAACAAGCCGGTGATTCTGGAAAAGATGGAATTCCCCGAGCCGGTGATCGAGATCGCGATCGAGCCGAAATCGAAGGCCGACCAGGAGAAGCTCGGCATCGCGCTGGCGAAGCTCGTGGCCGAGGATCCCTCGTTCCGCGTGCACACCGATCAGGAGAGCGGCCAGACCATCCTCAAGGGGATGGGCGAGCTGCATCTCGACATCAAGGTCGACATCCTCAAGCGCACCTACAATGTCGCGGCCAATATCGGCGCCCCGCAGGTGGCCTATCGCGAGAAGATCACCCGCACGGTGACCAAGGACTATACGCACAAGAAGCAGACCGGCGGCACCGGCCAGTACGCGAAGGTCAAGCTCGTCCTCGAGCCGCTACCGGCCGGCACCGGCTTCGAGTTCGAGAGCAAGGTCGTCGGCGGCAACGTGCCGAAGGAATACATCCCGGGCGTCGAGAAGGGCATCGAGTCGGTGCTCGGCTCCGGCGTGCTGGCCGGCTTCCCGGTGGTCGATCTCAAGGTGTCGCTGATCGACGGCGGCTACCACGAAGTCGATTCGTCGGCGCTCGCGTTCGAAATCGCGTCGCGGTCGGCGATGCGCGAAGGCCTGCGCGAGGGCGGTCCGGTGCTGCTCGAGCCGATCATGAAGGTCGAGGTGGTGACGCCGGAGGACTACACCGGCTCGGTCATCGGCGACCTGAACTCGCGGCGCGGACAGATCCAGGGTCAGGACATGCGCGGCAACGCCAATGTCGTGACCGCGATGGTGCCGCTGCAGAACATGTTCGGCTACGTCAGCAACCTGCGTTCGATGTCACAGGGCCGCGCGACGTTCACGATGCAATTCGACCACTACGCGGAAGTGCCGCGTGCGGTCGCCGAGGAAATCCAGGCGAAGTTCGCCTGATTAACTGAGCGCTTGAGAGTTTAAGGACCAACGGAGACCGTCATGGGCAAGGAAAAATTCAATCGCGACAAGCCGCATTGCAACGTCGGCACGATCGGACACGTCGATCATGGCAAGACGTCGCTGACGGCCGCGATCACCAAGGTGCTGGCCGAGACCGGCGGCGCGACCTTCACGGCCTACGACCAGATCGACAAGGCGCCGGAAGAGAAGGCGCGCGGCATCACGATCGCGACGGCGCACGTCGAGTACCAGACCAAGAATCGCCACTACGCGCACGTCGATTGCCCCGGCCACGCCGACTACGTGAAGAACATGATCACCGGCGCCGCGCAGATGGACGGCGCGATCCTGGTGGTGTCGGCTGCCGACGGCCCGATGCCGCAGACCCGCGAGCACATCCTGCTCGCGCGCCAGGTCGGCGTGCCGGCGCTGGTCGTGTTCATGAACAAGGTCGACATGGTCGACGACGCCGAGCTGCTCGACCTCGTCGAGCTCGAGGTTCGTGAGCTGCTCTCGAAGTACAACTTCCCGGGCGACACCATCCCGGTGATCCGCGGCTCCGCGCTGATGGCGCTGGAAGACAAGAACAAGGAGATGGGTCACGACGCGATCCTCAAGCTCATGGAAGCGGTCGACGCGTCGATCCCGCAGCCGGAGCGTCCGATCGACCAGCCGTTCCTGATGCCGGTCGAAGACGTGTTCTCGATCTCGGGCCGCGGCACGGTCGTGACCGGCCGCGTCGAGCGCGGCATCGTCAAGGTCGGCGAGGAAGTCGAGATCGTCGGCCTCAAGGACACGCAGAAGACCGTCGTCACCGGCGTCGAGATGTTCCGCAAGCTGCTCGATCAGGGCCAGGCCGGCGACAACATCGGCGCGCTGCTGCGCGGCACCAAGCGCGAGGAAGTCGAGCGCGGTCAGGTGCTGTGCAAGCCGGGTTCGGTCAAGCCGCACACCAAGTTCAAGGCCGAGGCCTACATCCTCACCAAGGAAGAAGGCGGCCGTCACACTCCGTTCTTCACCAACTACCGCCCGCAGTTCTACTTCCGCACCACCGACGTGACCGGCATGGTTCATCTGCCGGAAGGCACCGAAATGGTGATGCCGGGCGACAACATCACGATGGAAGTGCACCTGATCGTGCCGATCGCGATGGAAGAGAAACTGCGCTTCGCCATCCGCGAGGGCGGCCGTACCGTCGGCGCCGGCGTCGTCGCCAGCATCATCGAGTAACAACCTCTGTGTCATGGCCGGGCTCGTGCCCGGCCATCCACGTCTTTTGAAGATGGCCGGCCGACCGGCATGACGCAGGAAGAGAAATTGAGATGAACGGCCAGAATATCCGCATCCGGCTCAAGGCCTTCGACCACCGTATCCTCGATACGTCGACGCGCGAGATCGTCAATACGGCGAAGCGCACCGGCGCGCAGGTGCGCGGGCCGATCCCGCTGCCGACCAGGATCGAGAAGTTCACGGTCAACCGTTCGCCGCACGTCGACAAGAAGAGCCGCGAGCAGTTCGAGATGCGCACGCACAAGCGCCTGCTCGATATCGTCGATCCGACGCCGCAGACCGTGGACGCGCTGATGAAGCTCGACCTCGCCGCCGGCGTGGACGTCGAGATCAAGCTGTAAGCGCTGTTTTCAGGAATCGAGGACACTCCCATGCGTTCCGGTGTGATCGCACAAAAGGTCGGGATGACCCGCCTCTTCACCGAGGCCGGCGCGCACGTGCCGGTGACGGTGCTGCGGCTCGCGAATTGCCAGGTCGTCGGACACCGCACTAAGGACAAGAACGGCTACGTCGCGCTGCAGCTCGGTTCGGGCACTCGCAAGGTGAAGAACGTCACCAAGGCCGAACGCGGCAATTTCGCGATCGCCAAGGTCGAGCCGAAGCGCAAGGTGGCCGAATTCCGCGTCAGCGAAGACGCCATGATCCCGGTCGGCGCCGAGATCACCGCGGACCACTTCGTTCCGGGCCAGTTCGTCGACGTCACGGGCACCTCGATCGGCAAGGGCTTCGCCGGCGGCATGAAGCGCTGGAATTTCGGCGGCCTGCGCGCGTCGCACGGCGTGTCGATCTCGCACCGCTCGATTGGTTCCACCGGCGGCCGTCAGGACCCGGGCAAGACCTTCAAGAACAAGAAGATGCCTGGCCACATGGGCGTCGATCGCGTCACCACGATCAACCTCAAGGTCGCGCAGGTCGACGTCGAGCGCGGCCTGATCCTGATCGAAGGCGCGGTCCCTGGTGCGAAGGGCGGCTGGATCACGGTACGCGACGCCGTGAAGAAGGCGCCGCCGAAGGATCTGCCGACGCCCGGCAAGTTCCGTCTGGCCGACGGCGCCAACGGTGCCGCCGAAGGCGAAGCCAAAGGGGAGGGCGCGTGATGGACCTCAAGGTCACCACCCTCGACGGCAAGGAAGCCGGATCGGTCACGCTGAACAAGGAGATCTTCGGCCTTGAGCCGCGGGATGACCTGATCCAGCGCTGCGTCGTGTGGCAACTGGCCAAGCGCCGCGCCGGCACGCATGCGGTGAAGAACCGCGCCGACATCAACCGCACCGGCAAGAAGTCCGGTCCGCAGAAGGGCTCGGGCGGCGCGCGTCACGGCTCGCAGCGCGCGAACCTGTTCCGCGGCGGCGGCCGTTCGTTCGGTCCGCATCCGCGCGACCATGCGATCGACCTGCCGAAGAAGGTGCGCGCGCTGGCGCTGCGCCATGCGCTTTCCGCGAAAGCGAAAGACGGCAACATCGTCGTCATCGACGCGCTGTCGGTGAAGGACGCCAAGACCAAGGCGCTCGCCGCGCAGTTCGGCAAGCTCGAGCTCGCCAACGCGCTGTTCATCGGCGGCGACACGATCGAGGAAAACTTCGGCCGTGCGGCGCGCAACATTCCGAACGTGGACGTGCTGCCGATCCAGGGCATCAACGTCTACGACATCCTGCGGCGGCAGAAGCTGGTGCTGACCAAGGCCGCCGTCGAGGCGCTGGAGGCGCGGTTCAAATGAGTATCCCGACCGATCCGCGCCTGTACGACGTGATCCTGGCTCCGGTCATCACCGAGAAGGCCACGATGGCGTCCGAGCACAACAAGGTGATCTTCAAGGTCGCCGGCACCGCGACCAAGCCGCAGATCAAGGAAGCGGTGGAGAAGCTGTTCGACGTCAAGGTCAAGGCGGTGAACACGCTGGTGCGCAAGGGCAAGCACAAGGCGTTCCGCGGCCGGCCGGGCGTGCAGTCGGACGTGAAGAAAGCCGTGGTGACCCTCGAAGAAGGTCACCGCATCGACGTGACCACCGGGCTGTAAGGCGGATAGCAAGATGGCACTCAAAACATTCAATCCGACCACGCCGAGCCAGCGCCAGCTGGTGCTGGTCGACCGCTCTGCCCTCTACAAGGGCAAGCCGGTCAAGACGCTGACCGAAGGCAAGCATTCGAGCGGCGGCCGCAACAACAACGGCCGCACCACGGTGCGCTTCCGCGGCGGCGGTCACAAGCAGACCTACCGCGTGGTCGACTTCAAGCGGCGCAAGTTCGACGTCGCGGCGAAGATCGAGCGGCTCGAATACGATCCGAACCGCACCGCGTTCCTCGCGCTGCTGAAGTACGACGACGGCGAGCTCGCCTATATCCTGGCGCCGCAGCGCATCGGCGTCGGCGACACGGTGGTCGCGGGCGAGCATGTCGACGTGAAGCCCGGCAACGCGATGCCGATGGGCAACATGCCGGTCGGCACGATCGTGCACAATGTCGAGTTCAAGATCGGCAAGGGCGGGCAGCTCGCGCGCTCGGCCGGGTCCTACGCGCAGATCGTCGGCCGCGATCAGGACTACGTCATCATGCGGCTCAATTCCGGCGAGCAGCGCCTGATCCTCGGCAAGTGCATGGCGACGGTCGGAGCGGTCTCGAACCCGGACCACATGAATACCTCGATCGGCAAGGCCGGCCGCAAGCGCTGGCTCGGCCGCCGTCCGCACAACCGCGGCGTTTCGATGAACCCGATCGATCATCCGCACGGCGGCGGCGAAGGCCGCACCTCGGGCGGCCGTCACCCGGTGACGCCGTGGGGCAAGCCCACCAAGGGCAAGAAGACCCGCACCAACAAGCAGACGCAGAAATTCATCGTGGCGAGCCGCCACGCCCGGAAGAAGAAGTAAGGCGAAGCATCATGGCGCGTTCCGTCTGGAAGGGTCCGTTCGTCGATGGCTATCTGCTGAAGAAGGCAGAGGCCGCGCGCGGGTCGACCCGCAACGAGATGATCAAGATCTGGAGCCGTCGCTCCACCATCCTGCCGCAGTTCGTCGGGCTGACGTTCGGCGTCTACAACGGCCACAAGCACATCCCGGTGAACGTCACCGAGGAAATGGTCGGTCACAAGTTCGGCGAGTTCGCGCCGACGCGCACGTTCTACGGCCACTCCGCCGACCGCAAGGCGAAGCGCGCCACCGGCGCGCCGGCCGCAGGCTAAGGGTTTTATCGATGAGCAAGAAAGCGCACGAGCGAAGGCTCGCTGACAACGAGGCCCAGGCGGTCGCCCGGACGCTCCGGATCAGCCCGCAGAAGCTCAACTTGGTCGCGGGCCTGATCCGCGGCAAGAAGGTCGCGACCGCGCTCGCCGATCTGGAATTCTCGCGCAAGCGCATCGCGAAGGACGTTCGCAAGTGCCTGCAGTCGGCGATCGCGAACGCGGAAAACAATCACGAACTCGACATCGACGATCTGATCGTTGCCGAGGCGCATGTTGGCAAGGCGCTGGTCATGAAGCGCTTCTCGCCGCGCGGACGCGGCCGTGCGGCACGCATCATGAAGCCGTTCTCTCACCTCACCATTGTGGTGCGGGAAGTTGAGCAAGCGGCTGCGGCGGCAAAGGCTTAAAGAGGGATTCATGGGCCAGAAGGTCAATCCGATCGGGCTGCGTCTCGGCATCAACCGGACCTGGGACTCGCGCTGGTATTCGGGCAAGAACGATTACGGCAAGCTGCTGCACGAGGACATGGAGATCCGCGAGAAGCTCTCCGAGGCGTTGAAGCAGGCCGCAGTGTCGAAGATCGTGATCGAGCGTCCGCACAAGAAGTGCCGCGTGACGATCCAGTCGGCGCGTCCCGGCGTCGTGATCGGCAAGAAGGGCGCCGACATCGAGAAGCTGCGCAAGATGGTGGCGAAGCTGACCGATAGCGACGTCGTGATCAACATCGTCGAGATTCGTAAGCCGGAGCTTGACGCACAGCTGGTCGCGGAATCGATCTCGCAGCAGCTCGAGCGCCGCGTCGCGTTCCGCCGCGCCATGAAGCGCGCCGTGCAGTCGGCGATGCGTCTCGGCGCGGAAGGCATCCGCATCAACTGCTCGGGTCGCCTCGGCGGTGCCGAAATCGCCCGGATGGAGTGGTACCGCGAAGGCCGCGTGCCGCTGCACACCTTGCGCGCCGACGTCGATTTCGGCGTCGCGACCGCGTTCACCACCTACGGCACCTGCGGCGTGAAGGTGTGGATCTTCAAGGGCGAGATCCTCGAGCACGATCCGATGGCGCAGGACAAGAAGATGGCCGAAGGCGAGGCGGGACGTCCCCGCCGCGACGCGGCCTAAGGAATAAGTGAGCAGTCATGCTGCAACCGACCAAGACCAAGTTCCGCAAGGCGCACAAGGGCCGCATCAAGGGCGTCGCGGGCTCCGGTGCGACCCTGGCGTTCGGCGAGTACGGCCTGAAGGCGCTCGAGCCGGAGCGCGTCACCGCGCGCCAGATCGAAGCCGCGCGCCGCGCGCTGACGCGTCACATGAAGCGTGCCGGCCGCGTCTGGATCCGCGTGTTCCCGGACGTGCCGGTGTCGAAGAAGCCGCTCGAAGTGCGCATGGGCTCGGGCAAGGGCGCCGTCGAATACTGGGTCGTGCGCATCAAGCCCGGCCGCATCCTGTTCGAGCTCGACGGCGTGCCGGTGGCGCTTGCCAAGGAAGCGCTCGCGCTCGCGGCCGCCAAGCTGCCGATCAAGACGCGCTTCGTACAGCGCATCGCGGAGTAGAGACATGAAAGCCGGTGACGCCAGGGCGATGACGCCCGACCAGCTCTCCGACGAGCTGGTGAAGCTGAAGAAAGAGCAGTTCAACCTGCGCTTCCAGCGGGCCACGGGCCAGCTGGAGAACACCGGCCGCGTGCGCGAAGTGCGCCGCGACATCGCAAGGGTCAAGACCATCGCTGCGCAGAAGCGCGCGGCCGAGAAGTCGAAGTGAGGAGATCGTAATGCCGAAGCGGATGCTGCAGGGCACCGTGGTGAGCGACAAGCAGGACAAGACCGTCATTGTCCGCGTCGAGCGCCGCTTCACGCACCCGGTCCTGAAAAAGACCGTGCGGCGGTCGAAGAAGTATCACGCCCACGACGAGACCAACCAATACGCGGTCGGCGACATCGTGTGGCTGGAAGAACATCGCCCGATTTCGAAGCTCAAGCGCTGGACGGTCGTCCGGGGCGAGAAGCGGGCAAGAGCTTAGCGCGCGGTTTAAGCGCAAAAGGGAAGAGGAAGAGGTGCATCAATGATCCAGATGCAGACCAACCTCGACGTGGCGGATAATTCCGGCGCGCGTCGCGTCATGTGCATCAAGGTGCTGGGCGGGTCTAAACGGAAATACGCCACGATCGGGGACGTGATCGTCGTCTCGATCAAGGAGGCGGCCCCGCGCGGCCGCGTCAAGAAGGGCGAGGTGATGAAGGCCGTCGTGGTGCGGGTCCGCAAGGACATCCGCCGCGCCGACGGCTCGGTCATCCGGTTCGACACCAACGCCGCGGTGCTGATCAATCCGCAGATGGAGCCGGTCGGCACCCGCATCTTCGGGCCGGTGCCGCGCGAGCTGCGCGCCAAGAACCACATGAAGATCATTTCGCTCGCGCCGGAGGTGCTGTGATGGCGGCGAAAATCCGCAAGGGCGACAAGGTCGTGGTCATCTCCGGCCGCGACAAGGGTCGCAGCGGCGAGGTGATCGAGGTGCGCAAGAGCCAGGATCGCGCGCTGGTGCGCGGCATCCACATGGTCAAGCGCCACCAGAAGCAATCCGCGCAGCAGGAAGGCGGCATCGTCGCCAAGGAATCCTCTGTGCACCTGTCCAACCTGGCGGTCGCCGATCCGAAGGACGGCAAGCCGACGCGCGTCGGCTTCAAGATCGTGGGCGACAAGAAGGTCCGCTTTGCGAAGCGCTCCGGAGTTGAGATCGATGGCTGACAAAGAAGAGAAAAAGCCCAAGGTCGAGAAGACCGACAAGGCGCCGAAGTCCGAGAAGGCCGAAAAGGCCGAGCGCGCGAAGGCCGCAAAGGGTGCCGCCAAAGCGCCCGCGGGCGAGCGCGAGCCGGAGCCGAAGGGTCCGTCGCGGCTGCGCAAGCAGTTCGACGAGGTCATCCGCAAGAAGCTGATGGAGCAGTTCGGCTACAAGAATCCGATGCAGGTGCCGCGCATCGACAAGGTCGTGCTCAACATGGGCGTGGGCGAGGCCGTCAACGACCGCAAGAAGGTCGATCTCGCGGCCGCCGACATGGCGGCGATCGCCGGCCAGAAGGCGGTGATCACCCACGCGCGCAAGTCGATCGCGACCTACAAGCTGCGCGAAAACCAGCCGATCGGCTGCAAGGTCACGCTGCGTCGTACGCGGATGTACGAATTCCTCGACCGGCTGGTGAACATCGCGCTGCCGCGCGTGCGGGATTTCCGCGGACTCAATCCGAAGAGCTTCGACGGCCGCGGCAACTACACGATCGGCATCAAGGAACACCTGATTTTCCCGGAGATCGACTACGACAAGGTGGAGTCGACGCTGGGGATGGATATCGTCGTCTGCACGACGGCGAAGAACGACGAGGAAGCCCGCGCCTTGCTTGCGGCTTTCAATTTCCCGTTCCGGCAGTGAGGGGCTGAACAGCCTTCCTCAAACGCGGATACCCAGGAGACGCTGAATGGCGAAGACCAGTTCGATCGAGAAGAACAAGCGGCGGGCGCGGCTCGCGAAGCAGTACGCGGGGCGCCGCGCACGGCTGAAGAAGATCGCGATGGACAAGACCGTGACGATGGAAGAGCGCTTCGCGGCGACGCTGAAGCTCGCGGAATTGCCGCGCAACTCGGCGAAGATCCGCGTGCGCAATCGCTGCGAGATCACCGGCCGTCCGCGCGCCTATTACCGCAAGTTCAAGATGAGCCGCATTGCGATGCGCGAGCTCGGCTCCAAGGGCCTGGTCCCTGGCCTCGTCAAGTCGAGCTGGTGAGGAGGGTCGCATGTCCATGAACGATCCGATCGGCGATCTGCTCTCGCGTATCCGCAACGCGCAGATGCGCAAGAAGAGCAAAGTCTCGACACCCGGCTCGCGCCTGCGCGCGAACCTGCTCGACGTGCTCAAGACCGAGGGCTACATCCGCGGCTACACCACGGTGGAGCACAAGGACGGGCGCTCGGAATTCGAGATCGAGCTGAAATACTTCGATGGTGCGCCGGTGATCCGCGAGATCGAGCGCATTTCCAAGCCGGGCCGCCGCGTCTACGTCTCGGTGAAGACGCTGCCGCGCGTCAACAACGGTCTCGGCATCTCGATTCTCTCCACGCCGAAGGGCGTGATGGCGGATCACGACGCCCGCGACGCCAATGTCGGCGGCGAAATCCTCTGCACCGTGTTCTAGGGCCGGGGAGAAGGAACAAAACGATGTCACGCATCGGCAAGAAACCCGTCCCGATCCCGTCGGGGGTCACGGCCAACGTCGAAGGGCAGACCGTCAAGGTCAAGGGCCCGAAGGGCCAGCTCCAGGTGGTGCTGCCCGACGACGTGATGGTGAAACTGGACAACGGCGAGGTCAAGGTCGATCCGCGCAACGAGACCAAGCGCGCGCGCTCGATGTGGGGCACCTCGCGCACGCTGGTGAACAATCTCGTCACCGGGGTCACCAAGGGCTACGAGAAGAAGCTCGAGATCACCGGCGTCGGCTACCGCGCCGCGCTGCAGGGCAAGAACCTGCAGATCGCGCTCGGCTACAGCCATGACGTGATCTTCCCGATCCCGGAGGGCATCGCGATCACGACGCCGAAGCCGACCGAGATCCTGATCACCGGTATCGACAAGCAGAAGGTCGGGCAGGTCGCGGCCGAGATCCGCGGGTTCCGTCCGCCCGAGCCGTACAAGGGCAAGGGCGTGAAATACGCGAACGAGTACATCTTCCGCAAGGAAGGCAAGAAGAAGTAACGGAGCCGACGATGAGCAAGTATCTCAGCACGACCGAGCGGCGCCAGGCGCGCGTTCGCCGTGCCGTCAAGGCGGGAGCCAAAGGCCGTCCGCGGCTGTCGGTGTTCCGTTCGTCCAAGCATATCTACGCGCAGATCATCGACGATCTGAAGGGCGGAACGGTCGTCGCGGCGTCCTCGATCGAGAAGACGGTGCGCGACGGCGGCAAGACCGGCGCCAACGTCGACGCCGCCAAGGCGGTCGGCAAGCTGGTAGCCGAGCGTGCGGTCGAGAAGGGCGTCACCGAAGTGGTGTTCGACCGCGGCCGCTATCTCTACCACGGCCGCGTCAAGGCGCTCGGCGATGCCGCGCGTGAAGCTGGGCTCAAGTTTTAAGGATCAAGACCGATGGCACGTGAACCGCGCGAACGAGATCGCCGCTCCCGCGAGCGGGATGAGCCGAGCGAGTTCGTCGACAAGCTCGTCCACATCAATCGTGTGGCGAAAGTGGTGAAGGGCGGCCGTCGTTTCGGCTTCGCCGCGCTCGTCATCGTGGGCGACCAGAAGGGCCGGGTCGGGCACGGCCACGGCAAGGCGCGCGAGGTGCCGGAAGCGATCCGCAAGGCGACCGAAGCGGCGAAGCGCAATCTCATTCGCGTGCCGCTGCGCGAGGGCCGCACGCTGCATCACGACGTGGCGGGCCGTCACGGCGCCGGCAAGGTGTTCCTGCGCGCCGCACCTCCCGGCACCGGAATCATCGCGGGCGGCCCGATGCGCGCGGTGTTCGATGCGCTCGGCATGCAGGACGTGGTGGCGAAGTCGATCGGCTCGTCCAACCCGTACAACATGGTGCGCGCGACCTTCGACGCGCTGAAGCATCAGGACTCGCCGCGCTCGGTCGCGCAGCGGCGCAACATCAAGGTCTCCACCTTGCAGGCGCGGCGCACCGGCGTCGACAGCGAAGTGGTGGCAGATTGAGTTTCGAGCCTCTCGCTGAGGGAGGCCAGGGAAGAGTGACATGGCAGCAGCAAAGACCATCAAGGTCCAGCAAACCGGCAGCCCGCAGCGGCGCCATCACAGCCAGCGCGAGACCCTGATCGGGCTCGGGCTGAACAAGATCGGCCGCGTCAAGGAATTGCCGGACAATCCGGCGACGCGCGGCATGATCGGCAAGGTGCAGCACCTCGTCCGCGTGGTCGAGGGGAAGTAGGAATCAAGCCATGAAGCTCAACCAGATCGCCGACCGCGCAGGAGCGCACAAGAAGCGCGTCCGCATCGGACGCGGCATCGGCTCGGGCGTCGGCAAGACCGGCGGCCGCGGCGGCAAGGGCCAGACCGCGCGCTCGGGCGTGCGCATCAAGGGCTTCGAGGGCGGCCAAATGCCGCTGCATCGCCGACTGCCGAAGCGCGGCTTCAACAAGCCGTTCCCGGTGAAGCTCAACGAGATCAACCTCGACCGCATCCAGCAGGCGATCGACGCCAAGAAGCTCGACATTTCCGGCACCGTGGACGCCGCAGCGCTGGTCAAGGCCGGCGTGCTGCGCCGCGCCAAGGACGGTGTGCGGCTGCTCGGCATGGGTGAGCTGAAGGCCAAGGTCGCGTTTTCGGTCTGGGGTGCATCGAAGTCCGCGGTCGCCGCGATCGAGAAGGCCGGCGGCTCGGTTACGATCCTGGCGCCGAAGAAGGAAGAGGCGGGCGAATCGGCCGCCTGACCCCCATATAATCGCGGGGCGCGCACTTCGGAGCGACGGGCATGGTTTCGGCAGCGGAACAACTGGCGGCAAACCTGAACTTCGGCGCTTTGGCCAAGGCCGAAGAGCTGAAGAAGCGCATCTGGTTTACGCTCGGCGCGCTGCTGGTCTACCGCCTCGGCACCTACATTCCGCTGCCCGGCATCGATCCGTCCGCGTGGGAAGCGGCATTCAAGACTCAGGCCGGGGGCATCCTCGGCATGTTCAACATGTTCGCAGGCGGCGGCATCTCGCGGATGGCCATCTTCGCGCTGAACATCATGCCGTACATCTCGGCCTCGATCATCATCCAGCTGATGACCACGGTCTCGCCCACGCTCGAGCAGCTCAAGAAAGAGGGCGAGCAGGGCCGCAAGACGATCAATCAATACACCCGCTACCTGACCGTCGTCCTCGCCGCGTTCCAGGCCTACGGCATTGCGTATGGGCTTGAGGGCGCCGGCAACGTCGTGTCCGAGCCGGGCTGGTTCTTCCGCCTCTCGACGACGATCACGCTCACCGGCGGCACCATGTTCCTGATGTGGCTCGGCGAGCAGATCACCGCGCGCGGCATCGGCAACGGCATCTCGCTGATCATCCTCGCCGGCATCGTCGCCGAGCTTCCCTCGGCGCTGTTCGGCATGTTCGAGCTCGGCCGCCAGGGCGCGCTCTCGACCGGCATCATTCTCGCCGTCATCGTGATGTCGATCGTCGTGATCGCCTTCATCGTGTTCATGGAGCGCGCACAGCGGCGGCTGCTGATCCAGTACCCGAAGCGGCAGGTCGGCAACCAGATGTTCGAGGGCCAGTCCTCGCATCTGCCGCTCAAGTTGAACACCTCGGGCGTCATCCCGCCGATCTTCGCATCCTCGCTGCTGCTGCTGCCGACCACGGTCGCGAACTTCAACGCCGGCCAGGGCGGCGAGATCATGACCTGGTTCACCACGAACCTCGCGCACGGCCGCCCGCTGTTTCTCATTCTCTACATCGCGCTGATCGTGTTCTTCGCGTTCTTCTATACGGCGATCGTGTTCAACCCGACCGAGACCGCGGACAATCTCAAGAAGCACGGCGGCTTCATCCCCGGCATCCGGCCGGGCGAGCGCACGGCGGAATACATCGACTATGTGCTCAGCCGCATCACGGTGGTGGGCGCGGCGTATCTGGCGATCGTCTGCCTGATTCCGGAAATTCTCATCAGCTACGCGTCGGTGCCGTTCTACTTCGGCGGGACGTCGCTGCTGATCGTGGTGAGCGTCACGATGGATACGGTGTCGCAGGTGCAGGGCTATCTGCTGGCGCACCAGTACGAAGGGCTGATCAAGCGTTCGAAGCTGCGGGGGCGGCGTAGATGAGATTGATACTGCTCGGCCCGCCGGGGGCCGGGAAGGGGACACAGGCTCAGCGTCTGGTTTCCAAGCACGGCATTGTGCAGCTGTCGACCGGCGACATGCTGCGCGCCGCGGTCAGGGCCGGTACGCCGGTCGGACTCAGGGCCAAGGATATCATGGACCGGGGCGATCTCGTCCCGGACGACATCGTCGTGGCGATCGTCGCCGACCGCATCAGCGAGCCGGACGCCAAAGAAGGCTTCATCCTCGACGGCTTCCCGCGCACGGTGGCGCAGGCGGAAGCGCTCGATCACATGCTGCGCGAGAAGGGCCTGGATCTCGACGGCGTGGTCGAGCTGAAGGTCGACGAGGGCATCCTGATCCGCCGCATCGAGAGCCGAATCCGCGAGACGCTGGCGCGCGGGGAACCGCTGCGCAAGGACGACGATCCGGAGATCCTGAAGACACGCCTCGAGGCCTACCGGCGCCAGACCGCGCCGCTGATCGATTACTACCGGGATAAGGGCATGCTGCGCGGGGTCGACGGCATGGCGCCGATCGACGAGGTGACCGCCGCGATCGACTGGATCTTCCAGAAGCCGAAGCCGCAGGCGACTTCAGCAAAGCCTTCCAAGCCCAAGGAAACAAAAGAGAAAACTTCCAGGAAGCCGCCAAAAGCAAAGGCATCGGCCAAGACGGCGACCGGGAAGCCAGCCGCCAAGGCGGCCAAGAAACCAACCCCGAAACCGGCGAAAAAGGCAGCCAAAAAGCCCGCTCGTCCGGCACCCAAGAAGACGCCGAAGAAGACATCCAAGAAAACCAAGAAACGCCGTTAATTCCGGCGCCAGAAGAGGTTGACGGATCGAGTTGGAATCCTTTAATACCCGGCATCCGTTTTGCATCAGCACGACGACGATGCCGGCCCGGGCCGAGGGGCGGGATCGTCGCGGCGTTTCGCGTTCTCTCTGCTGGACCGGGAGCGGAGAAAACGGCCGGCCAAGGCCGGCAACAGGAGCAATCAAGTGGCTCGTATCGCGGGTGTCAATCTTCCGACCAACAAGCGCGTCGTGATCGCGCTGCAATATATTCACGGCATTGGGCAGAAGAAGGCCCACGAGATCATGGAAACGCTTAGCCTTCCGGCGGAGCGGCGCGTGTCGCAGCTCACCGACCAGGAAGTGCTGCACATCCGTGAGATGATCGACCGCGACTACGTGGTCGAAGGCGATCTTCGCCGCGAAGTCCAGCTCAACATCAAGCGGCTGATGGACCTCGGCTGCTATCGCGGCCTGCGGCATCGCCGCGGTCTGCCGGTGCGCGGCCAGCGCACCCACACCAACGCCCGCACGCGCAAGGGGCCTGCAAAGGCCATCGCGGGCAAGAAGAAGTAATTCGCGTTTCAACAGTCACAGTCGGGCTCTGACGCCGGTCGTTTCCGGGTGAGCCGCAACAGGGTCGAGCATGGGCAAGGAAGCCACACAACGCGTCCGCCGCCGCGAGCGCAAGAACATCGCTTCGGGCGTCGCGCACGTGAACGCGTCGTTCAACAACACGATGATCACCATCACCGACGCGCAAGGCAATGCGATCGCCTGGTCGTCGTCGGGCAGCAACGGCTTCAAGGGCTCGCGCAAGTCGACCCCGTTCGCCGCGCAGGTCGCCGCCGAAGACGCCGCCAAGAAGGCGATGGAGCACGGCATGCGCACGCTCGAAGTCGAGGTCGCGGGACCCGGCTCGGGCCGCGAATCGGCGCTGCGCGCGCTGCAGGCCGCCGGCTTCACGGTGACGTCGATCCGCGACGTGACGCCGATCCCGCACAATGGCTGCCGGCCGCGCAAGCGCCGCCGGGTCTGACGATTTCATTCCGGCGGGCCGGTCGCTCGCCGCCGTTTTTTTCCTCCCACTGACGCGGAGTGGGACTATGCGGGGTTACCCCGCGAGGCACTCGAATGGGTGACAACGTGATCCAGAAGAACTGGCAGGAATTGATCCGGCCCGAAAAGCTCCAGGTTGCGACCGGTAACGATGCCAAGCGCATCGCCACCGTCGTGGCGGAGCCGCTCGAGCGCGGGTTCGGCGTGACGCTCGGCAACGCGCTGCGGCGCGTGCTTCTCTCCTCGCTGCAGGGCGCGGCGGTGCAGTCGGTGCACATCGACGGCGTGCTGCATGAATTCTCGTCGATCCCGGGTGTGCGCGAGGACGTGACCGACATCGTCCTCAACATCAAGGACATCGCCATCAAGATGCAGGGCGATGGCCCGAAGCGCATGGTGGTGAAGAAGAGCGGCCCGAGCACGATCACGGCCGGCGACATCCAGGCGGTCGGCGACATCGTGATCCTCAATCCGGACCACGTGATCTGCCATCTCGACGAGGGCGCCGAGATCCGCATGGAGTTCACCGTCAATACCGGCAAGGGCTACGTCGC